>ERZ827498.807-NODE-807-length-38642-cov-4.426024_pt1 | contig 38642 bp, 26 predicted proteins | sample MGYA00519865_ERZ827498 | MGnify/ENA primary metagenome ERZ827498 (study PRJEB31778, sample SAMEA3449328) | human gut metagenome | biome: human gut; feature: human-associated habitat; material: faeces | place: United Kingdom | collected 2010/2012 ...
GCCAGTTCGACCTCGATGCCCGCTTTCTTGTCGCCGCCGCGGAAGTTCTTCATTGCCTTGTCCTTGCGGCGCTGCACAGTGTCCATGTCCGCGAAAATCAGCTCGAGGTTGATCGTCTCGATGTCGCGGGCGGGGTCGATCGAGCCATCAACGTGGATGATGTTCTCGTCCTCAAAGCAGCGCACGACGTGGACAATCGCGTCCACCTCGCGGATGTGGCTCAAAAACTTGTTGCCCAGCCCTTCGCCGTGGCTCGCGCCTTTCACCAGACCCGCAATGTCCACAAACTCGATGGTCGTGGGTGTAATCTTCTTCGGGTGATACATTTCGCCCAGCACGTCCAAGCGGTGGTCAGGCACCATGACAACGCCCGTGTTCGGCTCGATGGTGCAGAAAGGATAGTTGGCCGCCTGTGCGCCAGCCTGCGTGATGGCATTAAACAGGGTGCTTTTGCCGACATTGGGCAAACCGACAACGCCTAATTTCATAATCCGGATTCTCCTTCTGTGATGCTGTGATAGCGTTCTTTATTATAAACGCATTCCAGCAGAAATGCAATTCATTTTGCAAAGAAATTCGCCGATTCGCTGATTTTGCCGCAAACCTTGACGGAAAGTGTGCGTTATGCTATCATATGGGCAGAAGAACGCGCGAAAGGAGCGGAGGGAAAATGTACTACTGCACGAACTGCCATCGGGTGACGCCGGAGAGAGCGGAAAGCTGCCCGTACTGCGATAAATTCGACCGTCTGCGTCCGGCAGAGGAAGCGGACGAGTGCCGCTTGACGGAGCTGGATGCGCTGAACGCCTCGGTGCTGGAAAGTCTGCTCAAAGAGGCGAATGTGCCGTATATTGCCCGCCCGATGATGGGCGCGGGCATCAGCGCGGCGCTCGGCGTAACGCTGGAGAAATTCGTGTTCTTCGTGGCGTACCGCGATTACGCCCGCGCGCAGGAGCAGCTTGAAGCCCTGCTTGCGCCGGACGACCACGCGGCGGATGCAGACTTCGCGGACGGGGACGAAGAATCGGAAGATGAGGACGAATAATCCGCATACAAATCGCGGCGACTGGCATTGCTGTCAGCCGCCGCGTGTGTTTTTTGGGATTGGGGCAACACCGCACAATTCGGCGGCGCGTCGGAACTTTATACTATTTCCAAATGAGAATGCGCCAAGATGCGAAGCGAATTTTTCGCGCTGGCTAACGCGAATGAAACGCAGCGTAGCAGCGCTACGCTAAGTGGAATGAGCGGACGCAAGCGCGGAAAAGGCGCGAGCAGATGGCGCAGGTGAATTTGGAAATAGTATTATCAGCGAATCTCAATATCTCCCGAAACGCTCCGGATGCTGCCCGTCACGGTTCTGCTGCCCCTGCGCCCGGAACGGCGCATCGAAATGTCACCGGAACGGCTGTGGACGTCGATGTTGTTTGTCCCCGTGTCGTCCGGCAGTTCCACGTCAATGTCGCCGGAGGTCGTGCTGCCGTTGATGAGCGACAGCGCGCCCGTGAAGCGCAGGTCTAAGTCGCCCGAAACGCTGCTAAAGTCGCACTGCCGCACCTTCGCTTCTAGCTCCACGTCGCCGCTGGTGCTGGCAAATTTCAGATGGTCGTAATCGCCGTGAATCTCCACGTCGCCGCTGACGGTGGAAATCTGCACATCGTTTGCATCGGCTTCAATGTTGATATCGCCGCTGGTGGTGGTGAATGCGCCGCGATTCAGCGGGGCGAACAGTTCGACGCTGATGTCGCCGGATGTGCTGGTAAAGTTCAGGTCGGTGACATGGATGTCGCGCGCCTCGATGTCGCCGGAGGTCGTCAGGACGCTAATGGGCTTGTCGAAGATGCGCGGGATGCACAGCGTCACGTCGCCAATGCTGCGGGAAACGGTGATGTTCGGCTTGATGCTGGAGAACAGCTTGCCCAGTTCCTGACCAAAGCGGGAAGCGGTGCTGGCGAAGCTGTCAATCATGCTTTCGATGCTGTTCGCGTTCTTGCCGTCACCTGTGCTTTCCTGCTGGAACCCCATCTTCGACATGTTGTCTGAGAATTCCTTAGCGTGCTGCTCAAATTCCTTGGCGTGCTGCTCGGCTTCTGCTTCCACCTGCTTGTCACTCTTCTTGTCGCCGAAGAAGAAGTATTCGCCGTTCGGCTTCTTCACATACAGCCGCCCGTTGGCGAAACTGCCGCTGACGGTGAAGCTGCTGCGGTTGCGCTTCGGGGCATCGGGGTCGCGGCAGACGCGCAGAACGCCGTCCTCGATGCGGCAGATGGACGCTTTTGCGCCTTCAGCGTCCTCAAAGAGAACGTGTAGGTCGTCGTCCGGCGATTCCTCCAAATGCACGTCGTCGCACACCATCGTCATTTCGATGCGCCCAATATCCGCCGGATGGAAAGTGAAATCCGTCTGCTCGACGTCTCCATCGTCATCGACCGGCACTTCTGCGCTCTTCGGCGCTTCTTCCGCTTCGGGCGCTTCAGACTTCTTCGGGTACTGGCTGATGACATCCTCCATGCCCTTCAAGCTCTCGACGACGGCGGCAATCGCGTCATCGTCGCTCAGCCCGCGGGACGTCATGTCCTGATAGCGCTCTTGGCAGTTGCTCATCGTCTCGTCGTAGAGCGCCTGCACCTCGTCCGTCATTTCCACATCCTGAAAGAGCAGATTCACAATCCGCTCGACCGTTTCGTTACGCATAGTGCTGTTCCTCCTGATTCTCCTGATTTGCGTTCTGCAGCCGCTGCCGACTGATTTCCTCCCACGAGATGGTATCGCCAATTAAGCGCTCCGCCAGTGAAAAGTCCGAAAACGGCGTTACCCGACGGAATGCGAAAATTTCTTTGCACATAATGTTATCCCTCCAATAGCTGGTCAAGCTGACGTTTCGTGTCCTCCCACGCCGCCAAATCGCTGATGAGCTTTTCCTGCCCCAGTGCCGTGATGGCGTAGTAGCGGCGGCGCGCGCCGGACGTCTCGCTGCCCCAGTAGGACTGAATCAGCCCGGCAGCCTCCAGCCGGCGGAAAGCGGTGTACAGCGTCGCTTCTTTCAGCTCCACCTCGCCGCCGCTGAGCGTCGAAATGGTCTTGTTGATTTGGTAGCCGTAGCTGTCGCCGTGGGAAAGCTGGTGCAGAATAATGGTGTCGGTATAGCCGCGAAGAATATCTGCGGACAATGCCATATGCTTCACCTCCTATGGTTCATCCCTTGTCTTGGTATCTCGCCTTGACGAGTATTAATATATCACAATATACTTCTCCTGTCAAGGTATTTTGCGAGAATTATTTTGTTTTTTTGCAGCCTGTAGCCGCTCCTGTTCTTTTGCTGTTTCACCCTTGCGAAAAGGGAAGGCGTGGGGTACAATGGAAGCGTAAAAAAATCTGCGGTGCAAGGAAGCATCAGCGGAAAGGCAAGGAGAGCGTATTATTATGGAAAAGATTCAGATGAAAACGCCGCTGGTGGAGATGGATGGCGACGAAATGACCCGCATCCTGTGGGCAGACATCAAGCAGCTGCTGATTGAGCCGTTCGTGGACTTGAAGACGGAGTATTACGATCTCGGCCTGCCGCACCGCGACGAAACGCGTGATCAGGTGACGATTGACAGCGCCAACGCGACGAAGAAGTACGGCGTCGCGGTCAAGTGCGCGACTATCACTCCGAATGCCCAGCGCGTGACGGAGTACAACCTGCACGAGATGTGGAAGTCGCCCAACGGCACGATTCGCGCTATGCTCGACGGCACGGTCTTCCGCGCGCCGATTCTCGTCAGCGGCGTTCGCCCAACAGTCCGCACTTGGCAGCAGCCGATTACCATCGCCCGTCATGCCTATGGCGACGTCTACCGCAATTCGGAAATTCGCATCCCCGGCGCGGGCAAGGCGGAGCTGGTGTTCACGGGCGCGGATGGGCAGGAGATTCGCCAGACGATTTTCGATTTCAAGGGGCCGGGCGTCGTGCAGGGCATTCATAATCTGGATGCGTCGATTACGTCCTTTGCCCATGCCTGCTTCCAGTACGCGCTGTCGGTCAAGCAGGACTTGTGGTTCTCCACGAAGGATACCATCAGCAAGACCTACGATCACCGCTTCAAGGACATTTTCCAAGAAATTTTCGATGCGCAGTATAAGGAAAAGTTTGAGCAGGCGGGTATTACCTATTTCTATACGCTGATTGATGATGCCGTGGCGCGCGTCGTGCGCAGCAAGGGCGGGTTTATCTGGGCGTGCAAGAACTACGATGGCGACGTGATGTCCGACATGGTGGCGACGGCGTTCGGTTCCCTGGCGATGATGACTTCCGTGCTCGTTTCGCCGGACGGCAAGTTTGAGTACGAAGCCGCGCACGGTACAGTCACGCGCCACTACTACAAGTATCTGAAGGGCGAGGAGACGTCGACCAACCCCGTCGCGACGATTTTCGCGTGGTCTGGCGCGCTCCGCAAGCGCGGCGAACTGGATCATCTGCCGGACTTGATGACGTTTGCCGACAAGCTGGAAAAGGCGACCATCGACACCATCGAAAGCGGCGTAATGACCAAAGACCTTGCGCTGCTGTGGGAGGGGACGCCTGCGCAAGCGGTCAACAGCCGCACGTTCCTCGAAGCTATTGCGTCGCGCATGGCGTAAGATGCTGTAGTGACTTTTTGCCCATAGCTTCTTTTGCGGATGCTTTCCTGCTTCTTACGGGAGGCATCCGCTATTTGGTATGCGCGGAATGTGATGGTAGGATGAAAAACGTGTCTGTCCCTATCACCGCTTTGGACATGCCGCTTCACATTCGCAAGGAAAACATGGAAAAAAGCGCGAATTAGCGTGAAATAGCCATTTTCATGTGCGAATGGAGTGTTGATTTTTGAACAAAAACAGACTATAATGGAATTGTACTGCAAATGGCATTTCAAGGCAGCAACGGATGAGAATCGGCTTATCCGCGAAAGGAGAATCTTCGCAAGATGAAGAAAATCATGCTTGTTTTCGGAACTCGGCCGGAGGCCATCAAGATGTGTCCGCTGGTCAATGAGCTGAAGCGCCGCCCGCAGGTGCAGACAGTTGTCTGCGTCACGGGGCAGCACAAGCAGATGCTTCAGCAGGTGCTGGATGCGTTTTCGGTCGTGCCGGATTACGATTTGGCGATTATGCAGCCGAACCAGACGCTTTTCGATGTTACTACCGCTATCCTGACGCGCATTCAGGCAGTCCTCAATCAGGAAAAGCCTGATTTGACGCTCGTGCATGGTGATACCAGCACGGCATTTGTCACCGCACTGGCGTGCTTCTATCTGCATATTCCGGTTGGACATGTGGAGGCTGGGCTTCGTACCTACAACATCGAAAGCCCTTTCCCGGAAGAGTTCAACCGGCAAGCAGTTTCACTGATTTGCCGGTATCATTTTGCGCCGACGGAAAAGGCAAAGCAGAACCTGCTGCGCGAGGGCAAAGACGAATCGTCTATCTTCGTGACGGGCAACACCTCCATCGATGCGCTGAAAACCACCGTTCGCGCGGATTACACCCACCCGGAACTGACGTGGGCGCAGGGCAGCCGCCTGATTCTCATCACCGCGCATCGGCGGGAGAACCTTGGCGAAGCTATGCACCATATGTTCCGCGCGATTCGCCGCGTATTGACAGAGCACCCCGATGTCAAGGCGCTCTACCCGATTCACCTGAATCCAGTTGTTCGGCAGGAAGCGGCGGAAGAGCTGTCCGGGCTGGAACGGCTGCACATTATCGAGCCGCTGGATGTGCTGGATTTCCACAATATCATGGCGCACAGCACGTTGATTCTGACCGATTCCGGCGGTATTCAGGAGGAAGCGCCTGGTCTGGGCAAGCCTGTTTTGGTCATGCGCGACACGACCGAGCGCCCGGAGGGCGTTGCGGCGGGCACGCTCAAGCTCGTCGGCACGTCGGAAGAGACGATTTACCGCGAGTTTACGCGTCTGCTGGATGACCCGGCGGCTTACGCGGCGATGGCGCACGCCAGCAATCCCTACGGTGATGGACACGCCTGCGAGCGGATTGCGGATATTCTGTGTGAATAAACCGCGCTGGACGCACATACAATCATCGTCGAAACACGGGGAGGAGCGTTCTTCATGAAAAAACAGTCATACCAACGCATCCTCGCCGTACTGATCAGCTTGATGATTCTGCTGACGGCGGGCATGGCCATCGTCGGCGCCGGACTGCTGCAAACCCGCGAGGATTCGCCGGACATTCTGCCGGAAGCGACGGTTACCGCGGATTCGGGCGATCTGCTGATGTCCTCCGACCTTGCACCCGACCCGGCAAAGTGGTTTCTGCCTTACGACGGAGATCTGACCGACGCGGACGGAAATCCGGTGCGCCTATCCGCCCTGCGCGGAAAAACGACCATCCTGCTGTTCTGGTCAAGCTGGTGTCCGGACTGTCAGGTGTACTTGGCGGGCGACTTTGGGGCGGCGGTACAGGCCGCACAAGCGGCGGGGGCGCAGGTCGTTCTTGTCTGCCGAGAAGGGATTCGCGGCGACACGCGCGAGAAGGCGGAAGCAGAATTGACGGAATGCGGCATTACAGGCATTCCGTTGTACATGGATGCGGACGCGGCGCTCTTTCACACGCTGGGACTGCGGAGCGTGCCGTCTCTGGCGGTTTTCGATTCGCAGGGGCAGCTGCTTCGCGCAACGGCGGATATGCCAAATGCGGATGAAATGGCGCAGCTGCTGGACGCGGCGCAGCATCCGGCAGAGCAGACACTCGCGTTTCTGAAACGGCTGATGCAGGCGGATGGTGCGATTCCATCCACCTACACGCTGTCCGGCGGCGCGGTTCATCCGGGCGATACTGTACTTTCCGAGACGATGGGGCAGACCATGCTCTATGCGGCGCAAACGGAGGATGCGGCGCTCTTTTCCGATGCCTGGCGTTACGTCCGTGACAAAATGACCGTCGGCGGCTTAACCGTCTGGCGGATTCAGGCAGGCGAAAAAGCGGCGGCTAATGCGTCGCTGGATGATCTGCGCATTCTCCGCGCGCTGATGGAAGCGGATGCGGTATGGGGCGGCTACGAGCGTGAAATCCGCGAACGGGCGGCGGCACTGTACACTGCCTGCGTGGTGGATGATGCGCTGGTCAGCTTTGCGAACGTCGATGGCTCGGGGCACGGCGATAGTGTCACCCTGTGCTATCTGGATGTGCAGACAATGCGCGCCTTATCCGCCTATGATGTCCGATGGACAGCCGTCGCGAACCGCAGCGAAGCCATATTGACTGATTCGCGCGCGCTCATGAGCAGTGAACTCCCGCTCTACCGCGCTTCCTATACCCCGGCGAAGGACACATTCAGCAATGCGGCGGCGCAGATGACCGAAGCGGCGCTGACAATCCTGCACGCGGCGCAAATCAGCGCGGCAGGGGAGCAGACGCTGGATTGGCTGGATGCGCAGCTTGGCGCAGGCGCGATTTATGCGCAGTACGCGTCAAACGGGCAGGTCGGCTATGGATTCCGCTATGAAGCGATTGGGTCGTACGCCGTCCTGGCACAGGTCGGTGCCGTCAGCGGGCACACGGAGCTTGCGCGGCTGTCGCTGGCGAAACTGGAGAACCGCCGCGTTGCGACGGGGACATTCGCGGGCGCTTACGGCAGCGTCAAAGGCGAAACATCCTATACATTTGATGAATTGGAAGCTCTTTTTGCGCTCATGGCCATGAAGCTGTAACGCAGGAAAGGAGAGTGCAGTGTGCGCGCGATTGCGTGGCTGATTGTGAAGCTCAGCGGCTTGTTTGTCAAGCTGTACCACCTGCTTTTGAACGCCATCCGCCGGTTTGACCGCGCGATGCGCAAGCGCTACCGCCCCCAGCACCTTGCGCTGATTGTGGTGCTGGTGATTGCGGCTACAGCGTCGATTACACTTTTTGTCCCGCCGTATCTGGGACTGTCCAACGACGGCAGCTTTGCCGCTGTGCTGGCGAATACCGGGCTGTCCCGGCTCGATCCGTCCGACACAAGCGCTTTCTTCAACTATTATGAGCGTGTCTATAATGTCGGCTCGTCCGCGCTTCCGACCGGTACAACGCCGCTAATTCAGCGGATACTGGTGCGCACGGCGGTCGTCATCGACGAACTGGTGACGCATGACGGACTGTTTGACATGCGCTTCCTCGCAGCAATCTATCTGGTGATTTACATCCTGCTTCTCATCCCGATGCTCTCCAAGCTGCTGGGACGCGTCAAAGTCTACTCCGAGGGGCTGTTTATCGCGGTTTTTGCTGTGCTGATTTTCGGCGATACCGCCATGATAACCCGCTTTGCCTCTTTTTACACGCAGCCCATTGAGCTGATTTTGATGGTTGCCTTGGCGAACTGCGTCCTGCAGATTCCGGATAGCCTGAACCGCTTTCTGCCGCAGATTGGGCTTGCTGTCACGGTCGTCCTGATGATGGCGGTCAACCAGTACTGCGCGCTGATGGGCATCGTCTTTTCTGTTGCGTACTGGATGCTCATGCGTCACAAAGCGGATGCGCTTCATAAGGGGCTGTATTCGCTCCTTGCAGTGCTGCTGTGCGCTGTCAGCGTCATGCAGACGGGCGATATGGTCAACAATCAGACGATTAACGAGAAGTACGACCAAATGACGCGCGGTGTTCTCTTTGAGGCGACTGACCCGGAAAAAGCACTGGCGCAGTTCGGCATTGAGGCGCGGTATTCCGTGCTGACGGACACGTATTCCACGCAGAGTTACCCCGTTGTGCTGCCGGAAAGCGGCGCGCTGGATGAGGGCTTCCTTGATCATTACACGACGTCGGACGTGACGCTGTATTACCTGCGCCATCCGATTCAATTGCTGGGGCTGTTTGAGGTCGGCGTGCGCAACGCGTTCTTCACGCGAACGGATTATTCCGGCAACTACGAGCAGTCCAGCGGAATGCCCGCGCGGGCAAAGGCGCTGTTCCTCTCTATCTGGTCAACGTTCAAGGAGCGTTCCGCCCCGCAAACGGCGGCGTCGCTGCTCCTGCTGGTCGTCGCCTTCCTCTTCTTCCGCCGTAAAGCGGACGAAAAGCTGGAATCCGGCAGGGAAGCCGCCAGTGTCTACACCATGCTCAGCGTGCTGCTTTTCGCGGCGGTCACTGTCGAACTGATGACGGTCGTCATCCTCAGCGGCGATAGTCTGCTGCTGCGCCAGAGCTTCCTGATGGGCTGTCTGATTGACCTGCTGGCGATTATGGCGTGCACTGAGGGACTCCACCGACTGAAAATTATTGAAACGGACGGGCAATGAAGGAGGCTGCCATGAAAAACGAAACGCAATCGGCACTGGTAGCGCGGGACGCGGCTATCATTTTGCTGCTGATCTGGGCGTTTATGCAGGCGCTGCTGATGATTTGGGCACCTGCGGATACGCAGACGATGTATTTGCTGCTGTTGTTCCTGATGGATATTGCCGTGCTGTGCGGCTTTATGGATCGCGTCAACACCGGCACGGCGCTTGCAGCGACGATTACCTGCGGCTGGGTGGCATATAAGCTGTATTCTTTTTATGCCGTGGGCGAAACGGTGTACTTGACCGATTATTTTGTGACTGTACTGCCGCTGCTGGGATCGGGCGCGGCGGCGCTCTTCTCCCGCAGTATGCGCCACGTCAATGCTGAGAACAAGCTGCTGCGCCGTCAGGTGGATGAACAGGTGCTGGTGGACGATGTGACGGAGCTGTACAACCTGCGCGCCATGTATCGCGATGCGCAGATGATGACGGGCTACTGCGTCCGCAACCATCTGCCGATTTCGCTGATGATTATCCAGATGCGCTACGAAAGTGAACTGCGCGGGATGCTGTCCCACAGCCGCTATATCCAACTGCGCAAGCGGCTGGCGGAGCTGGTGATGGACAGCGTGCGCGTAGAGGATAAGGTCTATTGCATTGACGAGCATGGCACGATGGCGATTTTGCTGACCTCCAATGAGGCAAACAGCGCCTATGTCCGCAGCCGTATTATTGCAGCGGTGACGAAGGAGGATGCTTTTGACGGCATTCTGGAGCGCGGGACGCACATGGATCTGCGCTTTGCCTGCAAGGAGTACGACGAGCATTTCGGCAAGGACATGATGGCGTTCAAGAAAGCTGTTGAGAGCGAGCTGGCGTATGATGTGTAAGGCGAAAGCGTGGGTACTGGCGCTGACGGCGGGGCTGCTGCTTCTGCTGATACCCGCACAGGCGCGCGCGGATGTGACCCGTCTGCTGATTTTGAACGACGAGCAGACAAGTGAGACGAGCGCAGCGGCGATGGACGTCCTGCGGCGATTCGCGCTCTATTCCAGCTGGACATGCACGTTTGTCAGCAGCGAGGATGTGCCGGACACCGACGGCTACACCGCCGTCATCATCTGCACCGACCCGAATCGGGCGCTGAATGCGTCGGTGGCGCTGGCGATTCAAGAGAGCAAACTGCCTGTGTTTGTCATCGGCGCGGGCGGCTTGGCGGAGCTGACGAAAACGCAGGTATATGAAGGTTCGCTGACATTGCGCTTGCAGACGCAGGCAAACGCCGCGAACGATATGCTGCTTTCCGGCAATTCGCTTCTGCTGATGAAGAAAAGCGGCGAATCGCTCGGCGGACAGATTTTCGTCGGTGCGCAGGCATTCCCGCTTTGCCAAACGGCGGGAAACATCACCCATTTGGCGTATTTTGACCCGTCGCAGGAAGCGCAGTGCGCGTTCCTCTCAACGCTGCTGCAAACGTGGCTGTGGCCCTACAAGAATTCCCCGACCGCGTACGGGCAGTATCTCGTGCTTGACCGCATTTATCCGTTTGCCGACCCGGAGCGGCTGCTGTCGCTGGTGGAGATGCTCGAGACGGAAAATGTGCCGTACGTCCTGTGTGTCATGCCGATTTACGCCAATGCCGATTATCCGGCAATGAAGCGTTTCTGTGAGGTGCTGCGGTATGCGCAGAGCTGCGGCGCGGGCATTGTGATGCACGTTCCGCAGGTGACGCTGGTGAACGTGACGGTGGAGGACTTGCAGAAGAATATCGCCAATGCGTATTCCGCCTATTCGCGCTATGGCGTCTACCCGCTGGCGATTGAAGCGCCGGATGTGTGGCTGATGAGCGAAAAAGGCCAGGATGTCCTGCGCGGCTGGCGAACGGTGTTCCTCTTCCGCTCGGATGAAGCGCTTTTCGGCGAGAAGCAGGCGGAGAACACGGCGTTGCGCGATGGCCACCAAATCGTCGCGCCTGCCTACGCTGACGCGACCGCCTTCACCAATGCCTACGCACAGGCGATTTACCTTGACCCGTCAGAGGATATCGAGACGCTCCGGACGCAGGTCAATCGGCTGAAGAACTCCCGCACAGCGCTCAAGAAGCTTTCAGATGTGGAAGGCATCGTCTATGCGGGCGACCTGTATGTGCATTTTTATCCGGCGGATGGGCTGTATGTCAACGGACAGGCAGCGTCGCTTGTCTATCAGCGCTTCAATTACGACGAGGACTACGTCTACGACCGTGGCTTTGTGCAGTATATGACAGAGCAGATTCAGGCGAGCAACAAGCTGATTCTGGCGTTCGTGGCTGTAGCGTGCACGATTTTCATTGTCGGGATGATTATTTCCCGGCGGACGACGCGACGGCAGCTGCTGGGCAACCATACGCACGCGAAAGACGAGCAGGAGGGGGTGAATCTGCATGACGGCGGCTGATTATTTGATGCTGATTTCGATGGTCTGCATCTGGGCGCTGATGGCGATTAACGTCTTTCTGTCCGTCGGCGGATTCCTGTATTACCATCAGTGCAGCAAAACGGACGGGCATGTGCCGATTGACGAGTATCCGTTCGTGTCGATCATGGTGCCGGCACACAACGAGAGCGTCGTCATTCGGCGCACCGTCCGCGCCCTGCTCAACTTCGACTATCCGCACGACCGCTACGAAATCATCGTCATCAACGACAACTCTACCGATGACACCGCAAATGTGCTCAAGCAGATTCAGGCGGCGAATCCCGGCCGCAACCTGATTGTCGTCAATACGGATAACGTTGTCGGCGGGAAAGGGAAGTCTAACGCGCTGAACATCGGCTATTCGGTAGCAAAGGGCAACGTGTTTGCGATTTACGATGCGGACAACACGCCCGAACCGCAGGCGCTGCGCATTCTGGTGGAGAACCTGATGAGCGATTCGTCGCTGGGCGCGGTCATCGGCAAATTCCGCACACGCAATCGAAACGCTTCGCTGCTCACGCGCTTTGTCAACATCGAGACGCTGGCGCACCAGTGCATGAATCAGGCGGGGCGCTGGTTCTACTTCGGGCTGTGCACCATTCCGGGCACGAACTTCGTCATGCACCGCCACATCATTGAGGAAATCGGCGGCTGGGATCCGGACGCGCTGTCGGAGGACACGGAAATCAGCTTCCGCATCTACCGCATGGGCTACAAAATCAAACTTGTGCCGCAGGCAGTGACGTGGGAGCAGGAGCCGTTTCGCCTGGGGATTTGGTTCAAGCAGCGTACCCGCTGGGCGATGGGTAACCTGTATGTGCTGATCAACAATTTCAAGTATATCTTTGATCCGTCCGGCGGCAAAATGCGCATGGATGTGCTGTACTACGCGCTGGTGTATATCCTGATGGCGTTCACGCTCGTCTGCTCGGACACCATGTTCGTTCTGGGTGTGCTGGGGTACAGCCATGTGTCGCTGGGCGGCTTGTCCACGATGGTGTGGGTGATGGCGTGCGCGCTGTTTGAGTGCAACGTCATGCTGACGCTGGCGCAGGAGAAGAATGAGTTCAATCTGCAATCGGCGGCGCTGGTTCTGCTGATGCTGTTTACCTACTCGAAACTGTGGGTGGTTGTCGTCCTCCGCGCCATGTGGATGACGGTGAAGAAAATCGTCAGCAAAACGGATTACACTTGGTATAAGACCGAACGTTCCGCAGACTAATCAGAAGGGATGGACTGAGAACGATGAACACACGCTATTTCACAAGTCGTCTGCTGTCTTTGATGCTCGCAGCGCTGCTGGCTTTCTCCTGCGCTGCGGCGGAGGAAACCGAAATTCCCAGCGGTGTGGTGGACAATTTTGTCCAGAGTGAAATTGAAAAGCAGCAATCTGCCAGTGACGCAACGGCATTTGAGGCAGGCGCGGCGGCAGGGGAGTATTATGCTGATTTCACCTTCGGCGGCGTGCAGACACTCAGCGGCATTACGACGACGCTGAGCCTGTACGCAAATCTGCCGAAGTACGCCAAGCCCGTCAGCGCCGTGCTGCGCCTGAGCTACACCGCATCCGACCTGATTCTGACGGACATTTCCTCCCTGACGTACTATATGAACGGCACGCCGTTCGGCTCGTCGAAGATTGTCGCGCGTTCCGACGGCGCGCAGACCGTGCTGTATGTGAGCGTCCCGGTGGAGCTGCTTACGACGGGCTATAATTTGCTCGAAATTCTCTCGTATGTCCGCCTGACGGACGACGAAGGCTGCCGCGACGACTACAATGGCGCGAACTGGGTCAAAATCGCGGACACGACCTGCCTGCGTATCTACTACGAGATTTCCGACGATGCGGATGAACTGTACATGTACCCGTACCCCTTCATTTCGCTGATGAATCCCGACGGCGCGGAGAGTGTGGTTGCCGTCAGCGACGCGGCAGACGAAGCCGAGCTGACCGCCGCCATGATGCTGATGGCGGGCATGGGCAACAGTCTGTGTCTGCCGAAAACGCCATGACGCTGTGCCGCCTGTCGGACGCGAAAAGCGAAAACGTGCTGTATGTGGGACTGAAGAAGAACACACCGGAGTATCTGCTGTCTCTGCTGACGCAAAGCGTTCCTGCAACGGGCGCACTGGTGCAGCGCGCGACGGATGGCGACACATCGTATCTGCTGATTGTCGCGGAGGAAGAAGCCGCGCTCAGCGAAGCCGCCGCGCTGCTCAGCGACACATCCCGCGTGGCGCAGCTCCACACATCGCAGACCTACGTTTCCGTCGGCGAAGCGCAGCAGTATGCCCTCGCATCGGAAACGTCCGGGCTGACGCTTGCGGGGCAGTACACCATTAAGGACATTTCCGGCAACGGCATCAGCTTCTCCGGCCCCTTCACGCAGAAGATGACGATTTATCTGCCTGTCGCGAAGGACTATGTGCTGTCCAGCGAAAGCCGCTTTTCTTTCGACATCCGGTACAGTGAGAATCTGGACTTCGACCGCAGCCTCGTCACGTTCTACTGGGGCACGAACATCCCTCTGTATTCCCACAAGTTGACCAAGGAGGGCGCAACGGGCGAAACGCTGACCTTCTCCGTCCCGGCAGATGCCATCGGGGAGGCAGGCAGCAGCATTACCGTTGTGTTTGACCTCGAAATCAAGGATTTGGACTGCACCGTGCGGTCGATGAACACGCCGTGGGCGTATATCGCGGCGAACTCGTCACTGTACCTGCCGGCGGGCGAAAGCACAGCGCTGAATCTGGCAAATCTGCCGGCGCCGTTCCAGCGCGCAAGCCGCATGAACAACGTTGTGATGATCCTCAGCGATGACGCGACGCAGACGGAATTGACGCTCGCGGGGCGCATCATGGCGATGCTCGGCGCGGGCAGCACGCCCTATGGCTTGCTGAAAGTCATCCGCGCGGAGAATTTCCAAGCAGCCGCCCACGGCAACAGCAACCTGATTGTCGTCGGTCTGTCCGACCGAAACAGCGTCCTCAAGCAGATCAATCCTTACCTGCATTTCCAGTACACGGACGATATGACCAGCCTTGCCGAAAGCACGAAGCTGGTGATGACGACGGATTATGCCCACGAAGCCAGCGTGCTCCAGCTGATGAAATCCCCCTACAACGAGACGATGGCGCTGCTGACTGCTTCCGCCGCGACCGAAGCAGGCTTGCAGAACCTGATGGCGCGTTTGAGCACGGAAAAGAACCGCTGGTCGCTGGGCAAGGAAGCGCTGGTGGTGGACAGCTACGGCGGCGCATCCAGCTATCAGTTCACCGTGTCCACAGCGCTGACGCAGAACGCGGAAAAGCCGTCGTTCGCGGATGTTATCGTGCAGAATCGTGAGCCGATGACGCTGCTGCTGGTCGGCATGGGCTGCATGCTGGTGCTGCTGCTTGCTGCAGTGATGCTGCTCGTGCGTATTCACCACCGCAGAAAGTACGACGATAAGTAACCTGATTTTCGGCGAGGCGGAGGAAGGAGACAAAGGCTCATGCTGTTCAACTCCATCGAATTTCTGCTGTTTTTCCCGGCAGTCGTGCTCTTGTACTACGCGATTCCGGGCAAACTGCGCGTCTTTTGGATTCTTCTGACGTCCTACCTGTTCTACATGAACTGGAACCCGGCGTATGCGCTGCTGCTGCTTTTCTCCACGGCAGTCACGTTCCTTTTCGGCTTGCTGATTGGGAAACGGCGTACCAAGGAGAAAGCAGCGGCAGAGGCAGGACGCCCGATTCACCAGCTTTCCAAGGTCTGGGTTGGCGTGTCCTTCGCTGTCAACCTCGCGATTCTCTTCTTCTACAAGTATTTCGACTTTACCGTCGATAACATCAACGTTATTCGCGGGTGGATGGGTCTTGCGCCTATCACACCCGGTTTTGACGTGCTGCTGCCCGTCGGCATCTCGTTCTACATCTTTCAGGCGCTGTCGTATGTCGTTGATGTTTACCGCGGCGACGTGCGCATGGAGACGAATTTCATCAAGTACGCGGCGTTCGTCAGCTTCTTCCCGCAGCTGGTCGCCGGGCCGATTGAACGTTCGACCAACCTCCTGACGCAGTTCGACACGCCGCATAAGCTGGAATACGATAACGTCCGCGACGGTCTGCTTCGGATGGTGTGGGGCTTCTTCCTCAAAATCGTCATTGCTGACCGCGCCGCGATTCTGGTCAATCAGGTGTTCAATTACTGCAATTACTACGAAGGCCCGACCGTGCTGATTGCGGCGGTTCTCTTCGCGTTTCAGGTTTACGGTGACTTCGCGGGCTATTCCAATATCGCCATCGGCGCGGCGCAGGTCATGGGCTTTAAGCTGATGAAGAACTTTGAGCGCCCGTATCTCGCTGTGTCCGTATCGGACTTCTGGCGGCGCTGGCATATCTCGCTCAGCACATGGTTCCGCGATTACCTCTATATCCCACTGGGCGGCAACCGCAAGGGGACGGTGCGCAAGTACATCAACCAGATGATTGTCATGCTTGTGTCGGGCTTGTGGCACGGCGCGGCGTGGAATTACGTCATCTGGGGGGGTATCAATGGGCTCTATCAGGTGGCGGGCGGCATCACGAAGCCCTTCCGCCGCCGCATCCAGCAGAAAACCGGCGCGCGCACGAACACGCTGAGCTGGCGCATCGGGCAAGTGCTGACGACGTTTGTGCTGATTGACCTGTCATGGATTTTCTTCCGCGCGAACAGCCTCGGTGACGCCATGCACCTCCTGTCGAGCCTCTTCCGCGGCTGGAACACCAATATCTTCTTCGATGGCAGTCTTCTGAAGCTGGGGCTTGACCAGACGGAGTGGCTTGTGCTGCTGGGCGCGCTGCTGATTCTGCTGGCGGTCAGCCTGATGCAGGAAAAGGGCGTGTCCGTGCTGGAAGCAGTCAAGCGGCAGCAGCTTTGGTTCCGCTGGCTGATTTACCTCGCGGCGATTTTCGTCGTTCTGCTGACGGGCATCTACGGCCCCGGCTTTGCGGCATCGTCGTTCATCTACTTCCAATTCTGACGAAGGGAGCGCGGAAAGAATGAAAAAGCTGATTCAAAAAGCCGTCAAGGTTCTCGCCTTCCTTCTGGTGCTGGCGCTGTGCTATGGACTGATGGATCAGGTGCTGAAAATCAAGACGGACGACATGGTGTCGATGGTCAAGCTGCGTCAGCTGCCGCCGGACACGGTGGATGTGCTGCTTGTCGGGTCGTCGCATATCGGGACAAATGTTGATAATCAGCAGATTTTCGATGAATATGGTATTTCAAGTTACAATTTGTGGGTTGGCATGCAACCGATCTGGAATACTTACTATTGCTTGAAAGAAGCGCTGTCAGCACAAAGCCCGCAGATTGTGATTGCTGAAGTGTACTTAAGCACGACAACAATGGACTATTCGCCGAAAGAAACGGCAATAAAAAATGTTGAATTGCTGAATTTGGGTATCAACAAAGTTCAAGCTGCTTTCGCATCTTATGAAAAGTGGACGGATGCCGTAGAAGCCTTGTGGGGATTGCCGTACTATCATGAACGGTATGATGATTTAACTATTGCGGATTTTGTGCAGGAAAATGATTTGTCGCTTCCTGCGCCGAGACGCCCGGAGGGTGGCGTGGCTATCCTAAAAATGCTGGATTATGCTTCTATTACAGATAAACTTCCGATTACTGAAAAAAACGAACAGTATTTGCGAAAAATTATTGATTTGTGCAAGCAAAAGAACATTACGCTAATATTGATGGCTGCGCCGTTTGAAGCGACAGAAGAAGCTGCTATGCGGCTGAACACTGTTGCAGAAATTGCCAAAGAAGAAGGCGTACCGTTCCTCAACTATGTGAAGGAATGGGATAGCCTTGGGATGGACGCAAACACTGACTTTTATGATGGCGGTCACTTCAATAATCAAGGTATTGTTAAGTTTTCCCGCATTGTGGGACAGTATTTATCACAGAATTATTCTTTGCGTGATTGTAGAAAAATTGAAGGATTTATATGGAATGCTTCGCAGACAACTGCTGATAAAAACAAAGCAGAGTTTATCTTAAGCAATCAGTTCTCTGGTGATGGTGTTTCTGAATACTATGATACAAAGATTAAACTCTATGAAAATCGTTATAGTTCATGGACAATATTGACCCAAATTGGTCTGCCCTTGCCAGACACGGATGAGGGGCAGGTCGTTATGGCTTGCTTTGATGAGCAAAATGGCGAGAATTATCGTGGATTGCTGATTCGCGGTGAAGGCAATGCGCTCCAAGTGATATTGGGGAACAATCGTACATTCATGCTGCCACTTTTGCATGGTGATTCCGCTACGCTTGCTATCACCAAGGACAATGAACGATATTCTATTTATCTAAATGGTGAAAAACTCTATGAGAATGAGCAGCTTCCCTGCGATGCCTATTCCGGCACGCTTCTCCTCGGCTGCGAAGAGCTTTCCCCCGGCGGAGAGAAGTTCCGCTTCTCGCCCACGCGCGTGCTGAACCTCGAAGTCTATGACAGCGTGCTGACGGAAAGCGAAATCCTTGCGTGGCAGCCGGAAGACCTGCCCGAAGCGCCCAAGCCGCTCGGCATCGGCGTGAAGGACGCGGCGGAAGTCTACACGCTTCCGGAGCAGTTCGTCGGCGGCGACGAAACGTATCGTCAGGCGTCGTATCTCGATACGCAGACACAGCTGTTTGCCTCCACTGCGACGCGCTTCACCCTGCTGACCAGCGTCACGCCGAGTGAAAATCCCGGCAATGGCGTGTTCCTGTCCTGCTTCGACGAGAATGCCAAGAACTATCGCGGTCTGCTGATCCGCCAGCTGGACAACGCGCAGATCAACATCGTTTTCGGTCAGAATGTCGGCGTGACTGTGCCGGGCGAATTTGACCGCGAAATGCATATCGCCATCGTCAAGGACGGCGCAAGCTACCGCATCTATGCGGACGGTCTGCTCGTCGCCGAAGCCGAATCGCCTGCGGATAGCTATGACGGCACGCTGCTCATCGGCGCCCAGCGCGACGCGGACGGCAATATCTTCCGCATCAGCCAGACGCGGGTGAACCACCTGTCCCTCTATGCAGGTGTGATGACGGAAGCGGACATTGCGGCCTACGACTTCGCCGACGCGCCGCTGCCGCCGGAAATGGTTGCGGAATCCGCCGCGTACACCATGCCCGGCGCGTTCGTCGGCAACGGCAGTGACCGTGCGCTCGACACGGGCGTGAAACTCTACGACGTCGCCACGAAGGATTGGACGCTCGACACCGTCATCGACGTGCGCAAGGGCGTCAACAACGGCGTCTACATGTCCTGCTTCAGCGAGGAAACCGGGCATTACCGCGGCTTCATGCTCCGGCAAGACAATGCCGATACGCTCACAGCCTATGTCGGCAATAGCGTCGGCATCACGGTGGATTTGCCGCAGGGCACGTCGCTGATGCACCTCGTGGTCGTCAAATCCGGCAGTCAGTACACGATTTGGCAGGACGGCGAGCTTGTCCAGCGCGTCGAAAGCGCCTGCGATAACTACGACGCGACGCTCCTCCTTGGCGCACAGCGCGATGCGGACGGAAACCTGTTCCGCTTCTCGAACGCGGGCATCCGGACGCTGAACATTACGGACGGCGCGCTGTCTGACACGGACGCGGCGACGCGTTCCGCCCCTGTGAAGGACAACAGCCGATTCTAACCCATATCGAAAGAGAGGAATCTTGCGCATGGAACAGACACGACGGGCGAGGCTGACCGGATTGACGGCGGCGCTGCTGACCGTAGCGGCGATTCTGTGGACGCTGTTTGCGTCGCCGTCCATCGGGGTGGTGGCGGACGGCAGCTATGCTTCGGCGGCGGAAGGGCTTGCGCTGCGCTATGCGGAAGAGAGCATCCCGACCGGGCAGCGCGTGGAGGACTTCGCCTATGAGGACACGGCGTATTCCACGCTGCTGTTTGCGTCCCGTACCTCCGTCGGCGCGGCGGTTGCGCTCGTCCGGCTGGCGACACACCCGTTCGGTCTGGGCTTCAGCACGCGTTATTTGGCGGTCGTGTATGCGCTGCTGATGGGCTGGGGCGCGTACCTGCTGGCGAACGGGCTGGCGCGGCGGTCGCGCACGGCGGCGATTCTTGCGACGCTCGGACTGCCGCTTGCGCTGGCGAATCCCGCCGTCATCGGCTATTTGAACAGCCTGTATGCGGTCGGCGCTTCCATGGCATATTTGCTTCTTTTCCTCGGCGCGACGGTTTATTGCCTGTGCCGGGAAAAGGGATGCGGCGTTCAATGGACGCTGCTGGTGCTTTTTGCGGCGCAGCTGATGCTGCGTACCATGGCGCAGATGATGGTGCTGCTGCCCGCGGCGGTGCTGGCGGTTGTGCTGTGCGCCGTGCATAGCTGCCCCGGACGGGCAGAACGTCCGCTTCATGCGGCGTGTGTGCTGATTGCAAGCCTGATGTGCGTGAGCGGCCTGGTCACAGGCTGGCAGGCGGACGATACGGTGCATTCCGCCGCCGCGAACTACTTGGCGGTCTTTCAAGGCTATCTGCCCGCATCGGAGAAGCCGGAGGAGACGCTGGAAGCCCTCGGCTTGCCCGAAAGCTACCTCGCGGACATCGGCAAAAGCTACTATGAACCTTCCGAAAACTTTGTGAACGATCCGCGGGATGCGGAGAATGCCGCCCTGCTGAACGAAAATATTTCGCTGGGGAAACGGGTGAAATTTGCGATTCAGCATCCGGCAGTCGTTCGCACCATGATGGACAAAAACGAAAGCGCTTTGCGGAACGCGGACAGCTGGTATTTGGCGGACGATGCTGGGAATGCCGTTTCGTCACGTTCACCGCTGCATACCGTGCTGGAAACCATTTTCGGGCGTGACCATCACGCCATTTCCCGCTGGTGCTTGATTTGCGCGGCGCTCCTCGTGCTGCTGCTGCCCATTGTACGGCGGCAGAGCGCATCCGTGATGCTCTGCGCGTTTCTGCTGATGGTACTGCTTGGCACGATTGGCTATCTGCCGCTGACCCTCGTGCTGACGGGCGGCATTGACCTGCTGACCGTGAAGCCGCTGGCGTTCCTGCTGGGCGGTTTGGCGGTGCTGATGAGCCTTGTGTCCGGCGCGGTGCTCCTTCGCCGTCTGATGGCGTGGCTGAGCGTGAAGGACGCGAAATTGGCGCTGCCGCCCTGCTCGGCGGGCGCGTCCGGCGGACTGCTGGCGTATCTCCGTAAAATCCGCGTGACGCAAAAGGGGACGGTCGCCATTGTTGCATTGGTTTGCGTGGTGCTCTGCTGCTGGCAGCTGCTTCCGGCAGAGCACATTGGCGGCGTGAACAACGGCGACTTCGGGCGCATGATGGAACAAATCGACCTGTACTGGGCACAGCCGCAGCTCGATGATGAATCGACGCAGCTTGAGTGGGGTGTCGTCGAGGATTACTCCTACCGTGAGCCGTTCCATCCGGCGCGCTTGACCTCCATAGACCCCACCTATTCGCTGATTTTCCCGTCGATGCTCGTGCGCTTCATCACCCTGCTGACGGGCGGCAATTACTCCACGCAGGTGCAGGCGTTCATCCTCCTGTCGCTGGTGATGGCGGCGCTGCTGCTGCTCGTGCACGACCTGTATCCGCTGCTGGGCAAGCTGACGCTCCCGGCGGGGCTGATTGTTGCGTGTATGCTGCTGGGCGAAAATTACCTCGCATGGTACAACTCGCTCTTTGGCGAAACGATGATTCCCGTCGGCTTGATGCTGACGATTGCCTGTACGGTGCATCTGGCGCTGATGCCGCGCGGCAGCCGGAAAAGCTGGCTGTGGATGATTCTGCTTGCCATCAGCGTGCGATTTCTCTGCACTGCCAAGGCACAGATGGCGCTGGCGCTCCCGGCGGCGATTGTTCTGCTGATTGTCTTTACCGTCTATCATCATCCGCAGACGAAAAAGCCGCTGATTGCGTTTTCGCTGATGGGCGCGCTGCTGTGCGGGCTGGTCAGCTACGACACGCTTGGTGTGTACCGCAAAAATCAGGGGGTGTCCGAAAAGCAGACCATCTGGCAGAGCGTGTTTTACGGCGCGCTGATGATTGCTGACGACCCGGACGCAGCCATGGAAGAACTGGGCATTCCGGCGGAAATGAAGGCGGACATCGGCAAACACGCGTACTATCCGAACAGCGAGTACGTTTATCCCATTGAGTCGGACGAGCTGCAGGAGAAATTTTACGACCATGTGACGACGATGACGCTCGTGCGCTACTATCTGCGCCATCCGAAGGACATGCTGACAATGATGAACCGCGCCGCACAGGAATCCGTCACATTGAGCACGTCGTTCATGACCTACACGGACGCACTGTACAGCGATAACCGTCCGCTGCACCGCATGAATCTCTGGTGCAATCTGCGCAGCATCTTCGCGGCGCGCGCGTTCTGGGTGTATGTGCTGCTCTACGGCACGGCGGGCGTGGTCTGCCTGACGCTGATTTGCCGCAAAAAGACGCGGAAGCAGACAAAGCTGCTGGCGATGCTGTTCCTGTGCGTGATGTTCGTCGGCGTAATGCAATATCCGTTGTCGGTCATCGGCAACGGCTTTGCGGACAACAACAAACAAATGTATACCTTTATGCTCTGCCACGACCTGCTTGTTGTGGCGGCAGGCGTGGTGCTTGTGCGGCGGCTGATTTCGGCGCGGCGCACAGCGGAAAATGCATTCAGGGAGGAAGCAGACCATGAGCCGCAAGAAGAATCTGCTTGATTATCTCGCGCTGACGCTGTTTATCATGTGCATGGGCTTGGCGCTCAGCGCCAGCCTCGAATATGTGACGCGCGCGACGGAACGGGAATATCTCGGACAGGGAATCTGGGTGCTGAGTATGGCGGGGCTGTCGCTCCTTGCGCTGCTGCTGGGGCGGATTTCGCGCAAGTGCGGGCAGAAGATGCAGCCGCTTCCCAAAAACATCGTAATGATTGCGCTCGGCGCGGTGCTGGTGGGCGTTGGCGTGTATCTGCGCCTGTGGGTGATTTGGAACATCCCTGTTGAGCCAGATTCGGACTTCGAGACGTACTACCGCATGGCGAATCACCTGCTGAATGATACGCTGATGTCCGCCGAAGGAGCGGTTGACCGCCGCTATATCGCGCTCTACCCGCACACTATCGGCTTCCCGATGCTCATTCTGTGGCCGACGTTTGCTATTTTCGGCGCGTCGGTGCGCAACGCGCTGTATGCAAACCTTGTGTGCAGTGTGATTTCCATCCTCTTGGCGGGGCATATCGCTCGGCGAATCGCGGGGCGCACGGGCGCGCTGGTGGCGGTGGCGCTGATGAGCCTGTGGCCGTCGCACATCCTGTTCAGCAACATGGTTGCCACCGAACCGTCCTTCACGATGCTGATGCTGCTTGCTGCGGACATGATGACGAGTATTCTTGACCGCCGCAAGGGCAGCCTCTACGACGTCGCTCCTTCTCGTATGCTGGGCGTGATGGCGCTGCTGGGCATCGTGCTGGCGCTTGCGGGCGCGATTCGCCCGATGGCGATCATTCTGCTCGCGGCGTACTGCGTGGTGCAGCTGTGCGTCACGGGCGACCCGATGAACGAAATCCGTGTGGAGGGCGCGCGCTACGCCACAAGCCAGCCAATCGTCTGCATTGTGCTGGTGCTGGTGTGCTATCTCGTCACGGGCAGCGTCATCAACCGCGCAATTTCTGACATCATCGGCGAGCAGCCTGCGTCGGGGCTGTACGCGTCCGGCTACAACCTCATGGTCGGCTTGAACACGCAGTCGAATGGCTTGTGGAACGAGACGGACAGCGAATTCTTCGCGCAGGCGTATGACGCTACGAAGTCCGCAACGGGGGCGCATCAGGCGTGTATGGAAGTGGCGGCGCAGCGCATCCAGTCGGAGCCGGAAAACGTGCTGAACCTGATGGTCTACAAGTTCCGCGACCTGTGGCGAACGGATGATTTCGGCATTGACTGGAATCTGCTCTGGACGGAGCAGCAGGGGACGCTGACGCCTGAACTGCGCAGCCTGCTGGAAAGCATCCGTCCCATTGGGCGCGTGATGTACATGGCGGTGCTCTTGTTTGCAGCGCTGGGCGCAATGGAGGCGTGGCGGCGGCGGCTTGCCCCGAACGCCATGATTCTCATTTGTATGCTCTTCTTCCTTGGCACGGCGCTGAGCCATATGCTGCTGGAAACGCAGGTGCGCTATCATTACAATATGATTCCCTTCCTGATTCTGCTGGCGGCGTGGACCGTTCGCTCGTGGAGCAAGACTGCCGCGGAGAAAGAAGACGTCCGCGTGATTTATATGGATCGCCCCGAAAACGCCGTAGATAAGAAGGACAACATCCATTTCGACATGGCGAAGGCAATCGCGGAAGGACACATCCACGTTTCCGTGACCGAGAACGTCGCACGCACGGAAGAAGCATCAAAAATGGAAGATTCGGCGAAAAGTAGTGTGGAAAACACCTAAAATGTTCGCCGTTCTCGTTTCTGGCTATTGCGAAAATTTACGAAAGATGATAGAATAAATTGAACAATGTGTGAAGAAAATTCACCGGCAAGGGTGCGGCACCGCCTTTTATGACAATACAGAGAAGAGGGATTGCAGGTATGACGAATCGCGAACAAAAGCTCCTGCCGTCGGCACGGCAGTTGACCTCCGTGCGTCGGACGTCGAACCTGAATTCCTTGACGGGACTGCCGGAGAGGCTGGACTTCTTGCGTCAGGTGCAGCAGCTGTTGACGGAGAAGAAGCTGAACGGTTGGTGCGTGCTGTCCATCGACATAGAGCATTTCAAACTCTTCAATAACTGGTATGGTCAGGTGCAGGGGGACGAGCTGCTGCACACAATCGGGCATCAGCTGGCGCAGCTTGCGAAGGAGAACGACTATATCGCCGGGTATTTTGGCGGCGATGACTTTTTCCTGTGTATGCCGGATGATGACAAGCGGGCGCAGGGGGTATATGACCTGATTTTCCACTGCATCGAGGATTATCAGCAGCTTGATAGCTTTCTGCCGCTGCTGGGCATCTGCCCGGTGGATGAGCATTCCGACGATATCAGCGTGCTGTGCAACAATGCGCAGATTGCGTCCGGGGCGGTCAGGGGCAAGCTGAATCACCGCATCTGCCGCTTTTCCGAGCAGATTATGCAGCAGCTGGAAAAGCATCAGCGCCTGCTCAGCGACGTGCGCATCGGCATCCAGCGCGGCGAGTTTACGTTTTATCTGCAGCCGAAGTGCAACAGCTTGACGGGCAACATCGTCAGCATGGAGGCGCTTGTCCGCTGGCATCACCCGGAAATGGGGCTTGTGTCGCCAAGCCGCTTCATCCCATTGCTGGAAGAAACCGGGCTGGTGACGGATTTAGACCGCTACATTTGGGAGAGCGTCTGCCGCACAATGAGCGGCTGGATTCGCGGCGGAAAGCATTTCGTGCCGATTTCGGTCAACGTGTCCATCACGGATATGAAGGCAATGGATGTTCCTGCGCACTTCCGCGAGATGGTCAGACGCTATGACCTCAAATCGGAGCTGATTCGCGTGGAAATCACCGAGACGGCGTTCGCGGAGAACAGCAATCTCGTGCGCGAAGCCATCGACCGCCTCCACCAGTACGGATTTACCGTGCTGATGGACGACTTCGGCAGCGGCTATTCATCGCTCAATATGCTCAAAGATACGAACGTCGATGTGCTGAAGCTGGACATGAAGTTCATCGAGATGAACGTGGAGAACCGGCAGAAGGGCATCCAAATTGTGGATTCCGTTGTCAATATGGCGCACAAGCTGAATATGACGATTATCGCCGAGGGCGTGGAGACGAAGGAACAGGTCGATATGCTCAAAACGATGAACTGCATCTACGGGCAGGGCTACTATTTCTATCGCCCGCTCCCGGTGAAAGATGCCGAGCGTCTGCTGAGTATCATTGTGCCGGAGGATTACCGAGATATTCAGCGTTTCTCCGGCGTATCGCCGATGCCTGCTGCGCCCAGCCAACAGTGGAATACAACGCCGGAGATTGAGCGCGATGTGATTGCGACGCTGGACAGCGCGTATCTGCTGCTTGCACGACTGAACCTCAATACGGGCGAATGCCAGCCGCTCAAGCGTACGCCGCCGCTGCCGGATGCGCAGATGCCGTTTTCGCGCTTCAGCAACGATTTGGTGCGTCAGCGGCTGATTCACCCGGAGGATTTGGACGACTACCAGCGGTTTATGGCGCTGGCACACCTGCAGACGGAGATATTCAGCGGGCGGCGGCACATGGATTTCCGCTTCCGTTTGTCTGACGGCAAGCGCTTCAACTGGGTGGAGCTGTCTGTCCTGACCAGCCGCGGCTACACGCAGCAGGAGCCGTGGACGCTGCTGTGCATCCGCCGGACGGACGACATGGTGAACATGGAAGCCGACCGCCACTATCAGCGTGAATTGGAATATTACTGCAACTGCGACGCACTGACGGGACTGTTCAACCGCACGAAGTTTGAGAAGGATGTTTCGCTGCTGAACGAGGAACACCCGGATACCATCGAATGCGTTTATATCGACGTCGTTGGTCTGCACGAAATCAACAATCACTTGGGTCATCAGACAGGCGACAGTATGCTGTGCATGGTGGCAGGCACAGCGCGGAGCTTCTTCCCGAACGACCGACTTTACCGCATCGGCGGCGACGAGTTCGTCATTCTCTGCTGCAACCGCAAGCATGACGAAGTGCTGCTGGCAGTGGAAAAACTGCGCATGACGCTTCGAGGCGCGGAATACGAAATATCCGTCGGTGTGCAGCAAGGCACGGGGCAAGAGAATGTGCAGAACATCGTCAACCGTGCCGAGGATGCTATGCGCCGCGACAAAGAAGCGTACTATCAGCAGAACGGTCAGGAGCGCCGGATGCGCTCGCTGAACGAAAAGCTGGATCGCCTGATGCAGGAGAAGCAGGATGCAGACCAGTTTATCCGCGTCATTGCGCCGGAATACATTGCGGTGTACCTTATCAACTTTGCGCAGGATTCCTTCCGTAAAATCCTGATTCCGGACTTCTTCCGCGACATGCTGGACAAGTGCAACGGCTCGTTCCGCCGCGCGATGCTGGAATATATCCGGCTCTATATAGCCCCGGAGGATCAGGAAGAGTTTGAGTCGCTGACATGTGCGCAGGTTGTGCGGGAGCGTCTTGCGAAGGAAGGCACAATTGACGAACATTACAAGCGCAGCGACGGTATGCCGATTCACCTGCGGATTATGGCGTGCGATGGACTAAATAAGGAAGAAAGCATCTGGATTTTCGCGAAGGACACGGAGAAAACCTGATTGTAGAAAAAATGCGCATCAGCATGATGAAAACACGGCTGGTGCGTGTTTTTTTACAATTCAGTGATTGCAGTTTGCGCGAAAATGCTGTATAATGTTTGATGGTAAATAATAATGAGGAAAGTATTTGGAGGAACGAACTGTGCCACTCAAGCCTGTTTTTGATAAAGCGCCGCTGACGATGCTGACCAGTCAGCCCCTGCGCGCCGGTCAGGTGCGCGTGAACCTGCCTGCCTTGACGCGTCTGTATGCGCAAGTGGAGAATCGCCGTGAGCCACTGCTGCTGGAAGGCGCGTTCCGTCTGGCGTGCCTTGTGAAGGCGGATACGATGCAGTCGCCCGCCGTCACGGCGATTCGGAAAGCCGCCGCCGCTCAGCGGGAGGATGGCTCTTTCGCGCTGACGATTGAGGATTCGGTGTATGTCCTGCGCGCGGTGTGGGCGCTGTATGAAGCGGAAGCGAAGAAGGAAGATTTGACGGTGCTGCTGCGCTGGTTCCAGTGGGCGGCGAAGCAGTGGGACGACATTGCGGCGGACGAGTACGTCCGCGCGTTCCCGGCGGATCTGCTCGAACTGCTGGAAAAGGTCTACCGCATCACGGGCATTCCTGCCATGCTCAAACTTGCCCGCACCCTGTCCGCCAGCACGATGAACTGGAGCGGCGTCCTGACTGCGACCCCGATTCAGACGCCCGTGAGCAAAGCTGTTTTGGCTGAAGAACTGGATGCCGGTCTGAAGAAGGAAAACGGTGATTTGGAGGGCTACTACACCCGTCTGGCGCTGACGACGAATGCGGCGGCTCTGGCGGATGGCGCTCGTGCGGCGCTGGCGCGCGGCTGGCTCAGCGGCTCGGCGACGGAGATGAACGCCGCAAAGACAGGCTGGGAGAAAATCAGCCGCTATCACGGCGCGATTTGCGGTGGACTGACCGCAAATCCGATGCTTGCGGGCGGCAATCCCAGCACGGGCATTTTCAATGATACCTTGGGCGCATGGGCGGAAGCGTTTGTGTGCGCAGGCATGGGCGCGCACGCGGTTTGGGCGTGGGATGAACTGGAACGGCTGGTGTTCAATGCGCTGCCGGCGTGCGTGGAGGAAACACGCGTGCAGCTGGTGCAGCGCGTCAACTCGCTGGCGGCGCAGGAGACCCAGCAGGGAAGTTTCGCCCTGACGCTCGGACGCCTTGCGCGCGGCTATGCGCTGGCGATTCAGTCCGCCGTGACCGCATGGGTGGACGGCTTCGCGGTCAATATGCTCATTCCCGGCAAATACGCCGTCTGCGACAATAAGATGGTGCTGACTATTGACGCGCAGGGCGAGCGCTACGCCATCAAGATGCACATGAAGAACGACCAGAAGGCGTTTTTCCACATGCGGCTTCCGGCGTGGGCATCGTCGTCCGAAATCCTCGTCAACGGTGCGCCGACGGCGGAATACCGCTTGGTGGACGGCTGCATCGGCATCGAGCGCGTTTGGCACGACGGGGACGAAATCGTCGCCGTGCTGGAACAGCCCGTCATGCGGCACAGCAGCGCCTATCATCAGGCAACGTACCTCACGCGTGGCCCGCGAGTGCTGGCGCTCTCGGCAGACGGCGATTGGGCATATGCGCTGTGCGGCAATGGCAAAGTGACCGAAAACGGCGTGACCGCCCCATTTGCGCCGATTGCGTGGAAAAAAGGAAACAATGCCCCGGTGGATGTGCCGGTGCTGCCGGAACTGACGGGCGACATTCGTGCGCTGCCGCTGACGCCGTATGCAGATACGCCGGTGCGCATTGCGCTTTTCCCGCGGGGGGATAAAGCATGACGAGCATCCGCCTTGCCCCAATGGCAGGCATTACAGACTGGCCGTTCCGCGTTCTGTGCTTTGAGCAGGGCTGCGATGTAGCGACGACGGAGATGGTCAGCGCGATGGGCTACCTCTACGCGCCGCGCAACCATCCTGCGACCATCTCCCTGATTGAACGCCGGGACAGCGAGGGCAAGCTGCTTGTGCAGATTTTCGGCAAAGAGGCGGATTTGATGGCGCGCGCGGCGGAAGAGCTGTCCGCCATGGGGCGCTTCGACGGCGTGGACGTGAACATGGGCTGTCCAGCGCATAAGGTCGCCGCATCCGGCGAGGGAAGCGGGCTGATGCGCACGCCGGAAAACGCAGAAAAAATCCTCCGTGCGGTCTGCAAGGCGAGCCAGCTGCCTGTGTCGGTCAAGATGCGCCTTGGCTGGGACGACGAGCATATCAACGTCGTGGACATGGCGAAAATGGCGGAGGACTGCGGCGTGTGCGAGATTGCCGTGCACGGTCGGACGCGGATGCAGCAGTACAGCGGTCACGCGGACTGGACGTATGTGCGCAAGGTAAAGGAAGCCGTGCATGTGCCGGTGATTGGCAACGGCGACATCTTCACGGCGGACGATGCTGCCCGCCACTTGGAGGAAAGCGGTGTGGACGGACTGCTAATTGGGCGCGGCGCGCTTGGCAATCCGTGGCTATTCCGTCAGGTGAAGCAGCGGCTGTCTGGCGAAAATGTAACCGCGCCGACCGTTCAGGAGCGCGTGGAAACCGCCCTGCGCCACTATGACATGCTGCTGCAATGGAAGCCGGAACGCGTGGCGGTGAACGAAATGCGCAAGCATGTCGGCTGGTACGTCAGCGGAATGCGCGGCGCGGCACAGCTGCGGGCATCCATCAATCTGGTTGAAGACCCGAACGAAGCAAAAGATATGCTTCGCGCCTTCGCGGAAAGCGCGGAATAATCACCCGCCGTAATGAAAGGAACGTGAAGATTCATGCGGAAACTGCACTCGCTGATATCGCTCCTGCTGGTGCTGCTGATGCTTGCACCCTGTGCACTGGCAGATGCGCCGCTGCTGCAAGCCGCGTCGGACTGGAATTTGGCGGATACGCCCCTGTCGGTTACGCTGTCCATCAGCCTTCAAGCACATGCGCCTTTTGATGAGACACGCACGGCGATGCTTGACCGTGTACTTGCGCCGCTGTCGCTGAATTTGTATGCGGCGGACGGCGAAAGCGGCGTTTCCGTGCTGATGAATGGCAACGAGCTGCTGACGATGGCGCAGAAGGGCGACGCAGTGCAGTTCTCCTGTATGCCGAACGTTTCCTATGCGTCGCTGGACGGGAATGCGCTGGAACTGCTGCTCGGCACGACGTCGGATTCCCTCGACCTGCGCGCTGTTGATGGTACGTTTGAGAAGTGGATTGACGACGGCTGGGTGCTGTCAAACGCGATTCTGAAGCCTTTCGCGGAGTACGGCAAACGCAAGAGCGTCAAGACGACCATCAAGGACATGGGGCTGGCGCGCTCCTGCACGGATTATACCTTCTCCAAGTCGAAGCTGGAGGAAATGCAGCAGACGCTTTTGTCCCTCTGCCCGGAAGGTGATTTGCATGACCTGATTGCGTCGCTGACCTTCTCCGGCACGCAAAAACTGCGCGTCTATCGCACAGAGGACGAAGTACCGCTGCGTGTGGAGTACAACGGCGTTTGCGGCGTGGATGGCAAGCTGCGCACGGTCAAGCTCGTCTGGCGCACAAAGCGAGAGAGCGGCGAGACGCGCGATGAAATCACGCTGACGTCCCCCGCAAAGAGCGGCACGGACAAGAACACGCTGGATTTTGAGCGTATTATGACCTTTTCCAGCGGCAAAATCACCATGCAGGGCACCTGCTCCTACAAGGTGACGGCGAGCAAACAGACGACGCAGACCGAGGTCACGTTTGACTTGACGAACCGCTTGGAGAATGACAGCGACAACGTGAGCGGCAGCGTGGCTATCAAGCAGCAGCTGCCGGACGAAGATTACGCCACGAAGCGCACCATCACGCCGAATGTCGTCCTGTCCGGAAACGCGGAAGCGCCGGAGATCAGCGGGACAATCGGTTATCAGGAAGAAAAGCGCTACGGCACGACTGAAGAATGCGTGATTACGCTGCGTGCGGCACGCGCAAGCGAATCCCTGTGGAAGGACACCGCGGCGACGATGGAACTGTCCACGCTCAGTGCGGAGACGCTGCAAAATCTGCGCAGCCAGCTCAGCGGCGCAATTGCGACTGCTATCGTCCGCCCGCTGATTCAGGTTCTCAGCGCGGAGGACGCGGCGTTCTTCTTCTACGAAATGTCGGATGAAGACGTTCAGACCATTCGGCAGGCGGCAGAATCCGCCGTCGAAATCGAATGACACCCGATAAGGAGGGTAAACCCATGCTGAAACGAATCCTGTCTGTCCTGCTCTGCGCGGCGCTGCTGCTTGGCGGCACGGCGCTTGCTGCCAAAGAGGATGACTATACGCTCCCGGAACTGCTCTACCAGCAGTTTGCTGTGCAGGATTACCCCATTCGAGGCTCAGTTGCGGTTACGGCGTCCGGCACGGCGTCGTGGCTGGATTTCCTGCTGCCGTTGACGGCTTCGACGCTGCATGTGCGCCTGCTGAATCTGGAGGACAGCGACGATTTCCAGTATCAGGTGTTTTCGCAGGATGACAGCGGCAGTCAGCAAGGCTTGACGCAGCTGTACCGCGTGGGCGACACGCTCTACCTGCGCACGGATGTGCTGCCGGATGTGCTGCTGTCCATGCCGCTGGCGGAATCGGGAAAAAGCAATCCATCGTTCTACTCTGTGCTGGCGGAGATGATGGCGCAGCCTGACATCCTCTGGGAAAGCATGTGGCAGCCGGCGCTGGAGGAATATCTGAACGAACTGGAGCTGTGGCTGGCGGATTACGCCGCTGAACCTGACACGATGACTGAAAACGGCGAGCTTGTCATGCGCGTCAGCTATGTGATTCCAGCGGACGACGTGAAAGAGCAAACGAAGCTGATGTGGAAGCAAGCGCTCTATGACGAGACGCTGCTGACGCTTTTGCGCCCGATGATGACGGAGGAGCAGCAGGCGGCCTACCTCAATCCCGCGCTGGGCTACTTCTACGATGCCTGCATTGACGCCCTGCCGCTGTCGGGCGATTTGCGCCTGTCACGCAAGTTCTCCGCGCGTGGCGATACGCTGTCCGTGGCGGTGGCGCTGCCCCTGCCGCAGAATGCGTGGGGCTACACGACGCTGACCTTCCGGCAGGAGGGCAGCACGACTGCGCTTGTGCTGAACAGCGCGACGCAGACGCTGACATTCAGCATGGCGTCGGCGGACGGCAACCAGAACGCAATTACGGGCAGCATCAGCAGTGTACCCGCCGCGTTCGTAACGGACGCAAAGACGCTGCAGGCGAAATTTGCCCTGACCAGCCAGCATTCCGAAACGCAGGACAGCGACGGCACACGCCATGATGACAGCGCGTGGACGCTGACCATCGAGCCGGACACCGACGGCGCGGAAGCAGCGGATTTGGTGACGTTTGAGCCGATTACGGCGGAACTTTCCCTCCAGTACAGCACCGAAAGCAGAGAAGGCGCGCCGATTCAGCTGCGCGTGATTGCCGCGCTGCACATGGCGGAAGCGGACGTCGGCGTGAAGATGGCACTGCGCACAACGAGCCGCTGGAACGCGCTGACCCTGCCGACGCAGGGCGCGGAGGACGTGATGAGCATGGATACCATGCGCGCTGTGCAGCTGCTGACGACGGCATCGGACAACCTGACGCGGCTGATTGCAGGCGGCAGTGCGCCGGCAGCTACGACCGCACCGGAACTGCCCACACCTGAACCGAACACGACACCCGTCCCATCGCTGACGGGAGAATAATCAGCAAAATCGCCGCAGTGCATCACAAACTGCGGCGATTTTTGTCGGAAAAGGAGAAATGCTCATGCGGAATGCGCGCGCACTTCAGCGGATTGCCATCATCCTCGCGGTTTTGTTTGCGCTGTCGCTGCTGCCGGTGATGGCGGTCGCGTTCTATAATCACCCGCGCGCGGACGACTACACCTACGGCGCGGTGCTGCGCAAGGTCATTGACGCAGGACAGGGGCTGCCGGAGGCTGTCGCAGCTATTGCCGCCTACGTCCGGAGCACCTACGCGCGCTGGCAGGGGTCGTTCAGCGCGGTGATGCTGTTCACGCTTCAGCCGGGCGTGTTTTCCGACAATGCCTATTGGCTGACGACCGCCCTGACGCTCCTGCCGCTGCTGCTTGGCACGGGGATGCTCCTGCGTCAGCTGGGGAAGATGCTCCATGCGCCGCGTGCAACGGTTGTGCTGATTTTCTTGGCGCTCATGACGCTGAGCATCCAGCTTGTGCCGGATTTGAACCAGACGTTCTACTGGTTCAACGGCGGATGCTACTACACACTCTATTACGCGCTTTCGCTGATGCTGCTGACGGGCACCCTGCGGATTTGCACCGACGGAAAGTGCCGCGCCGGCCGGACTGCATTGTGCATGTTGCTTGCGTTCTTTATCGGCGGCGGCAACTACACGACCATCCTCGTTACGCTGATTCTGCTGATGCTCCTGCTTCTTGCGCTGCTTGTGCGGAAAAACCCCGCTTGGCGGCAGATATTGCTCGTCATGGCCGCGCTGCTGACTGCGTTCGCTATCAACGCCGCCGCACCCGGCAACCGCGTCCGTGCAGCGACCATCCCGCGCTCGATGGATGCGGTTCCCGCGATTCTCTACTCCTTCGACCGGGCGTGGGTGCGCGTGTCGGGCTGGTTTGGCTGGCCGCAGGGAATTGCCATTGCGCTTTTTGCCCTGCTGATGTGGGATTTCGTCGGGCAGTGCGGGTTGAAATTCCGTTTTCCAATGCTGAAAAGCGCGCTGGCGTATGCCATCTTTTCAGCGCAAATGACGCCGTCGCTTTTTGCAATGGCGAATGTCGGGCCGGGGCGGCAAATCGACATCTACTACTATGCGTATGGCTGGCTGCTGCTTTGCTGGACGTTCCTCTGGGTCGGCTGGCTGCGGAACAGCCGCATCGGCACGAAAATCGACGCGGCGCTTTCGTACCTGACGCGTCATTCCGCCGCAATCGCCGCCGCTCTGTCGCTTGCGCTGGTGCTGACGCTGCCGTCCGCGCATCCGACATCGGGGGCAGTACCGACGAGCGTTGCAGCGGCGAAAGCGCTCATCAGCGGCGAGGCGCAGACGTATCATCAGCAGTACACCGAAATCCTCCAAACGCTGCGTCAGCCCGGCGAGATTTGCGAAATCCCGGATGTTGTGGTCTGTCCGGCGTTCCTGAACCCGCTGGGGCTGGCGGACGAGGGGCAGTCGGGTTACTGGGTGAATCAGGCGCTGGCAAACTATTTCGGGCATCAGCAGGTCATCCGCATTGAACAAACGCCATAAAGAAAGGGGACTGCCCGCGATGGACAGCCCCCATTTTTACGCCTGTGGGAAAATGCGTTTGTTGACGAAGAAAAACACCACCGCGGAAATTGTGCCGTTGAAGAAGAGCGTGCCGAGCGTGTACACCCAATCCGGCACGAACTTCGCCGCTACCGCGACCCAGACGCAGTTAATCGAGTTCACCAGGCAGGTAATTACGATGAACGCAAGCGCATACAGCAGCAACTGCCGCGCGAGATGCCCTTTGGCGCGGAAAACGTACTTGCGCTGAAGCGGAAAGTTCACGCATTCGCCAAGCACCATCGCCGTCATGTACGCGCACAGGTAAGGCAGCCCGCCATGCGCCGTGTCGTAGCCGAAGATGTTCCAGCGGAAGGTTTCGCCCAGCAGTGTCATTTTGATGCCGGGCCAGCCGAAGTCGCGCATTGGCAGAAAGGCGAATGCGCGCGGCAGAAAGAGCAGCAGCAGATATTTCAGCACTGTCACGATGCCGGAGACAATCAGGTACAGCCCGCCCTCGCGCAGCCAAGCCGGGCAGCGGGATGAATGCGGCTGGCTTGTGTCCGCCATGAAAAGCCTCCTCAGCGATAGATTTTCCGCTCGTGAACATCCTCAATGCCGGAAAGACGGTGGAAGAACGTGTTGATGATGTCGCGCCATTCACGGGCGTTGTGCAGCTGCCGCCCGATGCGCTCATCTACTAAAGCACGGTCAAAATCGGGCAGCGGCAGCGCTTTCAGGATGCTCGCGGCGCGCTCCACCCATTCATAGCCCTCAAAATGGTCGTCGTAAATCCGCTGGATCAGCGTCCGCCCGTCGCGCATCTTGAAGGTGTACGGCAAGCGGTGGAAGAAGAGCAGCAGCTCGTCCGGGCAGGTCTGCGTCGATTCAAAGCGGCGGCGCAGTGCTTCCGGGTATTGCAGGACATAGCCCGTGCCGTCCGCCGTGCGGTCGATGCCGATGGCGTTGCGGTCGGCCTTGTGGTAAGTGCCCCACGCCTGATACTCGTAGCCGTCGGGACTCGGCCCGTAATGCTGGTTCGGCGTGACCATCCAGCAGATGCCCAGCGGCGCGGTGTACTGCTCATAAGCGTGGCGGCTGCCGAGCAGCACGTCCGCCAGCGCATTCTCATCATCCGGCGCAAAACGATAGGTGAGGCGAATCCAGCGGTGGATGATATCGTCCGGCTGGCAGGCATCAGGATCCCAAGCCAGCGCGCCATATGCAAAGAAATTCAGCGCCGCGAAGGGATGCCCGGTCATGCACGCGTCATTGCCGAGGTTCGACACCGCTGCCATCGCCATGATGCTGTTGCGCGGCATGTCCGCAAAGAGCTCCTGCCACATTACCGGCATGGCGAAAATGTCAATCTGCTGACCGGTGTACTCCTGCGCCAGCTGCCATTCCAGCGCCAGCTTCGTTTTGGGCATTGCCAGCAGGGTCGGGGAAATCGGTTCGCGGACTTGGAAGTCGAACGGTCCGTTCTTGACCTGCAGAATCACGTTGTCGTCGAACTGCCCATCCAGATAGACGTAATGTTCATACGCTGCCTTCGGACGGTCGGTCTTTTCATCGCGCCAGTCCTGCTGACAGTTGTAGACGAAACAGCGCCAGACCAGCATTCCGCCGAACGGTTTGAGCGCCCGCGCCAGCATGTTTGCGCCTTCCGCGTGATTGCGCCCGTAGGTGAACGGCCCCGGACGATGTTCGCTGTCCGCCTTGACGAGGAAGCCCGCCAAATCGGGAATCGCAGCGTACACCACTTCCGCCTGATGCTTCCACCACGCCTGCACGCGTTCATCCAGCGGATCAGCCGTCGGGATGCCGTGTCGCATCGGCTGTGAATAGTCGATGGAAACCATCAGCCGCACGCCGAACGGGCGGAAAATCGCCGCGAGCTTCGCCAGATCCGGCAGATCGTCCTCAATCAGCAGCTGCGCCGGGTCGTGCACGTTGACGTTGTTGATGCACAGCACGTTCAGCCCGACGGACGCCATCATACGCCCCAGCTGCCGCATCCGCGCGGGGTCATAGGTCAGCTTGCCGCCCTGGAAGAACAGACTGCGCCCGGAATATCCGCGCTCGACGTTGCCGTCGGCGTTGTCCCAGCAGTTAATCATGCGCAGCGCGTACTGCGGCGCAGAGGAATGATCCTCCGGCAATGCCGAACCCGACGCGAGCGCCATCAGCAGCCAGTAAGCGCCATACAGCAGCCCGGTTTTGCCACCGGAAATCGTCACGTCGTCGCCGCGGCGCACGGCATGGAACCCTTCGCCCAGCGAATCATCCTCGGCAAGCGAAACGTGCAGGTTCGGGGAGAGCGTCGGCAGTGCCTGCGCAAGCTCGAACGCGGCGACTTCGCGTGGGGACGCAAAATCGGCGGGAACATCAGCCGGTAAAAACGGAAGCCACGAAAGCCATTGATTTGCCATAAACAGGATACCTCCTGTAACGTATTTTACTAAAAGTATAGCATATTTCGCCGACTTGCACAACCCAAAACCAGAAAAGGGGAAGAAATTTGGCGAAAAGTTGACTGGGTGACAGGAAAAACACAACTGTGCGTCGAATTGTGCAAAAAACGCCGTTTTTTTCAGGCGGCAAGATGGAAAGGATGAGCCGAAAATGGCCTTTACGGTTCACGCGGTGATGCCGGGAGTGTGGCACATTGTGGACTGCATGGGCGTCTGCATGACGCTGCTGGAGGGCGAAAACGCCGCCATGCTGGTTGACACGGGCTATGGCATTGAGGATGTGGCGGACTTCATGCGCCACATGACGGATTTACCGCTGACGGTGTTCCTGACGCACAACCACCATGACCACGCGATGGGGGCACGCTGCTTCCCGGAAACGTACATGCTGGAAGCGGACATGGCGGACTGGGACATGTTCACGAACGACGAGATGCGGCGCCGGGTGCTGACACAGGCAATCGGGAAGAACCTGCCGGTGGATGAAAAAACGTTTCTCGCGGGCGAAATTCCACTGCCGAAGGTGATGAAGCCCGGTGTGATTGACTTGGGCGGATTAACAGCGGAAATCATCGAAGCGCCGGGGCACACGCCCGGTTCGGCGGTGGTGTATGTGCCGGAGCGGAAGCTGCTGCTGTCCGGCGACGACTGGAACCCCTGCACATGGCTCTTCTTCCCGCAGGCGCTGGGGCTTCGGGAGTACCGCAGCAACATGCGCGGCATTCAGCAGCTGCCATTCGAGAAAGTCCTCTGTCCGCACCGGGAGGCGCTCTATGACCGCTGGATGTTCGACGACTTCTTCAACGCCTTGACGGATGGCAACCTCCGCGCGGCGGAACCGGTCAATATCGCGCCGTATGAGCAGATTGATACCTGTCAGGCGACGCTGCCGCATGATCAAGTGCTCGTATTCGACTGGGCAAAATCAGGACTGTAAGGAGAAAAAATACCATGAAACAGGATTCCATCCGCATAGCGGCGGATAGTCAGGCGAAGTTCAACAACAACACCGCGTTCTGCATCGGCACGGGACGCATGGGGCTGGCGCTCCAGCAGGAGTATCAGCAGCAGCTGGCAATGGCGCAGGCAGAATGCGCGTTCACGCACATCCGCGGTCACGGGCTGTTCAGCGACGACATGGCGATTTACCAGCCGTATCAGGATGCGGAAGGAAATTGGCACGAGGGCTACAATTTCACCTACCTTGACCGCGTGATGGATGATTACCGCGCGCAGGGCCTGAAGCCGTTCCTTGAATTGGGCTTCATGCCGGAAAAAATGGCGAGCGGCACGCAGACCATCTTCTATTGGAAGGGCAACGTTACGCCGCCGCAGGACGACGCAAAGTGGACGGCGATGGTTCAGGCGACGCTTGCACATTTGGCGGAGCGTTACGGGAAGGACGAAGTGTCCACTTGGCCGTGTGAAGTGTGGAACGAGCCGAATCTGTCGGGTTTCTGGGAAAATGCGGATGAAGAGAAGTATCATCACCTGTATGCGGTGACGGCGAAGGCAGTCAAGAACGTGCTGCCGGACATGCGCGTCGGCGGCCCGGCGATCTGCGGCGGCGCGACGTCGCAGGACTGGGTGCGCAATTTCCTGCGATTTTGCAAGGAGAATCAGCTGCCGCTGGATTTCGTGTCGCGCCACGCCTACATGGGCGAAACGCCGGAACACCGCGGGCGCTATCTCTATCACACAATGCGCACGGTGGACAGCCTCCTCGCTGAAATGCAGGAGACGCGCGACATTATCGACAGTTTCCCGGAATACCGCGGGATGGAGATGCACATCACCGAGTTCAACACGTCGTACAACCCGTTCTGCCCGATTCATGACACGAACCTGAATGCGGCGTACATGGCGGGTGTGCTGGCGCGGATGGGCGATGTGGCGGCGTCGTATTCCTACTGGACGTTCGGGGATGTGTTC
>ERZ827498.809-NODE-809-length-38634-cov-7.191892_pt1 | contig 38634 bp, 29 predicted proteins | sample MGYA00519865_ERZ827498 | MGnify/ENA primary metagenome ERZ827498 (study PRJEB31778, sample SAMEA3449328) | human gut metagenome | biome: human gut; feature: human-associated habitat; material: faeces | place: United Kingdom | collected 2010/2012 ...
GGGGCGTTGCCCCAAACCCCACCAGAGGCGCTGCCTCTGGACTCCGCAAGGGGCATTGCCCCTTGACCCCTTTTCGCGATTGAGTTGATTTCTCTTCCTTACTCCTTCCGCGTGTTTATCCTATTTTTCCCCTATCCTTATTTTGCTTCCGCCCAGTTTGTCCCCTGATGCACCTCCGCCAGCAGCGGCACGCGCAGTTCAATCACATGCTCCATCGCATCCTTCAGCAGCTTCCCCGCTTTTTCCACTTCCTCCGGCGGGCATTCCAGCAGCAGTTCGTCATGCACCTGCAAAATCAGCCGACTCTTCAGCCCCTCCCGGCGCAAGGCTTCGTCCACCCGTACCATCGCCAGCTTGATAATATCCGCCGCCGTCCCCTGCACGGGCGTATTCATGGCGGCGCGCTTGCCGAACTCGCGCACAACCGCCTTGTCGCTCTTCAGCTCCGGCAGATACCGCCTGCGCCCCATCAGCGTCAGCGCGTAGCCGTTGTGCTGCCCGTCCTCGGCGGCGCTGTCCATGAAGCGCTTCACGCCCGGATATTTCGCGAAATAGCGGTTGATGAACTCCTGCGCCTCCTGACGGCTCACGCCCGTGTTTTTCGCAAGACCAAATCCGCTGATGCCGTAAATCAAGCCGAAATTGACCGCCTTTGCGCGGGAGCGGAGCGTAGAATCCACCTCATCCAGCGGCACGTCGAAGATTTCGCTGGCAGTGCGCGCGTGAACGTCTTGCCCCGTGCGGAAGGCTTCCACCAGTGCGTGGTCGCCGGAGAAGTGCGCCATCAGGCGAAGCTCAATCTGGCTGTAATCCGCGTCCAGCAGCACCCAGCCTGCGCGCGGCAGGAACGCCTGACGGATTTCCTTGCCCTCCTCCGTGCGGACGGGGATGTTCTGCAAATTCGGCTCGCTGGAGGAAATGCGCCCGGTGGCGGTGGCGACTTGGTCGAAGGTGGAGTGTACGCGTCCGGTCGCGTCCGTCAGGCGCAGAAGACCCTCGACGTAAGTCGAATTGAGCTTCGTCAGCTGCCGATAGCGTAATAGCGGCGTAATGACCTCCGGCGCGATGTCCTGCAAGCCCTCCAACACTTCGGCGGAGGTGGAATAGCCGCGCGCGGTTTTCTTGCCGTGCGGCAGCTGCAATTTATCGAACAGCACGTCGCCAAGCTGCTGGGTGCTGTTGAGGTTGAAGGTTGTTCCGCAGGCGGCGAATACTTGCTGCTTGCTCTGCTCAATTTCCTGCGTGTAGCGCTCGCCCAGCTGCCGCAGGAATGCCGTATCGACGGTGAAGCCGATGTCCTCCATGCGGTACAGCACGCCGGAAAGCGGCATTTCCACGTCGCGCATGAGGTGACTCATGCCCATGCGGTCAATGTTCGCCTGCTGCCACCGGCACAGCGAGAGCATTCCGCGCGCGTCAGAGGGCAAATCACCGCACAGCGCGTCCAGACTGTAACTCTTGCGCTGCGGGTCAAGCAGGTACGCGCCAAGCTGCACGTCCCACGCATAGCCCTCCGGCATGGGGAGCTTCGCGCGGTTCAGCCGGTGCCACAGCGTTTTGCCATCGTGGATGACGGCGGGGTGCGCGGCGAGGTCGGGTGCGAGGGCGCGGAGCAAATCCTCCGGGTCAGCGCCGGGAGTGAGCAGATCGCCGCCGAGTGCCGCCTGACAGCAGGACAAATCCTGCGCCGCGCATGTCAGCACCGTGTCATCCAGCGCGATGGCAATTGGGCGGGCGCTGTCCGGCAGGGCGGTGAGCCACGCGGTCAGATCAGCGCCGGAGGAAATCGGGGCAGCGTCCGCAAACGGCAGGAGCGTCAAGGGTGTTTCCTCTGCCGCGGTATCCGGCGCGGGCGCATCGTCAGGCGCTTGCAGGCGGCGGATGATGCTGTTCAGCTTCAGCTTTTCCAGCGCGGGAATCCCATGCCGGAAGTCTGGCATGGCGCACGCCTTGAGGGAAAACGCAATCGGTGCGTCGCGGCGAATCGTCGCCAGTTCGCGGCACATTTTCGCCTGTTCCGCCCATGTGACGAGCTTTTCGCCGAGTTTGCCCTTCACTTCGCCCGCATGAGCGAGGATATTGTCCAGCGTCCCATACTGGTGCAGCAGACGCACGGCGGTTTTGTCGCCGACGCCGGGGATGCCGGGGATGTTGTCGCTGCTGTCTCCCGCCAGCCCCTTCCAGTCCACCACCTGCTCCGGCGAGAAGCCATACACTTCGTACACCATGGCGGGTGTAAAGTGCGTCGTTTCGCTGATGCCCTTGCGGGTGAACAGCACCTGCGTTGTATCGGACACCAGTTGGAGCGCGTCGCGGTCGCCGGTCAGGATGACGGGGCTGACCCCGGCGTCCTCACCTAGTTTGGACAGCGTGCCGAGAAGATCGTCCGCCTCCCAGCCTTGCAGGGAGAAAACCTGAATGCCCATTTCCGGCAGCAGCGTCCGAATGGTGGCGAACTGCTGGCGCAATTCATCCGGCGTTGCGGCGCGTCCCGCTTTGTAGTCAGGATATGCCGTGTGACGGAACGTCGGCGCGTGCTCATCGAAGCAGACCGCGAGATAGCGGGCGTTTTCGTCTGAAATCGCTTTGAGCATCATGGTCAGGAAGCCGTAAATCGCATTGGTGTAAACGCCGCCCGCGTCCATCAGCGGGAGGGCGTGGAAAGCCCGGTGCAGCAGGCTGTTGCCGTCAATCATGAGGAAGGTGTCTTTCATGGGGATTCTCCTCCTATCTCCTTCAATTGTACCTTCCCGAATGAAACTTGTCAACCGCCGCATATCCTTTCCCCAGAAAGGCAGGGACGAAAATGCGGATTTTGCTGGCAGGGATGATGGCGCTGCTGCTCCTGCGCGCGCCGGAGACGATGGCGGCGGCGGAAGCGGCGTGTGCGCTGTTCGTGCGCAGCGTGATGCCGGGGCTGTTCCCGTACTTGACGCTGTCGCAGTTGCTGGTGAGCCGATGCGGACGCGACATGCAGCCCGGACTGCTGATGCTGCTGGGCTGGTGCGGCGGTTCGCCGACGGGTGCGCGGCTACTGGCGATGCAGGGCAGCCGTCCGCACCGGGAACAGAAGGCGCTGGCGGTCTCCTGCGCGACGATGAGCCCAATGTTCCTGCTGGGGACAATCGGAAGCTGGCTGAACAGCCGAATCGCGGGGGCAATTGTGCTGCTGAGCGTGCTGGCGGGCGGCTGCTGCGCGGGGCGATTGGCAAAACGGTGGACGAGGGTTACATCCGCTGAAAAAGTGCCAGAAGCAGCACTGTCCCCTGTCTCCTTCGCACGCGCGGTGGAGGACAGCGCCCGAACCATGCTCCTTGTCTGCGGCACGATGACGATGCTTCGCGTCTTTGCGACGCTGACGGACTTCCTGCCTGATGCGATGCGTCTCCCGCTGACGACGCTGCTGGAGGTCACGACGGGCGCGGTGACGATCGCGAACCTGCCGGCACCTCTGCCTTTGCGGATTGCTCTCCTGTCCGCAGCGACGGGTTTCGGCGGCTGCGCGGTCATCATGCAGAACCGCGCGCTGTACCCGCAAGGATTGATGCGGCTGGGTGAACAGCTGACGTGGCAGACGCTGCACGGCGTGATTTCGGGGGCATTGGCGCTGGGAATCACGCTGCTGGTGCTGGGCGCGGGCGGAAATTTGTAACAGAAAATTTGTGATGGATAGCTGAAAGAATCCGGATTACAGCTTGTCAACTGGGGAAAAAGCAAGTATAATATATTCTGCGGAGTTCTGCGAAATTCTCCGCATCAGCAAAAAAGAAACCCGTCGGCTTCGGCGGAATTGAAGGAGTACCCAGAAAAAATGAAAAAACAAAATGCAGCGATTTGGTGCGCCCTGCTGCTGATTGCCTTGCCCATTGCAGTGCTGCTGCTTGTGCCGTCGCCTTCCGCGCGGATTGTGGACATGGTGCAGCCGCTGATGGAGTCAGAAGAGATTGATTATTGGAATCCCGACATCTTCTTTCTGACGAAATACGGCTTGACCGCTGCTGTCAGCGTTCTGTGCGGTTTGGTGCTGACGCTGCTGTGCTCGCGCAAGCGCCTCCCGCTGGACACCCGCGCAGCGATTTGCACGGTTGGCGGCTTTGGCGCGCTGGTGGGCGCGCGCGTGCTGTATATGCTTGCCCGGTATTCGTACATCATGGTTGATTTGGGCGGCAGCACGTTCTTCTGGCAGTTCTGGCAGGGCGGTTATACGCTCTATGGCGGCATCCTCGGCGGCATGGGCGCGATTGCGCTGTATGCGAAACTGACGAAGCAGAAGGCGCTGCCTCTGCTGGACGCGGTGACGCCCGGCGCGCTGCTGGCGCTGTGCGGTCTGCGCTTGGCGGAGGGTTTCACGGGGCAGGGCTTCAGCAAGCAGATGGACGATATTTGCTGGTACTTCCTTCCTTTCCAGAATGAGGACGGGCAGATGCTGGTTTGGGCATATGAAGCCATCGTTGCGGCAGTCGCACTCGTGATTGTGCTGGTGCAAGGGCGCAGGCAGAAAATTGCCGGGCGGACGCTGGAAACCGGGTTGACCATCATCAGCGTGATGCAGGTGCTGCTCGATTCGTGGCGCGCGGATGAGCTTATCCGCTTCGGCTTTGTCCGCCTGAATATGCTCATGGCGGCGCTGACGCTGGCGGTGCTGCTGGCATCACGCCTGACCCGCTGCATCCGCCGGGATGGGCTGAAAAGAATCAGCATTGCGCGCATCGTGATGCTGCTGGCCGGCGCGGGCGTGTGCATCGCCGTGGAATTTGCGCTGGACAAGTCTGCCATCAACAACGGAATACTTTATGGGGTGATGATGCTCGCGCTTGTGCCGATGTTCATCGCCGTGCTGCTGGATGACGGCCGCATTCAGACCGCCGAAGAAAGGAAATAAGCCATGCAGGTGACGCAACCGAACGAATTTTACAAGGGTCTGCCGAAAGAGGACGTATTCTTCGTCAAGGACGACCAGAACAACCCCGTCGGCGAGGGATTCCTGATTTATCAGTATCAGCCGACGATTTTCCCTTCGCGCCCGGTCAACATCTATTTCAGCATGACCAGCAAGCCGGAAGGCGAATACTGGCTGCTGGGGTCGCTTGCGGCGCGCGCGCGGCAGCTGCGCAATCAAGCGCCCGTTGCGGCGGCACGGCTGTACACAGCCGTGGATGTGCAGGACGAGCGCCAATTGGCGTTTTATGAGCACAACGGCTTCAAGATGGATTACACCGAGGATTTGGTGCGCCTGAACGACCCTGACGAAGTGCCGCAGCTGTTCAACTGCTCGTGCATCACGCTTCCGCTCAACACCGTGCAGGAGCAGATGGATTTGGTGTCGCGGATGCGCGGCGCCGGGTTCAGCTACTTTGACCACGGCTTCCTGCTTCAGCAGATGAATCGGCAGAATTTCGCCGCGCTGGGCATCCTGTATGGGTCGAATCTGGTTGGTGCGTGCGTCGCCGCGGGGCAGTACACGTCGGCGGAGGTTATGGGGCTGTATATCGTGCCGGAGTTCCAGCGCAAGGGCTTGGGCACGCGTTTGCTCCAGCAGACGAAACAGGCGTTGGCGAGCACGGGCGTGACGGATTTGACGATGCGGGTGATGAGCGACAGCGAGCCGCAGGTGCGCTTGGTGCAGCGGTTCCGTGCGGAATTGGTGGAACACACGAGTGTGTTCCCCTCGATGCAGATTTAAGAGGGGCATGGCGATTGCCCTCTTGGATGGCTTCGCAGTGTACGCTTTTGTGACATTATGGTCATGTTGCAGGGGGAATCGCCTCTGCGGAGGCGACCAAAGGGCTTTCCGATCGCCCTTTGGAAACCTTCGGCGCGCACTCCTGTTTATTGGTTTTAACCGAAAGTTTTTAGTTGGTGTGCTTTTCGTTTTCCCAATAAACACTACCATATAATAACATCCGGAGGCGAAGGGGTCAAGGGGGCGACCACAGACTTCGGCTGTTTTCATTGCCCCCTTGTCGCCTCCGCAGAGGCGAAATCCCTGCGTAAACACACGAATGCAGTATGAAAAAGTTACCAACTCAATCGTGCGAAAAGGTCAAGGGAGAACCTCCCTTGTAAGGAGAAAGCATCATGGGCATTGTGTCGTTGAAAGACTACCGCTGGGATGGCAGCAAGAAGCTCGAATTGAAGGACGCGGAGACGGGCGCGCCGGAGTTCGTGGATAAAAAGACGCTCAAGGCGCAGACACTGGAGAACCTTGCGGAAGCGGTGGCACTGCAGGATAAACTCTATGCGCAGGGGCGCGAGGGCATCCTGATTGCCATTCAGGCGCGTGACGCGGCGGGCAAGGACAGCCTCATCAAAAAAGTGTTTGGACAGCTGAACCCGGCGGCGCTGGAAGTCGCGGCATTCAAAGCGCCCAGCAAGGAAGAACTCAGCCATGATTATCTCTGGCGCATCATCCGCACCGTTCCGCCGCGCGGGAAAATCGGCGTGATGAACCGCAGCCACTACGAGGATGTGCTTGTGACGCGCGTGCACCACATGGAGAAGGGCTATGCCATGCCGCCGCGCGTGACGGATGATTCGAATTTCTACCCTAAGCGTTATCGGCAGATTTGCAATTGGGAACAGTACCTTTACGAGAACGGATACCGCGTCGTCAAGGTGTACCTGAACGTCAGCCGTGACGAGCAGAAGCGCCGCTTCCTTGACAGGCTGGAACGCGAAGATAAGCACTGGAAGCTCTCGGTGGATGACATGCGCGAACGCCGCCTGTGGAAGCAGTATGACGAAGCGTTCGAGGATGCCATCAATGCGACCGCGACGAAGGAATCCCCATGGTACGTCCTTCCGGCGGATGACAAGTGGTTCACGCGCTACCTGATGAGCGAAATTCTGCTGGATGTGCTGATGGATGTGAACCCGGATTATCCGCCGCTTGATCCGGCGGAAGCCGCGAAAGTTCCGACAATTCTGGCAGAGCTGGAGAATGGCGAATAATCAGCACAAAGTGTATTTTTTGTGGATTTCAAGGGAGAAATATGGAAGTACACATTTTGGTGTGTGCAAACCGGGTTGATTTTATGGGAAAGGCGCGGTATGATGAAGGACGTGCAGGGCACAATGCCTTGCACGCAACGCCCGAAGGCAGATGCCTGAAATACAAAAGCATACAGCAATACGCCTTATGCGGCTCCTGCACAACGCCGTAGATTTCTCTCTTCCATGCTTCCCCGTCTACCCGATTCGTGGGCTGACGGGGATTCTTTTACTTATAATACTATTTCCAAATTCACCTGCGCCATCTGCTTGCGCCTTTTCCGCTCTGGCGTCCGGTCGTTCCATTTAGCGTAGCGCTGCTACGCTGCATTTCACTCCCGTTAGCCAGAACGAAAAATTCGCGGCGCATCTTGGCGCATTCTCATTTGGAAATAGTATAAGCAACACCGCACAACTCGGCGGTGCGTCGGGCGATGCCTTTTCCGCACTGGGAATAGTATAAAGGCACCACCGCACAATTCGGCGGCGCGTCTGGCGATGCCTTTTCCGCCATCTGCGGCATGCAAATTCCTCGATTTACCTCCAGTAAACCTTCGAAATTTGCATTTGCATCTGACGAGAAATTCATTCGTCAGCCGATCACCTCATTTGTGCGGTGTTACCTAAAAATCATGTTTTTAAGCAATCGCATCCGATTGAACAAAAACCCACGACTTTTCCTGCAAAAGCAAGAGGATTTTTCGCGGTTGATGGCGAATTAAAACGATTCGGACTGCACCTCGCTGTGGGAAAAACGGCAGAGCGTGCAGAACGAAAAACCAATCATTATCCGGGCGTTTTCGCTGGTGGTGGCAGCGGAAAGCCCGACGGACGAGGTACTGGAATGGAAACAAACACCTATTATTATGCGGGCATTGACATCGGTTCTACCACCGTCAAGCTGGTGCTGCTGAACGAAGCGGGAGAAATGGTCTGGGGCGAATATCGCCGCCACTGCGCGCATACGCAGGAGACGCTGGCGGAGATGATGCGGGAAGCGCGGAAGAAACTCGGCGCGTGCCGCGTGAAGGTGCGCATGACTGGATCGGGCGCAATTTCGCTGGCGGAAGCGCTGCGCGTCGGGTTCGTACAGGAGGTCGTTGCGGTGGCGGAAGCGCTGCAGAAGGCCGCGCCGCAGACCGACGTCGCCATCGAATTGGGCGGCGAGGACGCGAAGATTATCTATTTCACCGGCGGATTGGAAGAACGCATGAACGGCGTGTGCGCGGGCGGCACGGGGTCTTTTATCGACCAGATGGCGGCGCTGCTGAAAACCGATGCGCCCGGCTTGAACGAACTGGCAAAGCGCTATCATGAGCTGTACCCCATTGCGGCGCGCTGCGGCGTGTTCGCCAAGAGCGACATTCAGCCGCTGATTAACGAGGGCGCGGCGCGTGAGGATCTGGCGGCGTCGATTTTTCAGGCGGTTGTGAACCAGACGATTTCCGGGCTGGCGTGCGGCAAGCCGATTCGCGGGCATGTGGCGTTTTTGGGTGGACCGCTGCACTTCCTGTCCGAACTGCGGCAGGCGTTTGTCCGCACCCTGCACCTGACAGAGGAAACGGCGATTGTGCCGGACAATTCGCACCTTTTTGCGGCGACGGGCGCGGCGATGGCGGCGCTTTCGGACGGCGAGGACGAAGCTGTGCCGATGGACAGCCTGCTCGAACGCCTCGAACACGGCGTCATGCTGACCTTCGGCTTGAAGCACCTGCCGCCGCTGTTCCGCAATCAGGAGGAATATGCGGCGTTCAACCGCCGCCACGCACAGGCGAAGGTGCAGCGCGGCGATCTGGCGACGTATGCGGGCAAGTGCTATTTGGGCATAGACGCTGGTTCGACGACGACGAAAGTCGCGCTGATTGGCGAAAAGGGTGAATTGCTGTACAGCTACTACGCGGGCAATTCCGGCAGCCCGATTGAGACGGCGCGCACGGCGATGCGCGAGCTGATGGAGAAGATGCCCGACACGGCGGTGATTGCGCGCTCCTGCTCTACCGGCTACGGCGAAAGCCTGCTGAAATCGGCGTTCCGGCTTGATGACGGCGAGGTGGAGACGATTGCGCATTGCACCGCGGCGGCGTTCTTTGACCCGAAAGTGGACTGTGTGCTGGATATCGGCGGGCAGGACATGAAGTGCATCAAGCTGAAAAACGGCTCGGTGGACACGATTCTGCTGAATGAAGCGTGTTCGTCCGGCTGCGGCAGCTTCTTGGAAAATTTCGCAAACTCGATGGGCTACACGGCGGAAGGATTCGCAGCGGAAGCCCTCTTTGCGCCCGCCCCGGTTGATTTGGGAACGCGCTGCACCGTGTTCATGAACTCCAACGTCAAGCAGGCGCAGAAGCAGGGCGCGACGATACAGGACATCAGCGCGGGTCTGGCGTGCTCGGTCATCAAGAATGCGCTGTTCAAGGTCATCAAACTCGCCGATCCGAAGGAACTGGGGCAGCATATCGTCGTGCAGGGCGGCACGTTCCACAACAAAGCGGTGCTGCGCGCGTTCGAGCAGCTTGCGGGCGTGGAAGCCGTCTGCCCGGATATTTCCGGCATGATGGGCGCGTTCGGTGCGGCGCTGATTGCGCGCGACCGGGCGTCGGGCAGCGATACACCCTCCTCTACCCTGCCGATTCAGGACATTCTGGGCTTGCAGTGGCAGACGCGGACGGCGCGCTGTCAGGGCTGCACGAACCACTGTATGCTGACGGTCAGCCTCTTCCCCGGCGGACGGCGGCACATCACGGGCAACCGCTGCGAAAAGGGGCTGGGCAAAACCGCAATGGGCGAAAAAGGCCCGAACGTGATGGCGTACAAGCTCAAGCGCATGTTCGACTATCAGCCGCTGACCGCCGAACAAGCCACGCGCGGCGAACTGGGCATTCCCCGCGTGCTGAACATGTACGAGAATTTCCCGTTCTGGATGACGCTGCTGACGAAACTGGGTTTCCGGGTGGTGCTGTCCCCTGCGTCCAGCCGCGCAATCTACGAAAAGGGCATGGAGTCCATCCCGTCGGAAAGCGAGTGCTATCCGGCGAAGATGGCGCACGGACATGTGCAGTGGCTGATTGATCAGGGCGTCGGAACCATCTTCTATCCGAGCGTGTTCTACGAGCGGCAGGAGGATATGAAGACCCAAAACCACTTTAACTGTCCGATGGTTGTGGCAAATCCGGAGAATATCGCCAACAACGTCGAGGATGTGACCGAAGGGCGCGTGCGGATGCTTAAACCGTTCCTCGCGCTGACCAGCGAAAAAACGGCGGCGGATGCGCTCGTGCGCTTCTTCCGCAAGACCTTCAATATCCCGGAGCAGGAGGTTCGCGACGCGGTTCACGCGGGCTGGGACGAGCAGCAGTGCGCCAAAACCGATGTGCGCGCCGAAGGCTTGAAAGCGCTGCAATGGATGGAAGAAAACCATCGGAAGGGCATCGTGCTGGCGGGTCGCCCGTATCACGTTGACCCGGAAATTAACCACGGAATGCCGGAGCTGATTGCCTCCTATGGGCTGGCGGTGCTGACTGAGGACAGCATCCCCGCTTCTTTCCACGGTGAGCATCCCCTGCGCGTGAGCGACCAGTGGGTGTACCATTCCCGCCTGTATGTGGCGGCGCAGTTTGTCAGCCAGCGGGATGATTTGGAGCTGATTCAGCTCAACTCCTTCGGCTGCGGGCTGGACGCCGTGACGACCGATCAGGTGGCGGAAATTCTGGAACGCTGCGGCAAGCTGTATACGCTCATCAAAATTGACGAGGTGAACTCGCTGGGCGCGGCGCGCATCCGCGTGCGTTCCCTGCTGGCGGCGATGGCGCAGCGCGAAAAGCGCGGCATCGTGGCGCATCCTGTGCCTGCGACGTATCATCGCGTGGAATATACCCGCGACATGCAGAAGAAGGGCTACACCATTCTTGCGCCAAACATGTCGCCGATTCATTTCCGTCTGCTTCAGCCGGTGCTGGAGAAGCACGGGTATCACATCGTCATGCTGGGAAACGATACACGCTCCGCGATTGATACGGGCCTCAAATTCGTCAACAACGACGCTTGCTATCCGTCCATCATCACCGTCGGGCAGATGATGGAAGCCGTGCTGTCCGGCAAGTACGATACCGATCGCCTTGCCCTTGCTATGACGCAGACGGGCGGCTGCTGCCGCGCAAGCAACTACGTCGGTTTCATCCGCCGCGCGCTGGCGAAAGCCGGTTTGGGGCATATCCCGGTTATCTCCATTAACGCCAACGGCATGGAAACGAACGAGGGCTTCCGCTTCACCCTGCCGATGCTCATCGGCGCGGCGCAGGCGATTGTTTTCGGCGATTTGCTGATGCGCTGCCTGTATCGGGTGCGCCCCTACGAAATCGAGGCGGGAAGCGCCAACCGGCTGGCGGAAACATGGTCGCAGAAGATCATCGACCATCTGGTGAACGGCACGGGACGCTACGGCGACCTCTGCCAGCAGCTTGTGGACGACTTTGACCATCTGCCGATTCACGAGGACATGAAGAAGCCGCGCGTGGGCATCGTCGGCGAAATTCTGGTGAAGTATATGCCCGTGGCGAATAACCATCTGGTCGATTTGCTGGAAGAAGAGGGCGCGGAAGCCGTTGTGCCCGACCTGATGGACTTCATGAACTACTCCGTTTACAACGGCAAGTTCAAACACGAGTATCTGGGCAAGGGCTGGACAAGCGAAGCGAGCGCGGTACTGGGCGTGAAGGGCATTCGCGCTCTGCGGCGACCTGCTTTGAAGGCGCTGGAAAAGTCCAAGCGCTTTGAACCGCCGATGCATATTGAGCAGATTGCGGAGCTTTCCGACCCGTTCCTTTCGCAGGGCAATCAGTACGGCGAAGGGTGGTTCCTGACGGGTGAAATGGCGGAACTGCTGCTGACGGGCGTGCCAAATATTGTGTGCATTCAGCCGTTTGCGTGCTTGCCGAACCATGTGGTGGGCAAGGGGGTTATCAAGCAGCTGCGGAAGAAGTATCCGCAGGCGAATATCTGCGCGGTGGACTTTGACCCCGGCGCGAGTGAGGTAAATCAGCTCAATCGTGTGAAGCTGATGCTTTCCGCCGCACGGAAAAACATGGAGCAGGCAGCAAAAGAAGAATAAACACGCGGAAGTAGTATGGGAAAAGCGACCAACTCAATCGCGCGAAAGGGGTCAAGGGGGAAATTCCCCCTTGCGGAGTCCAGAGGCAGCGCCTCTGGTGGGGTTTGGGGCAACGCCCCAACTGCTCCATGGACGACCAATTCAAAGGAAGAAGCCCGCAAAAGCGCAGGCAGCGAAGCGTCCCTGCCAGTAACTTTGCGCGTCCTCAGACGCGCCCCCAAGCTGCTCTTTCCATCAACTCAACATTGTCGCGCCAAATGGGCGCGACCGACCAGCATGGGAGAAGGTTTTCTCTCGATGCTGGTCTTTTTCATTGCAGGAGAAAAACGGAGAGCGTATCCTACCGCAATAGAAAAGCCCCGGCAGCCGCTGGACAATCGTCCTTGTGTGCTGCCGGGGTTGTTATGCAGTTGGAAAATGTGTTACGCCTGCTCGAACTGCGAGTTGTACAGCTCGGCGTAGAAGCCGCCTTTTTGCAGCAGCTCCTCGTGCGTGCCGGATTCGATGATGTCGCCGTGGCGCATGACCAGAATCTTGTCTGCGTTTTTGATGGTGGAAAGGCGGTGCGCAATGACGAACGAGGTACGCCCCTTTGTCAGCGTGTCCATCGCCTGCTGAATCAGCATTTCTGTGCGTGTATCGACGGAGGACGTCGCTTCGTCGAGAATCAGCATCGGCGCGTTTTCAATCATCGCGCGGGCAATTGTCATCAGCTGCTTCTGTCCGGCGGAGAGGTTCAGTTTGTCGGACAGCTGGGTGTCGTAACCCTCCGGCAAGGTGTGGATAAGGTGGTACAGCCCCGTCGCGCGGGTCACTTGGTCAAGCTGCTCGTCCGTGATGCCCTCCTTGCCGTAGCAGAGGTTGTCGCGGATGCTGCCCTCGAAGAGCCAAGTGTCCTGCAAGACCATGCCGAAGAGGTCGTGCACATGCTCACGCGTCATCTGCGACAGCGGTACGCCGTCAATGCGAATTTCGCCGCCGCCCAGCGGATAGAACTTCATCAGCAGATTGACCATCGTGGTTTTGCCCGCGCCAGTCGGACCGACGATGGCGACCTTCTGACCCGGCTGCACATGCTCGGAGAAGTCGTGAATGATGATTTTATCCGGCGTGTAGCCGAAGCGGACGTGGTCGAACGCCACTTCGCCGCGGACGGTTTTCGTCTGCGCGGGCAGGTGGGATTCGTCGGGCATTTCCTTCGCTTCGAGGAACTCAAAGACGCGCTCTGCCGCCGCCGCCGCGGATTGCAGGTTCGTCGCCGCCTGTGCTAACTGGCTCAGGGGCGAGGTGAACAGGCGCACATACATCATGAAGGCGACAATCACGCCGAAGGTAATCGAGCCGTTCATCGCCAGCACCGCGCCGACGACGCACACCGCCACATACGCGAAATTGCCGATGAAGCCCATCAGCGGCATCATCAGGCCGGACATGAACTGGCTCTTCCAGTCCGTCTCCTGCATCTTGCCGTTGATGCGGTCGAACGCCTGCTGTTCGCGCTGCTCCGCGCCGAAGAGGCGGACGACATTGTGCCCTGTGTAGATTTCTTCAATATGGCCGTTCAGATCGCCCAGCCACCGCTGGCGCGCGACGAAGTACTTCTGCGAGCGGCTCATGATGCCAAGCATCAGCCCGAAGCCCAGCATCGACGACACAATCGCCGTCAGCGCCATTACCCAGTTCGTTGAGAGCATCATCACGACACTGCCGATGAACATCGTCACGGCGGAGACAAGGCTGGTCAGGCTGTTCTGCAGCGTCTGCCCGATGGTGTCCACGTCATTGGTGACGCGGGAGAGCACGTCGCCGGTGGAGGTGGACTGGAAGTAGCTGACCGGCAGGCGGTTGATTTTGTGGGAAATGCCGTCGCGAAGGCCCCGGTTGACCCGCTGCGTCACCACGGTCATGACCAGCCCGGTTATGAAGCTCAGCAGCGCGCCGACGGCGTAGAGAATTATCAGCGTGATGCAGATTTTCTGGATGGCGGGCATGTCAATCTCGCCGCGCAGCCCGGCGGTAATCAGGTTGGTGATTTCGCTGATTTTGTTCGGGCCGATCAGGCGGATAATGACGCCCGCCAAGTCGCCCAGAATCGCGATGCAAATGACCGGATAGAAGGGCTTGCAGTGGCGGATGAGCTTCCCCAGCGAACCGCGGAAGTCCTTCGCCTTTTCGCCCGGTACGCCCGGCCCGCGCATTCCGGGATGACCGCCCGGACGGCGTTTCGTTTCACTCATGACGCAAGTTCCTCCTTTGACAGCTGAGAATACGCGATTTCCTGATAGACCTTGCAGCTTTCCATCAGCTCGCGGTGCGTGCCCTTGCCGACAATCGCGCCGTCCTCGATGACGAGGATGCAGTCCGCGTCGCGAATCGTGCCGATGCGCTGGGCGACGATGATGTTCGTCGTGCCGCCGGTCTGCTGGCGAAGCGCCTGACGCAATGCACGGTCGGTCTTGTAGTCCAGCGCGGAGAAGGAGTCGTCAAAGACGAGGATTTCCGGGTCGCGCGCCACTGCGCGGGCAATAGACAAACGCTGCTTCTGTCCGCCGGAGAAGTTCGAGCCGCCCTGCGCGACTGTGCCGGAATACCCGACCTCCGGGGATTCGACAAATTCCGCCGCCTGCGCGATAGCAACCGCCTTGCGGATGGCAGCGCCCGACGCATTGCCCTCGCCGTAGCCGACGTTGCTGCTGACCGTGCCGGAGAACAGGAACGCCTTCTGCGGCACAAAGCCAATCTTGCTGCGCAGGGCGTCCTGCGTGTAGTCACGCACGTCCACGCCGTCTACCAGCACCTGCCCGCTCGTCGCGTCATACAAGCGCGGAATCAGGTTGATGATGCTGCTCTTGCCGCAGCCCGTCGCGCCGATGAGGGCAACTGTCTGGCCGTGATGCGCGGTGAAGGAGATGTGGTGGATGGCGTCGCCGTCGGCATCGGGATAGCGGAAGGAGACGTCGCGGAACTCGATTTCGCCCTTCATTCCGGGCTTGCCCTGCGTTTCCTTGCCGTCCACAATGCGTGCCTTCGTGTCCAGCACCTCATTGACGCGGCTCGCGGAAACAGTCACGCGCGGCAGCATGACGAAAATCATCACCAGCATCAGGAACGCCATGATGACCTGCATCGCGTACTGCATAAAGACCACCATGTCCGAGAACAACCCAATGCGTTCCATCATCGCGGCGGGCGACGTGACCGCAATCGCGCTGATGAGCGCCGCGCCAATCCAGTAAATGCCCAGCGTCAAGCCGTTCATCGCCAGATTCATGCCCGGATTCATGACGGACATGGCGATGTTCGCCTGCTGGCTGTTGCGGGTCATTTCCTCGTTCGCCTTGGCGAATTTGCCCTCCTGATAGTTTTCCGCGTTGTAGGCGCGGACGACCTGCAAGCCCGTCAGGTTCTCACGCGTGATGCGGTTCAGGTTGTCCGTCAGCGTCTGCATTTTCTTCATGCGCGGCACGGCGTAGAGCATGATGAACACCAGCAGCACGCACACGAACGCAATCACGCCGCCTGTCAGCAGCGACCATTCCCAGCTCTTCGTGCTAATTTTGCCCACGGCAATGAACGCCATAATCGGCGCTTTAATCAGCGACTGCATCCCGAAGGAAAAGAACATCTGCAATTGCGAAATGTCGTTGGTCGTGCGGGTAATCAGGCTGGCTGTGGAGAAACGGTTGATTTCCTCGTTTGAGAAGCCGACCACCTTGCGGTACATTTCGCCGCGCAGCCGAGCGGAGAAGCGTGATGCAATCTGTGCGGTAAAGAATGTCGTGCAGACCGTCAGCAGCATTGACCCCAGCGCGCACAGCAGCATCTTGCCCCCTGCGAGCAGGATATCGCTCATCTGGCTGCCTTCCGTCTGCACCAGACGGGTGATTTCCGACATATAATCAGGCAGGGCTAAGTCAAGCTGCACCTGCCCCACAATCAGCACTACACAGGCGGCGACGAGCAGCCACTCTTTCCACCTGAGGTGTTTCAAAATCCGTAGCATGGGTTTCAATCCCTCCTTTTCTGTTTGCGTCCGCCATCATACCATAGAAAGATGGATTCAGAATGAACTGGCAGAACATTTTTCAAGATTTTTGGCACTTCGCAGGGAAATTGCGCCTTGATGTGTTTATAGTAGGGAAATACCTCCAAAGGAGTTGAGAGCGATGAAGAAACGGTGGATTCTGCTGATTTTGCCCTTGATGATGATGGTAATGCCTGTTGCCTCCGCGAACGGCTGGGGCTTGCCCGAGGCCTTGGTGCCGCTTGTGTCGAACACGAATGATTATGACGACTATTATCATTTGGCGGATGATTATGCGCGGAAGGAGAATAGCGCGCGCATCATCATGCAGAGCCGCTATCACAATCAGCTGATTGCGGCGGAAAAGGGCGCAGACGGTTGGAAGAGTGTTATTGTCTCGACGACTGCCGTCTATCAGCCGTCGGAGCAGAGCACATCCGGGAAGCCGAAGCTCGCGCGCATCAATAACGGCTTTGAGTTGGCGTATCCGAAGGTGAAAGAACTGTATCGCTTTGAGCGCATCAGCAATGACCGGGGCGAAACGGCGTATACGCTGACGTATGCGAAGATGGGCGGCGTGGAGGTGGAGCGGCAGGAATCCTACCGCTATCTGGTAACGCAGGGCGAAGACAGCGCAATGTGGGTGACGGAAGTCACACTGGAAAACTTCAACATCCACAATATGCCCCGCCGCGGCGTGGGCGACGTGCGGCGGATGCGCGATGTATACAGCAGCATGGCGCTGTACGAGAATTACGACGCTGTGGGCTGGATTGGCGCGCAGAATGTTCCGGGGAAGAAAAGCGGCAAGCAGTCGTACCCGGTCTATGCCGCGCCGAGTACGGAGGCGTCCCGCGCGGCGAAGGGGAAAGCGTCGTTCAGCACGGGGGATGAGTATCGCCTGTATTGCACCGAAGGAGACTGGTCGCTGATTGAATACCGCGTCAGCCTGCGGACAAGCCGCTTTGGCTGGGTAAAGATTGGTCAGCCGACCCAGAGCCAGCGCCTGCATATCCCGATGCTGACGGCGTATGACACCTACCTGACCGACGATCCGCACGTCAGCGAGTACCATCAGGCGGAACTGCCCGCCGGGACGAAGCTGACGATGTGGTATCTGCTGGGCGTGAACGACGACTGGGCATATGCCTACGTAGAAGCGACGGTGGACGGCAAGCCGATGTGCGGGTTTGTGCCGCGGCGCGACGTGGTGATTGACGAAGTGGAACTGCCGGACGAAGCAGCGAAATATGTCGGCAGCTGGTATCTGTATTCCGGCAGTGAAATCGGCTATCTGTAGCTTCGGCTGGACGCGGACGGGCGCTTCTACTGCTCAGACACCGACGGCGCGCAGCCCTACGGCGGCACATGGTGCGTGGTGCAGAATCCGATGGCTGGGGAGGACAACTTCTGGATTTCGGCGGAAAGCATCCTTGTGCTGAATTACAGCGACAGCATGACGATGCGCTTCGGCGTGGACTATATCGTGTCCACGACAGAGGAGGACGGCGAAGGGTTGACCCTGCCGCTGGTGAATCTCGCCTACGGGGAGGGCGGATGCACCTACGTCCCCTATGGCGCGGTGGACAGATACGGCAATTGGGTGGCAACGGCGGACGGAAGCGTGCGCCAAATGACGCTGCCGATTCAATAATGCAAAGGAGCTGCGAACGATGAAGAAACGGTGGATTCTGCTGATTTTGCCGCTGATGATGGCGCTGATGATGAATGTCGCGTCCGCGAGCGAATTGCTCGGCAACGTGCTGTCCCTCGTGCTGAATTCGCCGGATGACGCCGTTCTGGCTGATGACTGCCGCGCGGATGCCGAAGATGCCCGTATCATCATAGCCAGCGGAGCACATTATCAGCTGATTGCAGCGGCAAAACAGGAAAACGGCTGGGAAAGTGCCGTCGTCTCGATAAACGCCGTCTATCAGCCGTCGGAGGGGTATGGCGTGCCGACGCTCACGCGGACGGAAGACGGCTTTGAGCTGGCGTATCCGGAAGCGTGGGAAGTCTACCGCTTTGCATTGAGCCATGACAGCACGAATCATCCAATCTACACGCTTGTCTTTGCGAAAATGGGTGACATAGTGGTCACAAAGCGGGAGAATTTCGGCTATCTGGTGACGCAGGGCGAAGACGGCGCGGTCTGGTCGAAAATGGTCACGCTGGCGGACTTCAATATCCACCAAATGCCCCGCGGCACAGCGGATGTTCGGCGGATGAACGAAATGGCTTGCGGCTTGCAGCGCTTTGCAAATGTGCGGAAGGACGGCGTCAAGGAAATCCGCCAAGAATGGCGGCATGTGCCGATTCAGACGGTGTGCGGCACCTATCTCACGGATGACCCGCATGTCAGCAAAGCGCATCAGGAGGAACTGCCCGCCGGAACGAAACTGACGGCGCTGGGTTACTGCGGCTGGGCGTATGTGTACGTCGAAGCGGAAGTGGACGGCGAAACGCTGTACGGGTTTGTGCCGCAGCGGGATGTGATATTCGACGACGTGGAGCAGCCGGAATTGATGGCGGAGTTTGTCGGGCATTGGCGCGCCAAAGGCGGCGGCGGCTGGTATGATGATTTCCAGCTGGATGCAGATGGGAATTTTTCCGCCGCGGATGATGATGGCGAGAGGACGTGCAGCGGCACTTGGTCTATCGTGCAGACCCCGGTGGGGAGCAATCTCTACTGGCGGGGCGACATTCCCACCATCGTCCTGCGCGGAACGGACGGCACGGTGTCCCGCTATGGAATTCAGGTGGAGAAAGAGAAAATCATGCCGGGCGCTTGGAGCATTTATTTGAGCCTTTCGACCAACGAAACAGGCAGGAGTTATGTGCCGGATGGAGCAGACGGCGATTGGGTGTATACCGATGATATTATCGGCTGGTTTGCTCGGCTGTTCTTTAGTATTTTGGGATATTGAGCAAAAGGAGATGTGGAGAATATGAAGAAACTGCGGATACTGCTGATTTTGTGCTTGACGCTGGCTGTGACACTGCCCGCCGCATCCGCAAACAGCTGGAATCTGAACGGGCAACTGCTGGCGATGGTGGAGCAGACACATGACTACGACGAGTATACCGGCTTGGTGAGCGATTACAACAGAAAAGCCGCCACGACCCACACGATTCTGACCAGTCGCTATCACAATCAGCTGATCGCGGTGAATGAGGTGAAAGACGGCTGGAAGGACGCTATTTTCTCGACGACTGCCGTCTATCAGCCGTCGGAATTGGACGAGACGGGTTATCCCAAAATCACGCGCACAAAGAGCGGCTTTGAATTGGCGTACCCGGATATTGACGAAAGGTACTATTTTGAGCTGCAGCACAACAATGAGGGGAGAACCTTTTACACGCTGATGGAAGCGCAGATGGGCGATGTGAAGGTGGAGCGGATAGCAGAATACATCTATCAGGTGACGCAGGGCGAGGAAAGTGCCGTGTGGCCGGTGGGAATCACGCTGGAAGACTTCAATATCCACAACATGCCGAAACGCGGGGTTGAAGACGTGCGCCGATTTAACGAGGCGAACGAAGGGCTGCAATACTTTGCCTGTTTGTATCCGGAGGTGGTTTCGGGGCAGAAGAGCGGCAAGAAGTTCTATGCCGTGTATTCCGCGCCGGACACGTCCTCTTACCGCGCGGCGAAGGGGAAAGCATCCGTCAGCACGGGCGACGATTATAAGCTGTACCTCACCGTGGGCGACTGGTCGCTGATTGAGTACCGCGTCAGCCTGCGGACGAGCCGATTCGGCTGGGCGCAGTTGGGCAATCATGGCGATGAGACGACGAACGAAATCGTGCATGTGCCGATGCTGACAGCGTTTGACACTTATCTGACCGACGACCCGAACGTCAGCGAATATCATCAGGTGGAACTGCCTGCCGGGACGAAGCTGACGGCACTGTCCCATCCGGATAACCAGTGGGCGTATGTGTACGTCGAAGCGACGGTAGACGGCAAAATCACCCGCGGCTTCGTGCCACAGCGTGACGTGGTGTTTGATGATGTGGAATTGCCAGATGAAGAGGCGAAGTTAGTCGGCAGCTGGCAGATGGAGGCGGGCGGCGAGTTCTGGGACAATTATCTCCGGCTGGACGCGGACGGGAAATTTTACGGCTCGGACTGCGACGGCGCGCAGCCGTATCACGGCACATGGAGCGTTGTGCAGACACCCGCGGACAGCAACCTCTACTGGAGGGGCGACATTCCGACAATCGTCTTCCGCTGTGTCAACGGCACAGTGTACCGCTACGGCGTCGGCGTGTCGGAATCCGCTGATTACGAGGTAACAGAGGGTGACTATTGCCGCAGCATGAGCCTCATCACCTGCGAGGGCGGCACGGGGTATGTCTCCTACGGGGTGTATGATGAAGGCGGCAGTGTCATCACGGACGAGAACGGCAAGCTGATTTTGAAGGAACTCGATGTGACGGACGAGCTGAATTGGGGCGCATATTGGGAAGAAGAGGGGAACGGATGAGGAATTCTCAAAAAAAAGCGTCAAAAAAGTGTCAAAAGTGATGGAAATCCTGCGCAACCTCTTGCAAAATGGCGGCAAATTGGGTAGAATATGAGGTGGGAAATGATACTCTTTCCAGATTCGCCTGTGCCAGCTGCTTGCGTCTTTTCCCCTCTGGCGTCCGGTCGTTCCACTTAGCGTAGCGCTGCTACGCTGCGTTGCACTCCCGTTAGCCAGAGTGAAAAATTCGCGGCGCATCTTGGCACATTCTTATCTGGAAATAGTATAACCCCGTTTGAACGACTAAAGGAGGTATATTCCAATGGCAGTGAAAGTTGCTATCAATGGCTTTGGCCGTATTGGCCGTCTGGCGTTCCGTCAGATGTTCGGCGCTGAGGGCTACGAGGTGGTCGCGATTAACGACCTGACCTCTCCCGCGATGCTGGCTCACCTGCTCAAGTATGACACCGCTCAGGGTTCCTACTGCGGCAAGATCGGTGAAAACCTGCACACCGTGGAAGCGACCGAAGATTCCATCATCGTGGACGGCAAGGAAATCAAGATCTATGCCGAAAAGAACGCGGCGGATGCTCCGTGGGGCAAGCTGGGCGTGGATGTCGTGCTGGAGTGCACCGGCTTCTACTGCTCCAAGGAAAAGTCCATGGCGCACATCGCGGCTGGCGCGAAGAAGGTCGTCATCTCTGCCCCCGCTGGCAATGACCTGAAGACCATCGTCTACAACGTCAACAACGACACCCTGACCGCGGAAGACCAGATCATCTCTGCTGCTTCCTGCACCACCAACTGCCTCGCGCCCATGGCAAAGGCTCTGAACGACAAGTATCCGATCGTGTCCGGCATCATGACCACCGTTCATGCGTACACCGGCGACCAGATGATTCTGGACGGCCCGCATCGCAAGGGCGACCTGCGTCGTGCCCGCGCTGGCGCGCAGAACATCGTTCCGAACTCCACCGGCGCTGCGAAGGCGATCGGCCTGGTTATCCCGGAACTGAACAAGAAGCTGATCGGCTCTGCTCAGCGCGTCCCGGTCTGCACCGGCTCCACCACCATTCTGGTTGCTGTTGTCAAGGGCAGCGACGTGACCGTTGACTCCGTGAACGCCGCCATGAAGGCGCAGTCCTCCGAGTCCTTCGGCTACAACACCGAGCCGATCGTGTCTTCCGACGTCATCGGTATGCGCTATGGCTCCCTGTTCGACGCTACCCAGACCATGGTCGCGAAGATCGACGACGACACCTATCAGGTGCAGGTCGTGTCTTGGTACGACAACGAGAACTCCTACACCTCTCAGATGGTCCGCACCATCAAGTACTTCGCGGAACTGAAGTAATTGAAGGCGTAAGCGTTCCCAAAAACGAAAGTTTCCTGCTCTCTGCTGGCAACGGCGGGGGGCAGGTTTTTTTGTGGGGTAGACGGGATGCTTTGTGGGAAAAGTGGATAATTATGGCCACTACGGAAATAAATTTGCCATTTAGCTAAAAATATGCTTGACATTTTTTCGGTGGGGGGTATAATGGAAGTAGTTCCTTGGGGGCAAGGAATGAAAGCACGAAAATCAATCTCGAATAGTAGGAGGATACGGAAACATGGAAGGGAAAACTAACGGGCTTCAAATCGCAGGGTTCGTCGTATCTTTGGTTACATGCTTCATTTTTGGGTTTTACGGAATCTCCGGCGTGGTGGGTATTGTACTTTCTGCCATCGGGCGCAGCAAGGCGAAAGAAGTCGGCGGTGCAACGGGTCTTGGCACTGCGGGCATTGTTCTGGGCATCATTAGCGCCGTTGGTGGATTGATTGGTGGCATCTACGCTGTTAGTCTGTTTAGCTAATGTAAAAACAATAAAGTACGCGCCGTTCCCGACACACTCCCCGTCGGCAGCGGCGCATTTTCTATTCACTTCTCCCATTCCACCCCGTTCCCACGCCGCCCCCCTATTTTGCAGAAGAAGATACCGAGACAACCCTTGATTTCTGCCTGCCACCTATAAATTACAGAATACAAAACATATTATTGTCACCACACCGGCGCAATTTGCCCCGCTGCCTACAATGGCGTTCGTACTGCCCGCGGCTTGCAAAAAACTTGATTTTCAATCGGTTCCTCCACCGTATTTGCAATTGGAATCGACGGAGGATTCATTCGCCGACAAACCAACTCCTTGGCGCGGCGAAGTCTGCATCTGGCGGCACTGTTTACAAACGAAAGAATATGGAATATAATTATTTTAATCCTGCTTCGAGCGGGAAATAAGGAAAAGAGGTGCCCATCATGAAGAAGCTCCTATCCCTTCTGTTGGCGCTGACCATGATTCTCCCCCTGGTGGGCTGCGCGGCGTTCGCAGAGAATGCGGATCCCATCATGATTACCGTCATCGCGACCAGCGACGTGCACGGCAAAGTGCTGCCCATCAACTACGCCACTGGCGAACCTTCTCCGAACGTGGGTCTGTCCATGATCGCTTCCATGATCGAGCAGGTTCGTGCTACGGAAGAGAACGTCGTTCTGGTGGATGGCGGCGATACCGTGCAGGGCTCTGCCATGACCTATTACTACTCCTACTTCGCTCCTGAAAAGGACGATCCCATGATGAAGGCGCTGCGCCTGATGGACTACGACATGTGGTGCTTGGGCAATCACGAGTTCAACAACGATCTGCCGATTCTCAAGCGTCAGATTGAGTATGTGATGAGCCCCGACAACGGCGAGGAGCATTCCGTGCCCATGTCCGCCGCCAACTTTGTGGCGAAGGGCACCGAGTGGGATTCCTGGATGGGCGTCCCTTACATCGTCAAGGAATTTGAGGGCGTGAAGGTTGGCGTCATCGGCATGGATACGCCCAACATCCCCGCTTGGGAGGTTGAGTCCCACTATGAGGGCATCGACTTCCGCAATCTGGTCCCTACGGTTGAGCACTTCGTGCCGATCCTGCGCGAGCAGGAGGGCTGCGACGTGGTGATTGTCGTGGCGCACTCCGGCGTGGAAGACGCTGTCTCTACCGATGGCAACAACCCCGCGGACTACGAAAACCAGGTTCGCGCAATGATTAACCTGACTACCGGGATTGACGCGGTTGTGTATGGTCACTTCCATAACACCGACTACCGTGAAGACATCCTCAATGCCGAGGGCAAGGTTGTGCCCGTGCTGGCGGGCGGCGGCGGCGAAGGCCTGGGCTTCATGAAGCTCGCCTATGACCCGGCGACCAAGACCGTGACCCCTGTGACGGCTGAAAACGGCTACCGTTTCCTGGCGGATCAGGAAGGCCTGGTGGAAAATCAGAAGGTTGCCACGGCGCTGGCTCCCTACAACGAGGAGCTGCAGGCTTATCTGGATCAGCCTCTGGGCACTGCTACCGGCGCTTTCTCCAATGAGAACATCTCCCTGCAGCCCACCGCGCTGATGGATCTGCTGAACAAGGCGCAGCTGTCTGCGGTTCCTGCGCAGCTGTCCATCTGCGCGCCTCTGACCAGCGGCGCCGAGGTTCGCGACCTGATTCCTGCGGGCGACGTTCCGATGCGTTTGCTGTATCAGCTGTACGTGTTTGAAAACTGGCTCTATCGCGTGAACATGACCGGCGAACAGCTGCGGCTGTGGCTGGAGCATGCTACCACCAACTACACCAGTGCGTCGAACCCCGATTACCTTGGCGGTGGCTACTACACCGATGAAATCTACGGTTTGTACTACGAAATCCACTACTATGCGCCTGAAGGAAAGCGCATCCAGAACATGCAGTATCAGGGTCAGCCCGTGGCGCCTGATCAGGTGTTCTCCGTGGTGATGAACAACTACCGCTTCACCGGCGGCGCCGGCTTCATGCAGGCGGCTGGTCTGACCCCTGAGGATTACAGCCTCACGGATATGTACACCGGCGATACGCTGGGCAACGATAACGGTCAGGTGCGTAACATTCTGGCGCAGTACATCCGCGACCAGAAGGAAATCACCCCCACCGTGGAAAGCACTTGGCAGTTCTTCAGAACCAAGGAAGACGCGATCGCTGCCGGCGCGAAGGTTGTGGAATAATACGACTTCCAAATTCACCTGCGCCAGCTGCTTGCGCCTTTTCCCTTCTGACTTTCGGTCGTTCTACTGAGCGTAGTGCTGCGGCGCCGCGTTTCACGCCCGTTCGCCAGAATAAAAAATTCGCTTCACATCTTGGCGCGTTCTTATTTGGAAATAGTATTACGCTCCCCGGATTTTCGTGATGAATCAAAAAACCGCGCCCTGCTCTGGAACATCTCCGGAGCAGGGCGCTTTTCTATGCAATTATCCAGTTGTGCTCTTTCTAAATTCATCCGTGCCATCTGTCCGTGCTTTTCCATTCTGGCGCATTCTCATGATGGAAATAGTATTATCGCACGCTGTAACGTCCCCGGCTTTCCGTGAGGAAACGTTATTTCTCCCATTCCACCCCGTTCCCCCGCAGCCCCTGCACAAACTCCTCCGGCAGCGGCGCGGTGAACGTCATCCTTTCCCCCGTCCGTGGGTGCGTGAACGAAAGCGTGTACGCGTGGAGCATCAGGCGGGGGACTTTCGCGCCCTTGTCGGAGCCGTAAATCGGGTCGCCGCAGACCGGATGCCCGATGGACTTCATGTGCACGCGGATTTGGTGCGTCCGCCCGGTCAGAATGTGGACGTCCAGCAGCGTCACGTTCCGCCCGCGCGCAAGCACCGTCCAGTCCGTAATCGACGGGCGGCCTTCGGGGTCAATCGCCATTTTCTTGCGGTCTTTCTTGCTCCGCGCGATGGGCTGGTCGATGCGCCCGCTGTCCTCCCGCAGATTTCCTTCAACCAGCGCGCGGTAGTGCTTCTCCATCTGCCGCTCCTGCAATTGGCGGCTGAGGGCGAGTTGGCTCTGGTCGTTCTTTGCCACGAGCAGCAGACCGCTGGTGTCCTTGTCCAGCCGGTGGACGATGCCGGGGCGCAGTTCGCCGCCGATGCCGCTCAAGTGGTCAAGGTGGTGCAGGAGCGCGTTGACGAGCGTGCCGTCCTCGTTGCCGGCGGCGGGGTGAACGACCATGCCGCAGGGCTTCAGGACGACGGCGAGGTCGTCATCCTGATAGAGAATTGTGAGCGGAATTTCCTGCGCGACGGGGACGGCGGGCTTCGGCGCGGGAATCGTCAGGATAACAATCTGACCCTGTTTTGCCTTTGCGCCGGATTTCGTCTCGACTTTCCCGTCCACCGTGACGTTTCCGTCCGCCATCAGCGCCGCCATCCGCGAGCGAGTCAGCCCAGCAGCTTCGGACAAGGCAACATCCAGCCGACGGCCGTCGCCGGGGATGGAGATAGTGCGCGATTCGAGTGCGTCAGGCATCATTTGCGTCATGATTGATTTTCCTCCAATCTTCCGTGCGGAACACGATGCAGTACGCCATCAGCACTGTGCCGACGACGAGCGCCGCGTCCGCAATATTGAACACTGCGAAGGGGAACAGGGTGATATCCAGCATATCGACGACATAGCCCAGCGCCAAGCGGTCGTAGGCGTTGCCAAGCGAGCCGCCAATCATCAGCGCCGCCGCGGTTCTGCTCCATCCGCTGAGCTGATAGCGGCGGAGGACGAGCCATCCGGCGATAACCGCGATGACGGACACCACGCCCAGCATCCACGACTGTCCGCTGAACAGGCTGAACGCCATGCCGGTGTTTTCGGCATAAATCCAGCGGAGAACGCCGGGGATGAGGGTGCGCTCATCCGGCAGCGCGACGGCGAGGGCTTTGGTGAAGCGGTCAAGCGCGAGGGTCAGGAGGATGAGCAGGAGAGGCAGCAGCCTTTGGGAAACGGGTTTGCGCATGGTGATGATAGCCCTTTCTGGTGATGATGATTTGGAAAGCGGCGGAATCAGGTCGCGCCCATTGGCGCGACAATGTGGAAATGGCGGATAGAGCAGCTTGGGGCGCGTCTGCGGAAGCGCGAAGTTACGGCCTGAGTCGCTTTTCCCTGCGCCTTAGCTGCCGCTGCCCTTGCCTTCCACGAGGTTCAGCAGCTGGGTCAGGAAATCCCCGATAATCGGCAGATTCCTTTGCACCAGTCCTTGCAGCAGCCAAACCACCAGCGCGCCCAGAAGCGTAAACCCAACCGCCGTCCCTAATCCTCTTGCAATCCCGCCTACAAACTGCATCAGAAGACGCTTCTTCCAATTCTTTTCATATGCAACAAATTCACTGAGCCGCAGCTGCTCCATCCGCAGCAATTGCTCCTCCATCTTGTTCGCCATCCAGACCGCCCATTCCTTCATTCTCGCACCTCTTTTTTGCGGTTTTCATTTTCTGATAGAATCGCATGATCATGCAGGGGATTTCGCCTCTGCGGAGGTGACCAAAGGGCAATGAAAACAGACGAAGTCTGCGATCGCCCTTTGGAAACCTTCGGTCGCCACTACCGGAGTTGACTGCTTCCACAACGCAGGGATTTCGCGCCTGCGGGCGCGCCAAGGGGGGCTTTCCGGTCGCCCCCTTGACCCCTTCGGCGTGCACTACCCCCATGTTTCTGGGCTTTTGTTTTTGCTGGTCAGCATTCCCCCGAATTGGGCAAACGATGCAAAGACCAGAAAAAAGGTGGACAAAAAACAAAAAAACACGCGAAAAACGCTTGACATAGCCTATTAGTTATGCTAAACTAACGCTTGCGAATCGCCGGATTAGTTGGAATAAACTATCCGCGAAAGGACTGACACAAGGAGGTCATGGAACATGATGCCGTTGGGCATGGTGGAAATTGGCGAGTCTGGCGTGATTGGCAAAATCACCGGACAGGATGAGGTGCGGCAGCATCTGGCGGAGCTGGGCTTCGTGATGGGCGAAAGAGTGACGGTCGTCAGCAAAATGGGCGGCAATCTGATTTGCGCTGTCAAGGATAGCCGTGTTGCGTTGAGCCAATCCATGGCTATGCGTGTGCTGGTGAACTGAGGAAAAGGAGGCAGAAGGCATGAAAACCCTGAAGGATGTCAAGGTCGGGGAAACCGCGGTGGTTGTCCGCCTGCATGGTGAAGGTGCCGTCAAGCGCCGCATCATGGACATGGGACTGACCCGCGGGACGGAAGTCCATGTGCGCAAGGTTGCGCCGCTGGGCGATCCGATGGAGCTGACCGTGCGCGGCTATGAGCTGAGCGTGCGCAAGGCGGATGCGGAAATGATCGAGGTTCAGTAATTCTGTTTCCCTTACGATAAAACCTGATTTCGCGTCGTTCCAAGCCTTTCACGCGCATACAGTATGGAAGCGCGCTCAACGCAATCGCGAAAAAGGGTCAAGGGACAGAGTCCCTTGCGGAGTCCAGAGGCGGAGTCTCTGGTGGGGTTAGTTAAGACAAATTCGCATAAGGAGGCGCCGAAAATGGCGATTACGATTGCGCTCGCAGGCAACCCGAACTGCGGCAAAACGACCATGTTCAACGCGCTGACGGGTTCTCGTCAGTTCGTCGGCAACTGGCCGGGTGTTACGGTTGAAAAGAAGGAAGGCAAGCTCAAGGGCAATGACGATGTGGTCATTCAGGACTTGCCCGGCATTTACTCCCTGTCTCCCTACACGCTGGAGGAAGTCGTCGCCCGCAACTACCTGGTGAACGACAAGCCTGATGCCATCCTGAACATTGTGGACTCCACCTCCATCGAACGCAACCTTTACCTGACCACGCAGCTGCTCGAACTCGGCACGCCGATGGTCATCGCGATGAACATGATCGACGTGTCCCGCAAGAACGGCGACAAGATCGACATGAAGAAGCTGAGCGCAGCGCTGGGTGTGGAAATCGTCGAGACTTCCGCGCTGAAGGGCGAAGGCAGCGTGAAGGCGGCTGAAAAGGCTGCCGCTGCTGCCAAGAACCGCACGATGGGCGAGCATCCGCACGTTTTCACCGGCTCGGTGGAACACGCGCTGGCGCACATTGAAGACCTCATCGGCGGCAAGGTTGAACCACGCTTCCTGCGCTGGTACGCCGTGAAACTGTTCGAACGCGACGAGAAGGTTGTTGCGGAACTGAAGCTGTCCGAAGATGTCAAGAAGGGCATTGAGGAAGCCGTCTCCTCCTGCGAAAAGGAAATGGATGACGACGCCGAGTCCATCATCACCAACCAGCGTTACGCCTACATCAACACCTTGATGCAGAACGCGGTGAAGAAGGGCAAGGCAAAGGGCAGCCTGAGCGTTTCGGACAAGATTGACCGCGTGGTGACCAACCGCGTGCTGGCGCTGCCGATTTTCGCGCTCATCATGTTCCTCGTGTATTACATTTCCGTGACGACGATTGGTACCCTGCTGACGGACTGGACGAATGATGTGTTCGTTGCGGAAATCGTGCAGGGCAACCTCCAGACTTGGCTGGATGGCGTTGGCTGCGCAGGCTGGCTGAGCGGTCTGATTGTGGATGGTATCGTCGGCGGCTGCGGCGCGGTGCTGGGCTTCGTGCCGCAGATGCTGGTGCTGTTCCTCCTGCTTGCTATCCTTGAAGACGTCGGCTACATGGCTCGTATCGCCTTCATCATGGACCGTATCTTCCGCAAGTTCGGTCTGTCCGGCAAGAGCTTCATCCCGATGCTGATTGGTTCTGGCTGCGGCGTTCCCGGCATCATGGCTTCTCGTACCATCGAGAGCGACCGTGACCGCAAGATGACCATCATGACCACGACCTTCATCCCCTGCGGCGCGAAGATGCCGATTATCGGCCTGATTGCCGCGGCTGTGTTCGGCGGCAGCGCGTGGGTCGCGACCTCTGCGTACTTCATCGGCGTGGCGGCGATTGTTATCTCCGGCATCATGCTGAAGAAGACGAAGATGTTCGCGGGCGACCCGGCTCCCTTCGTCATGGAGCTGCCGGCGTATCACTTCCCGTCTGGTCGCAACGTGTTCCACAGCGTGTGGGAGCGCGGCTGGAGCTTCATCAAGCGCGCTGGCACGGTCATCCTCCTGTCCTCTATCGTGATTTGGTTTGCGAAGACCTATGGCTGGGCGCCCGCTGCGGACGTGCAGCTTGAAGCGCAGCAGACCTACCAGACGGAACTGGCTGATTACAACGCGAAGGCGGAAGCTGGAACGCTGGAAGAAGACGAGGAAGCGCCGGAACTCGCGCCCGAAATGGATCGCGCGGCTGGCTCTTGGGGCGCTGTGGCGGATATGGACAACTCCATCCTTGGCAAGATCGGCAACCCGGTCAGCGTGGTGTTCAAGCCGCTGGGCTTTGGCAATATGCCGTCCACGGTCGCTACAGTCATGGGTCTGGTTGCGAAGGAAGAAGTTGTTGGCGTTCTGGGCGTGCTGTATGGCGCGGATGACGCGGCGGACGTTGTTGACGACGAGGACATGACCGAGGAAGAGAAGGCAGAAGCCCTCAGCCCGATTGCGACGGCGTTTAACGAGTCCTCCAACGGTCACGGCCGTCTGGCGGCGTATGCCTTCATGATTTTCAACCTCCTGTGCGCTCCCTGCTTCGCGGCCATCGGCGCGATGAAGCGTGAGTTCAACAATGCCAAGTGGACGCTGGCTGCGGTTGGCTATCAGTGCGTGTTCGCGTACACCATCGCCCTGATTGTCTATCAGCTCGGTCTGCTCTTCAGCGGCGCTGGCTTCACCGTTGCGACGGCGATTGCCATCCTGCTGCTGGCTGGCCTGGTGTATCTGGTCGTTCGTAAGAATCCTTACAACGACAACCACCTCACCCAGAAGGTTTCTGCCTGATTTTCCATCGGGCTTAACCGAGGAAAGCGCCGCTGCATCCGGTGCTTTCTGAGACCCCTCTTGTGAACGCCGGAGGGCTGGCGTGGGTTCTGCATCATCCGCGCTTCCCCTCCGGCATATGTTCTATCGCGCAAAAGCGGTTTTCCTCCATCCGCACAGGCGCAGAAAGGAACGAACCATGGCAACGTGGATTGTTGGCGGTGTACTTCTGGTGATTGTTGGCGCAGTCATTTGGAAGATGATCAAGGACAAGAAAAGCGGCAATTCTGCTTGCAGCTGCGGCGGCGACTGCGGCAAATGCAAGGGCTGCCACTGATTTTTCTCAAAACTTGTCAGACAAAAGCGCGCTTCCCGGAAATTTCGGGAGGCGCGTTTTTGATAGGTGGATGTGTTCCGCTGTTCTTTTCCTGTCGCCATCCTATGCAGCGCGCGGCGGATGTGGTATAATACTATTTCCAGATTCACCTGCGCCATCTGCTTGCGCCTTTTCCGCTCTGTCGTCCGGTCGTTCCATTTAGCGTAGCGCTGCTACGCTGCATTCCACTCCCGTTAGCCAGAGCGAAAAATTCGCGGCGCATCTTGGCGCATTCTCATTTGGAAATAGTATAATACTATTTCCAGATTCACCTGCGCCATCTGCTTGCGCCTTTTCCCTTCTGGCGTCCGCTCATTCCACTTAGCGTAGCGCTGCTACGCTGCGTTTCATTCACGTTAGCCAGAATGAAAAATTCGCGGCGCATCTTGGCGCATTCTTATCTGGAAATAGTATAATCAGCATGGAAGCATTACAAAACCCGATGAATCACGTCTCGAAATCCACAAAATCCATTTATGTGCTGATAAGGAGGATACCCCTCATGAGCAACGCTCTCACTGCCCGCCGTTCCATTCGCAAGTTCCAGCCAACGCCCGTGTCGCCCGACACCATCCGCGCTATCGTCGCCGTTGCCGCGTATGCGCCCAGCTGGAAGAATTCCCAGACCACCCGCTACACCCTGCTGACCAAGCGCGAGGAAATTGACCGCGTAGCGGACGAATGCACGATGGGCTTTCAAAAGAACATCGATACCCTGCACGGTGCGCCCGCGCTGGTTGTCCTTACGACCGTGAACGACCGCAGCGGCTACGAACGCGACGGCTCGTTTAGCACCAGCAAAGGGACGCACTGGCAGTCCTTCGATGCGGGTCTGGCGGCGGAAGCCTTCTGCGTCGCCGCGCATGATGCGGGGCTTGGCACGGTCATCCTCGGCATCTATGATGAAGCGAAGGTCAAGGAAGTGCTGAATCTGCCGGAAACGGAGAGCGTGTCGGCGCTGATTCCGATTGGCGTGCCTGCGGAATCTCCTGCCGCCCCCAAGCGCAAGGATGTTTCGGAACTTCTGCGCATTCGATAACCGTTTAATAAATATCAGCCAATTCGCGCTTGTACTCAACTGCCCGTTGTGCTATGATAAAGGAGATGAATGACCCGCCTATCTTGATTGGGTCACAGGGAAAGGAGTCCCCATGATGAATTTGAACGAAACTGCGGCGCGTCACGGCTTTTGCGTTGATCGTGTGCGTGAAAGCGAAGAGCTGCACGGAAAGATGGTGGAAATGCACCACGAAAAGACCGGCGCACAGCTGGTTTGGGTGGATAACGGCGAGGTGAACAAGACGTTCTGCGTCGCGTTTAAGACCCTGCCGGAGGATTCGACCGGCGTATTCCACATTCTGGAACATTCTGTACTCTGCGGCAGCGCCAAGTATCCCGTCCGTGAACCGTTCGTCGAGCTGATGAAGAGCAGCATGGCGACGTTCCTGAACGCGATGACTTTCCCTGACAAGACGATTTACCCCGTCTCCAGCCGCAACGAGCAGGACTTCCTGAACTTGGCGGAAGTGTATCTGGATGCTGTGTTCGCGCCGCGCATTTTGCAAAACCCGAACATCTTCTATCAGGAAGGATGGCACATCGAGCTGGACGAAAACGGTGCACCGCTGTACAAGGGCGTTGTGTTCAACGAGATGAAGGGCGCCATGAGCGATGTGGACGAGCAGATTTACCAGAAGACGCTGGATGTCCTCTTCCCGGACAACTGCTACGGCTGGAATTCCGGCGGCGACCCGAAGCACATCCCCGACCTGACCTACGAGCAGTTCCTGCGCATGTACCGCCGCTATTATCACCCGTCGAATGCGCGCATTTTCCTTGATGGCGCGATTCCGCTGGACAAGGTGCTGACGCTGGCGGAGGAGTACCTGAGCTGCTTTGACCGCCTGGACGAGAAGCACGAAATTCCCATGCAGAAGCCCTTCGCCGCCGAAGCGGAACAGGCGTATGAAATCGGCGCCGAGGAGGATACTGCCGACAAGACCATGCTGACGCTGGCGAAGATTGTTGCGCCGTGGTCGGATACGGTGCGCGTCACGGCGACGGAAATCCTCTTTGATGTGCTGACGGGCAGCAACGACGCGCCGCTGAAGAAGGCGCTACTGGCGACGGGCAAGTGTCAGGATGTAGGCATGTCTCTGGACAATGCGATGGCGCAGCCGTACATGATGCTGACCCTGCGCAACATTGCCGATGGCAGTGAGCAGGAACTACGTCAGATGATCCGCGACACCGTGCAGCAGCTGGTTAAAACCGGGCTGGACAAGGACGCGCTGACTGCCTCCATCAACAGCAGCGAGTTTTCTGCCCGTCAGCCGGGCGAACCGTCGGGGCTGCTCCGCTGCATCCATGCGCTTGACGCGTGGCTTTACGGCGGCGACCCGATGCAGCCGCTCCTGTCCGAAGAGCGTTATCAAAAGCTGCGGGAAATGGCGGCGGGCGACGACTTTGACCGCCTGATGGCAGAACTTCTGCTGGATGAAAGCACGATGAGCATCATCCGCACCGTGCCGTCCCACACGCAGGGCGACGAACTCCGCGCGGAGGAAACGGTGCGCCTGCAGGCGATTCAGGCATCGTGGACGGACGCGGACAAGGAAGCGCTGCGTGTGCAGAACGAGAAGCTGACCGCGTGGCAGCAGACCCCCGACACCGCCGAGCAGCTGGCAACGCTGCCCGTGCTGTCCTTGGACGAAATCAGCGCAGACCCGCTGCTGATTCCCGCGGCGGAAGCGCAGTGCGGCGCGGCAAAGGTTATCACGCATGATCTGTCCATGAACGGCATCACCATCATGCACTGGTATATCTCCTTGACCGATTTCACCCTGGATGAACTCAAGCGCCTGTCGATACTGCCCGAACTGCTGGGCAAGCTGCCGACGAAGCGTCACGATTCGCTATCCCTCTTCCAAGCCATCAAGCGCGATATCGGCAAGCTGACGTTCCAGCTGCGCGTCATGTCCCGCTGTGCGGAAATGGCGACGCCCGTGCTGGACGTGAGCTGCTCCGTGCTGGATGCGAACGTGGACAAGGCAGCCGCGCTCGTGCGGGAAATTCTGACCGAAACGTGCTTTGACGACAGGGCGCGTGTGCAGACGCTGATTCTCCAGTTGAGCGAGATGGCGAAGCAAAAGGTCATCAGCGACGGCCACAGGATGGCAATGTACGCCGCATCGGCGACGATGAGCGCGGCCTCGGCAGCGCGGGAAGCCTTGAACGGTCTGAGTGCCTGCATGGTGCAGAAGGCGCTGGCGGAGAATTTCGACGCGCAGTACCCGGATTTCCTTGCCCTCTGCGAGCGGTTCAGCAAGGACAGCGCGGTGCAGTCCCGCGTCACGTTCAGCCTGTCCACGAATAAGGCGCTTGACCCCGCCGCGATTCTCTCCGCCTACCCGGTCGGCACGCCCATCCCGGATGCCGCGCCGTATGTCAGCGACCTGCCTGCCAAGTGCGCCTACCGCATCCCGTCGCAGATCAGCTTTGCGTCGCTGGGCTATGATTACCGCCGTGCGGGCAAGGTGTACAGCGGTATTGCGCGCGTGATGAGCAACATCTTGTCCCTAAGCTACCTGTGGAACGAAGTCCGCGTGCAGGGCGGTGCATACGGCGCAGGGCTGAACACCAGCGAGACGGGGCGCATGGTCACTTACTCCTACCGCGACCCCTCCCCGGCGCGTACGCTGGGCATCAACCGCAGCATGTCGAAGGGTCTGCGTGACTTCGTGGCGGGCGACGAACGGATTGACAAGTACATCATTTCCACCGTCGGCGAAAGCGAACCGCCGCTGGGGTCGGAGAATCAGATTCTTGTCAGCGACGAAAACCTGCTGTGCGGCATCACGCCGGAGGATCTCTGCCGTGAGCGCGCGGAAATGCTCTCCACCACCAAGGACGCGCTGCTGACGTGGTGCGGCGTGCTTGACCAGATGGCAAAGGACGGCGGCGTGTGCGTCGTCGGACATGACGGCGCGATTGCCGCTTGCGAGAAGGAAGATTTGACGGTTCTGTAAGGGATATAACGTAAAAAGACCCGCTGTTCACCCCCAATGCAGGGATGGGCAGCGGGTTCTCGTATGCTATACTATTTTCACTTTCTCCATTCCACCCGAATCTCATACTATTTCCAAATGAGAATGCACCAAGATGCGCCGCGAATTTTTCGTTCTGGCTAACGGGAGTGAAATGCAGCGTAGCAGCGCTACGCTAAATGGAACGACCGGACGCCAGAGCGGAAAAGGCGCAAGCAGATGGCGCAGGTGAATTTGGAAATAGTATCAAACGGCATCTGCGCATCTGTCGCTTCATCGCTGTCCCAAACGTGCACCTGATAGCTTTCCGGCGCGCCCAGCACGACGAAGTATAGATACTGCGTTTCCTCCGGAATATCGAAGGACACAGCGCCCTCATCTTCGGCGCAAACGTCACCGTACACGCGTGTGCCCGTCCGTCAAGTACGCCACGAAACCGTAGCGCCAGCCCGGCGCGGCATCCACCGCGTTGTAGACCTGCGTGTGACCCGTCAGGTTCTCCGGGGTGGCTTCGTCCCCGATATAGTACAGACCGGGGGCATCCGCCGCCAGCGCCGCGGTCGTCAGCGTCATCAGCACCGGTGTGAGTGCCAACATTCGCCTGAGCTTCATGCAAATCCTCCGTTTACGGAATACGGAATTCTGTAAACAGCGTCACAATACGCTGATTCATCAGCTTGACGCACTCCCATCTCGTTTTGGCATCCACATCCATGCGTACCCGCGCGCCGCCCTCCTGCCAGAGATCAACCCGCAGCATCCATTTATTTTCCGCATCCGGACTCGATTTGCGGATATTGAGATAGCCCGTCGCCACAGACACGGGGGTATCCGCATCATTCTCTGATCCATTCAGCCAAATGTAGCAGGTGCTGTCCGGGCGCACATCGTAATAATCCGACGAAAACAGCTGGTCATTCGCCCGAAAGCCGTTTTCCAACAGTTCGGCGGTGTGCGCCCGCAGCGCTTGGAAATCAACCGCTTGAAGTGCCTCGTTCGAGATGCGTTCCGTGTAGAAATGGTAGAAGAGCGCGCCGCAGAGCAGCACGAAAAGTGCCAGTACAGCAACATGCCAGCGCTTGATTTTCATTTATTCAAACCATCCCTTCGGCAGCACATCCCGCTGATGCAGCAGCATGTCGTCGAAGAGCTTCTGCCCGTCCTCCAGCGTCACGCCGCCCAATTGCGGGTCGTTCATGAACGTGGAGAAACCCAGCTTGCGGTCGCAGTGCAGCGCAGCCTGCAAGGTGTTTTCCTGATTGTAGACGTGGCGCGCCACCAGCGGCAGGATGTTCGACGGCATGTCGCCCGCGCAGATCGGGTCGATGCGCCCGCGCGAGAACAGCGCGTTTGTCTCCACCACCGCGCCAATCGGCAGGTTCGGAATCTGCCCCTGATTCGGCACGTTCACGTTGCTGACCATGTTCCCCAGCCCCAGCAGCGCCTTGAGCAGCAAATGCCCTTCCTCACCCGACGGCGTGAGGTCAAGCGGCTCTTTTCCGCTGAGCAGGTCGTCCGAGCGCTGCATCCGCTTCTTCAGGTCGTCCTCGCGCCATGACACGGGCGTCAGGTCAAATTTCCACTGGTGCGCTGTCTCCGGGCTGTGCAGATACCACTGCGGCAGGAATTCCACCAGATGGCGGTCGCCCGCCGCCGCAATCGCCCCGTAGCGCTGGAACAGGTCGAACTTGACCTTGTGCGCGCACGCGAAATGGCTGTTCATCCAGTTGTCCGACCCCAGCTGAATGCCTTCGGGATGCTCGTCCACAAAGCGGGCGTACAGCGGCATCAAATCCATGCCCTGATAGCTGGCGGAGGTAATCCAAGTGAAGTGGTTAATGCCGGTGACAGTGGTGTACAAGTCCTGCCGCTTCACGCCGGGAATGTGCTCCTGCTCATCCAGCATCGCGCATAGCACCTTCTGCGTGCCGAACACCTCGTGGCAGCAGCCGAACGCCTTTACCTGCGGGAATACCTCGTACAGCGTCCGCACGCAAAGCGTCATAGGGTTCGTATAGTTGATGACAAATGCGTTCGGCGCGAAGTCGCGAATCGCTTTGGCAATCTCAACGAACATCGGAATCGTGCGCATTGCCCGCATGAAGCCGCCCGCGCCCACCGTGTCGCCCACGGACTGATATACGCCGACCCGCTCCGGCAGGTGTACATCGCCGCGCATATGCGCAAACGTTCCCGGCAGAATGCTGATGACGACGAAATCCGCGCCCGTGAGCGCCTCCTGCAAGGAACTGCTGACTTCAAACGTCCACTTGGATGCCGCGTCGGGATGCGCCGCCAGCATCGTGCCGATTTTCTGATTGCGCTCCGCCGCCTCGCGGTCAATGTCGTACAGCCGTACCGTGCCGCTGATTTGTCCGTCGGAAATAATGTCGCGCATGAAACCCCACGCCCATCCGCGCGAGCCGCCGCCGATGTAAGCCACCGTCAAGCCTGTCACCTTGTTGTCTTGATGCGTATACATTGCACTTTTCCTCCTTGATGGCTGGTTTTCAGCCTGTATCGACATGATAGCACAGATGCGCGGGTTTTGCAATGCGAGAAAAAGATTCATATTTTCCATTATTAAGCATTTATCTGCTGCAAAAAACAGCTTTCCCTTTCGGGAAAGCTGCTATCATTTTCCACTTTAGTCCTGCCCAAGTAATTCTGTCGATTCATCTTCGAGAATGTCGCCCAAAGGCATTCCCTGAATGCGGCATTGCGCCAGCGCTTCCTGCGGCGTGGCATATTCGCCAATCAGCGCATACGCCGAACCTTCTTTTTTGTACACGCCGAATCGCGCTTCACGCCCGTCAGGCAGTACTGTATTTGCCGGGTGATACATCGAATCCGTCTGAAAACGATATTCCTGCCCTCGCCAGCCAAAATCCAAGCCAAACCAATGCCCGTCGGATGGCGACCATTCCCCGGTGTATTGGGAGAGAAACTGCTCACGGGTCATTTGATTCGACCTCCTCTGTCACACCCGCCAAAATCCACTGAATCGTCTCATCATCCAGCAGCAGATACTGCGGCGTGACCCGCGGCTGCCACTCCGGGACGCACGCCGCCAGCGCGTCCGCGTGGTGGATGGCCAAGGAGTAGCGTTCTCCATTAACGCCGGGGAAGCCCGCTTTTCCATCCGCGCTTTCCGAGTGCTGCGCCCAAAGCTGTGTCAGCACCGCATCCCATGCGTAATATGCTTCCATCTCTGGCGATGCTGCCGGAATCACCGCATCCTCATCCCCCTGCCGCCACAGCACCTGATAATCCTCCGGCGTGCCCTGCCGGATTTCCGCATTCGCCGTCTGCCAGTTGGTGTCGAGCGTGAAGCCGGTGTTTTGCATGGGCGTGCTTGCCGTCTGCGGCACGATGTGCTTTTCGGCGCAGAGATAGAGGATTTCGGCGCGGCTTCCGTCAGCAGCCGTCTCCATCACCTGCTGCTGCTTAACGTAGAGCGGGGTCGTGCTTTCATGATAGTCAAACGAAGCGACAAGCCTGCCGTCCGTCAGCTGGGACAGCTGAATGCCGTACTCGCTCGTCGGAATCGGGCGCGTCTCGTTCATCAGCCAATCGAAGCAGTATAGATTTGCCAGCCCAAGGATGCACACAATCAGCGCACCCAGCAGGATATTGCGGAGGGTGCGGCGGCGCTTCTGCTTCCGCAGCGTCTGGGCGGCGGCGTCGAACGCGGCGCGCGAATCCACCGCGCCTTTTTGTCCGGCGGGCAGGTCAGCTTTGAGCTGATTCATATATGCGGCACATTCCGCGCACGTCTGCACATGCGCCGACACCATGTGCTTGCTCCCGTCGCTGGCGACATCATCCAGCACCAGCGGCATCAGGTCGCGGACGACCTCACAGTCTTTCTTCATGCGTTTCGTCTCCTGTTACTATATATTTGCCCCTTGATTTATGGCAGCCAGCCATAGGCATGGGACA
>ERZ827498.813-NODE-813-length-38507-cov-4.157963_pt1 | contig 38507 bp, 32 predicted proteins | sample MGYA00519865_ERZ827498 | MGnify/ENA primary metagenome ERZ827498 (study PRJEB31778, sample SAMEA3449328) | human gut metagenome | biome: human gut; feature: human-associated habitat; material: faeces | place: United Kingdom | collected 2010/2012 ...
ATTTATATCTATTAAGATATTCTTCAACTTATTTTTTACTAGATAGAATACGCTTGTTTCATTATGCAAATTTAATACCTCCTAATAATAGGATATCATACCTTTGCAACCTATTCAATCAAAGTATTATATCTAATAATAACCTCATTATTAGCTTTCTTTCTGCCGTTCACGGTTAGTGCAAGCAGCATAATGTCTGCTATATTATACTTATCTATACCACTTCTTAATAACTTGTTAGATTCATAAAAATCAGCCTCAATTTATATCTACATTCCACTATGGTTCTATTAAAATCAGATACAGCATTTGAAAAAGTTAATAATACTACATCTACATTCCACTATGGTTCTATTAAAATCTTAGACTTGATGGGTTAGCAGGTATGTTAATTAAAATCTACATTCCACTATGGTTCTATTAAAATTGTCATAGCTTCATCATCTTCACCTAAGTTGATGTAATCTACATTCCACTATGGTTCTATTAAAATTCTAAGAGCATCCAATCCATGATTATTCTTGTCTACATCTACATTCCACTATGGTTCTATTAAAATTATAACTTTATATAAAGGAGAAACACAAGCTGCTACATCTACATTCCACTATGGTTCTATTAAAATTATCATTTTATTAACTTTTTTGCTGGGGGTGAGCGTATCTACATTCCACTATGGTTCTATTAAAATAATGATACTTCCATTAGTTACTAGAACATCATATAAATCTACATTCCACTATGGTTCTATTAAAATCTTCGATATCAGATAAATTATTTTGTATTAATGTTAAATCTACATTCCACTATGGTTCTATTAAAATTAAGTCATATCTGAATCCACTAAATACTTCATATTGATCTACATTCCACTATGGTTCTATTAAAATTGGTATTGCTTATGCAAAAGGTGTAATGCAATACTTGATCTACATTCCACTATGGTTCTATTAAAATTGTAGTAAATAAAGTAGGGACTAAATTACCGATTACATCTACATTCCACTATGGTTCTATTAAAATTAGTACTATTGAAATTCCTAGCATTGAATTTCTTCATCTACATTCCACTATGGTTCTATTAAAATATAGAAGATATTTTGCATCTAAAGCATTAGTGGAAGAATCTACATTCCACTATGGTTCTATTAAAATTAAAATTAATTAATAAATATGCTGAAAAGGATAAAGAATCTACATTCCACTATGGTTCTATTAAAATTTGATAAAAATAGAAAGTTAAATTTATATACATCACTATCTACATTCCACTATGGTTCTATTAAAATATAAATATAAATTAGTGTTGACAATTAAAAAAATTGATCTACATTCCACTATGGTTCTATTAAAATCTATATTTTCATTTACTTCAGCATGAGCAACAGAATAATCTACATTCCACTATGGTTCTATTAAAATAATAGCATTATCTACATACGGAATACTTGCTTTTACATCTACATTCCACTATGGTTCTATTAAAATCGTTAGCTCCGCTGGAGTTCTATCTTGGAGTAATAAATCTACATTCCACTATGGTTCTATTAAAATCCATTGCTAAAGCTAAATTCTTAAACCAGGTAATCAAATCTACATTCCACTATGGTTCTATTAAAATGAAATTTATTTTATTGTTGGTGCTAATGGCATGGTAATCTACATTCCACTATGGTTCTATTAAAATTGTTATTAGATCATAAAATTGAATAAAGAATATAACATCTACATTCCACTATGGTTCTATTAAAATCTAAGGTAACTGCAGCAGGAGTTACGTTTGATGAATAATCTACATTCCACTATGGTTCTATTAAAATAATAATAGTGTTAGAATTAGAGATTGCAACAAGATAATCTACATTCCACTATGGTTCTATTAAAATTTTCTTCATAATCTTCAAAAAGTTCAGCAGCACAAATATCTACATTCCACTATGGTTCTATTAAAATAAAAAATGACTATATCAGTTGGTGCAGAATGCACTGATCTACATTCCACTATGGTTCTATTAAAATCTGTATGTAGTATTTTTCTAAACAATTTAGAACTTCATCTACATTCCACTATGGTTCTATTAAAATTTTAGAGTTAGGTGCTACAGTAACTGGAGTAAATATATCTACATTCCACTATGGTTCTATTAAAATTAAACAGATAACGAATAAAGATTTTTAATAATTAATAATCTACATTCCACTATGGTTCTATTAAAATTTACAGATGTTACTTCATCACCTTTTAATTCAATAAGATCTACATTCCACTATGGTTCTATTAAAATCATCTATATTAAACATATTTTTCATAGCTTCATATGCATCTACATTCCACTATGGTTCTATTAAAATAGACGACAAATTTAAATTAAAAATCAGTGGTGTTGGATCTACATTCCACTATGGTTCTATTAAAATGGTAACTACTCTCTGTATGTTAAGGAGTGTTTCTAGATCTACATTCCACTATGGTTCTATTAAAATCCTACTTATTTCAGTATTAACTAATCTTTTTACATATCTACATTCCACTATGGTTCTATTAAAATTCTGTTTGTATTCCATATCTAATGCTATCTAAACCAATCTACATTCCACTATGGTTCTATTAAAATATTAAATATAGTGTCTTTCTCCCTATACTTACTCAAATCTACATTCCACTATGGTTCTATTAAAATTGTAAAACACACCATCTTTAATTGTTATATCATATATCTACATTCCACTATGGTTCTATTAAAATTTACTATAAGCGTGTACCCGATTGAGTGCTTCTAATATCTACATTCCACTATGGTTCTATTAAAATTTAAAAGAGCGGTAGCACTTGGTGTAATATTTATCGGATCTACATTCCACTATGGTTCTATTAAAATTGTTGTTAATAGAAGTATCGTTGTTAAAAATAATACATCTACATTCCACTATGGTTCTATTAAAATTCAAATCCAGTTTATATATAAATGATTTTTTCTCTATCTACATTCCACTATGGTTCTATTAAAATCCGTGCCTATAAAACACTATATATAATGCTATTTATAGCTAGTTATTTTGTCGACCTAAAATAATTTATACTTAATTTGTAAGTATAATAAATATATAATTTTTAAAATCCTATAACCATGCTGATTTTAGCTTTCTGTCATACCCCATATATTTTAGCATTATTATAGGTCGACAATCAAATAAAGTTATCTAATTTATCTTCAACTAATGCCCACATTTCTTTTTCCATCCATCTATTGTTTCTTGCCTTAAAAATTATAATAGAATCAATATCCTTCTTAACTATTTTATCTAGCTCCATTTTTAATTTCATAATTTGTACTTCTGTAAGTTCACCTTCAAATACTGATTTCTGAATATGAGTTAAATACTTTTTACAAGTTTTAAAAACTCTATTTAACCTTCTTCCACCATTATCTTCTCCTGCTATATCATATATTAAAATAACATACATATCTAATCACCTACCACCAAATCCTAAATCCATCATATTCCTTTTCACCAAGTAAATGCTTAACTAGCTTATAACATTCCAATCTCATTAAATATTGATAAGTAACTACTTTATTTAATTCTTTATGCTTAATGGTTGTAAGCAACTTATTGTCAATTTCTCTAAGTATAAGTGCTGATGCTTCTTTTGTAAGATGCATTCTATTTAACCCTTTAGTAAAACTCTTTTCTGTTATCTGTTTTTTATTTAAAAGAGAAAAAATTAATCTATCACCTATGATTGGTTTAAATATTTCAGCTATATCTAAACATAAAGAAAATCTTCTTTCACTTGGTTCATGAAGATAACTTATAGTAGGATTTAATTGTGTCATATATACCTCACTTAAGACCTTTGTATAAATTACTGAATTAACAAATGATATTAATGTATTAATCATATTATCTGGTGGATGCATAATTCTTTTTTCAAAATTAATTTCCTGATCAATTATTATATTCCAAGCTTCATAATATATTTTACGTATATTTCCTTCATATCCCATAAGTTCTTGAATGTTTGTACTTAATGGAAGCCTTTTTCTTAAGTCATCTATAATTTCCATATACTCTTTTACATTTTTACCTCTTGAATTATAATATCTTAAATTTCTATAGATATTATCAGCTGCAGCTTCAATAAACTTCTTTGCAATCTCTAATCTTTTTTCATAATCACTATAATGCTCTACTTGTTTAACTAAAAGACTTCCTGACAATAACTGCTCTCTTGGATAAAAACTTCCTGTATAAAAACTATAATAATTAAAAAAGTGTACTGTTACTCCATATTTAGCTAACAAGTTAATTAAACTTGTATTAAAATTCATTTCAGACATTACATATAAGTCACCAACATTTTCAATAGGAATATCCTTTTTACTTCCTAGTTCATTAACAAATCTTATTGTATTATCCTTTCTCTGCATCATTCCATCATTATAAATATAAAAACTTCTCTTCATTATGTCACCTCCTATATAAAACAAAGATCATAATAAGAACATTTTTTACATACACTACAACTTACAATATTTCCAGGTACTTTTTCATTGACAATTCCCTTTATATCCTTTAAGACAATTTCAATTTCTTCAATATCTTCATCCTCTAAAAACACATCTAAAGTCTGCTTTAGAAGAGGATAATCAATTTTTCCAGTAACACCATCTACACCTTTTTTCTTTAAGTAATATAAATAATACTTAACCTGCATTATACTGGCTTCTTCTATCTTTCTGCTTTTCTTAATTTCATGCAATACTTTATCACTTTTTATATAATCAATATTAATAACATTATCTATATTAATATGCTTATCATTTCTACTATAAGATTCTTCATCTAAAAGCTTTCCAATTAATACATTTTCACTATTTTGTTCCATTGTAATTTCATGATAAAAATACCAAAGCTTTCTTTTACACACATAATAGTAATAAAACATAACACCTGTTATCTCTTTTTCCATATATTTACCTATAAAAATTCCCCTTCTCCACTTTGTATAGTATATTCCTTACTAAAAAAACCTTTTTCATCATAGTTACAATCAATAACTTTTATTTTTTCTCTATTATTGATTCTAATATCACTACATAATTCCGCTTTATTTTTAATTACAGCTTTTTTATACTTTTCTACCTCATATCCAGGAATAGAAACTGTATATGACATTAACTTTTCTTTATTTTTAATTTTTTCTGCCCTATCTAAATTTCTATCACTTAATAAACTTTCTAGTTTATCTATTTCATCAAAATACTTATCATATATAGGTTTTGGTATTATATCTTCAGAATAAATTTCTCTTAATTGTATATCACTTTTATCAAATTTATATGGTATTATATCTCTTATTTTATTATAAGCTTTTCTATAACTCTTTAAATAATCACTATCCTTTAATTGCTCTGTAGTAAATAATTCATTAATTAATCTAAGTTTTTCACTTTCATTTATTAATCCATTAACATTGCTTAATGCTTTTTTAGATAATTCATACATTGTTTTATCAATAAAACCTTTATTTCCTCTTTTAATTATTTCTTTATCTATTTCTGTATAAACAAAGCAATTAGTCTTAGAATTATCTTTTACACCTTTTCTATTACATCTCCCAAATCTTTGGAATAGTGAATTTAAGTCCTGTAATTCTGTAAATAAATAATCAAAATCTATATCAAGACTTGCTTCCACTAATGAAGTTGAAATCCATATTCCTGAAGCTTTATCAATTATTTTATTCTTATCATCTGAATAAGTTTTACCAAAGTCTTTAATTTCATCTTCTAAATTTTTTCTTTCACTTCTAATAAATCTACTATGAAGAATATGCAAACTTTCTTCTAATCCCTCTTCTTCAAGCATATCTTTTAACTCTAAATATAGCTGCTGTGCTTTTTTTACTGTATTACATATAACTAATATTTTATTACTATTTCCTTCTTCATTAAGAGTATATTTATTTAAAATATCTATGGCTGATATTTTATTTTCAATAACTTCAACATTGTGCCTTTTAATTTCATCATTAACAAACTCTACTTTTTCTTTAAAATTAATATTTTCTATTAATAAATCATTTATAAAAGGAGGTAATGTTGCTGTAACTATTGCTATTCTTCCACCTAATTTGCTTATTCTTTGTAAGCCATATATTAAGTAAGCTAGAAGTGCAGGATCATACATTTGTATTTCATCTACTACTATCTTTGAGTAAGATAGCGTTGTTAGTTTTAATTCATATCCCTGATATTTGAATACAAAATCAAATAATTGATCCATAGTTGTTATATTAAGCGGAATAGACCACTGCTTTCCCTCTTTTTCATATTCTTCAATTTCATAAAATTCATTATCACTTATATTTTCAAATTGTTGAATATAGTATTCTAATGATGCTGAGTGTAATATTGAGACTTTTTTATTTATATCATTTATATTTTTACTTTCAATAATATCATTTGAAATTCTTTTATACATAGCATTAATGGCTGTTCTTAATGGTAGAATAAAATATCCCTTATTATCTCCAATCCAATTTAATGCTCCTTCAGTTTTTCCCATACCAGTTTGAGCTACCACAATAATATTATTATCTTTATTTTCTAAACAATATTTCTGCATTGGATTCCAATTATTTGTGATGTTTTTATCTTTCATACGTTGAAGAAATTTACTCAAATTTTCTTCTAAAAAATCATTTTTATATTCACAATCATAACCTGCACTGGCACTATAATCACATTTATGAAGATAACCCTTAACCAATACAGCATCATTATCCTCTATATTTTCAATAAATTTATCTCTTACATCTATTATATCAACATCAAACCCTAATTCATCTAATGTATCTTCTATAAGTTCCTCATACTTATCATCATAAACATAATCACAAACATCTACATAATTATGATGATTTATTATAGCATGTAATACAATAGCATAATCTTTTTCATTATCAAAATCTTCCTGACTCATCATAAATCCAGATAAAATATTATGAGGAACTTCTTTATCTAAATTAAACTTTAATTTTTTCCCATTTTCACTATTAACTCTTTTTTGAAAATAATCATTTACTTTTCCTATATCATGATTTATACAAGCTTCTTTAGCTAACATATAAATATGATTATCTTTTATATATCCATAATCTTTTAATAAATCCAACTGAACTAATAACTCATCTGTATGCTGTTTAATTGTTTTATCAGGTTTAGCAAGTTTCTCACCATATTTCATATAATTCTCCTTAATAATACAGCAGCACAAAAGTACTGCTGCATAAATTTAAATAAAATTAACTATATATTTTTCATTGATAGCTTCATCTATCCATAAATTTTCTTTTGTATTTTTAATAGAATAATTTGAAGTATATATTACTTTACACTTATTAAATCGTCTAATTAATTTATTATTTATATCTTCATAAGTAAAATCTTTATTTATATGATACTTTGTTCCGCATATTCTTCCACCACTCTTTTTCTTTACTGATATATTTTTTTCTAATACATCTTCATAGCATAAATATGCAGAGTTTTTGCTTTTTACTCTTTCATTAAATTCTTTAAGTTCTACTATTTCAGCTTCTTTTATATTTACAAAATCTTCACTGCGACCAATTGACTTAATATTGTATATATTTTTATGTATAATTTCTAATATTTCCTCATCAGTCCTAACATGAATTATAAGCTCAATATCATTTAATATTTCATAATATTTTAAAGAAGTTACAAGGCTTTTGAATTTTGAGTATGGAGCTTCAAAATTTTCTTCTTTATATTTCTTAAACTTACTATTAATCTCTTTTTCTAAAGCTTTTATTTCTTTTTCTCTTAAAACTACAGCTTCATACTTCTTGTCTTTTTTATCTAAAGTTTTCTTTTTATTAGCTAATTTCTTTTTTCTTATCTTAATTAAATCTAAAACTGACTTTAATCTTTCTTTATTAAATTTATCAGCATAATCTCTTAAATCTAATAAATCACGATATTCTTTTAATAACTCTTCATTAAATACCTCTATGGTAACTCCTTTTCTAAAATCATTTCCCATAGATTTTTTTGCTGATGCTACTTTTGTATAAGCACCTGATAGCGTTGAATCATTAGCCATTTTAACTAATATACCTCTATCATTAAAAACTGAATTTAAAAAACAGTAATCAGTATATGGCTCTCTATGCATTGATTTATAATTTCCCTGAACACTTATATCCATAGGCTTATATTCTGTAAATCCACATGCACTATGAATTGCACCAATAATTGTAGAAAAAGGAGGTAGAGGATATGTCATTTTATTTTTATCACTTTCTTCTTTCCTATAATTAGCACTGGTCTGAGTTAATACTATTCTTAGAGCTTTCATTTAATCACCAACCTTGCCTCTGCATTAAACTCCATAATAGTTTTTAACTTCAGATTTAAGTTCATTAAAGAAAGTAACTATACTTTTTGGTTGTAATTCTTTAATAATTTCAGCTTGATTGTTAAATACATTACTTTTTAATAATGCTACACTATATTCTGATGATATTTTTTCTTTTAAATCATCAGATAAAATTAATTTTTCATTTTCCACTTTAACAACATTTTCAAAATAATGTGTCTTTCTATTTGATAATCCTCCAACTACGAAAACAGGTTCAGCATTGTCTAAATTACCCTTTACTGTCAAAGTTAAGTTTTCAATAGCATCTAATATTGCATTAACTCTATGAGCTTTTTCATTATTATCTGCTTCTACTTTAAAGTTTTCATCTTTACCTATCATATCCAAATCAATGGTAATGCTATATACTTTTAATGCTTTATCATATTCATATTGATATGGCATTAACCCTGATTCTTTTGATGAATCTTGTAGATTTATTCCCTTAGATGCTGCTTGATTTTGTGCTAAATATAAATTATTATGGAATCTTGTTTCATTTACAAAGCTTTCACAGCTAATTGCATCAGTTAAATAAAATGAGCTTTTTCTTATAAAAGTAGATCCTGTAGTATTCATATATCCACCTTCTAAAGCTCTACAGTTAGCAACATTTAATTCTTCATTCACTTTCTTTTGAGTTGCACCACTTACATCTGTTTGTAAATCATCATACATTCCGCTTTGAACCATAATTGCATTTTTCATACTTTCACGGCTTCTTATGGAGTATACCTTTCTATTTTTATATACCTTTTGTACACTTGCTATATTTCCTAAACCTTCCCCATAATTTGATGTCATATTTGCTACCACAGTTAATGTAATACTTTTTCCCATTATTCTTTACCTCCATCATTTTCCTTCTTAATTAATGAATTAACAAAACTATATGCTACATCTTTATTTGATTCAAAATCCTCAAATAAATCATATGCAAAATCAAATGATACATCTGAATAATTAGATAATTGTAATAATATATCACAAAATCTATCATAATCTCTAAACACAATAGCACTAGTTAATTTTTGTCTATAACTTGTTAACTTATTTTCTGGTATTTTTTCTACCACAGCCTTAGCTGATGCATAAGCTGCCTTAGTTCTTTTTTCCATAACCTCTCCTCCATTTTCAATAATTATATTTACATCAATTAATTTTGAAACAACATAACTTCTTTCATTTTCTTTTAAAAACATTTCAATAAGCTTATCTACCCTTACTTCATTTAATATACAATCAATTACTTCATCATATACATTTATCCAATAATCATCAGTAATCTTCTTTACCGTATTAAACACTTTATAAAAGCTTTTTATTTTTTTAAGACATTCTATGCTCGCTTCTCTAATATATAAAGTCTCGAAGAAATCATTTTCTTGTTTTTTTGAAATTACTTCTATATCTGAATTAATAAAATCATCTAACTCTATAATATTATTAAATAATATTTTTTTTGAATCTGACATCCCATCTTTTATATCTGATTTTTCCACTAAACTTTTGTAAGTATTATTGCTTTTTATTAAATTATCAATGGTAATATTGTCATTAATGAAAAACTTTTCTCTTTTACCATTAAAACCAAATAAAATAAAATCAAAGACTATATCATCTTCATAAACATAGTTATTTTTATTAAAATTATAAGAAATAGATTTTCCTTTTTTCCCTGTATCTATATAATATCCTACAAGCCTACAACATTGTCCTTCATTAGAAAATAAGCTATTTGTATTGCAATAATTTGCATAGAGATTATTTTTATTTTTAAATGTTTCTTTAATCAGTACACTCTTATTTTTTAATATAATATTTAATATTTCATCTGAATTTTTACCATCAAATTTTACTTTCCCAAATACTTTTTTTAATATTGTATTTGCTTTAAGTTTGTCATTTATGTCCTTAATATCTGCATCTGAAAACTCCTCCTTTTGAAGCATATTTTCAATTATTTTATGATGCATATCATCTTTATAAAAATCTTCAGCAAATTCTAAATATCTTTCTTCATTTATATCTTCTTCATTATAAAAAAGACAATCGTTTTTTATTTCATATTCTACATTATCTTTTTCATAATACTGAAAGTATTCAACCAAACCATTAATAGCTGCCGAATATCTCCAGTCAGAAGTTTCTAAGCAAGTATTAAATTTTTGATTCTCTAACTTTATCTTCACATTCTTCCCCCTCTATACTAAATCAATGGTTCCATATCCAGCAGAACGTTTGGAACCTAAACCTACAGTATATAAATACTGTAAAATTTCCGACGTGGCTGATATATCAAATACACCTGATACACTATCAATATATACATCATAATTTTTGCTTACTATTTTACGACCATTAACTTCATTTACTTTTATTTTTTTTATATCTTCTAAGGTATAGCCCGCTTTTTCACATTGAACTTTTATATTTTTTTCTAGTTCATTTATATAATTTTCATCTTCCACAGTAAAATACTTATCTTTATTAGTTTTTCTATTATGATCACGCACAACAACAGAACTTCCAGATAATGTTTTAAACAAAGCTCTATCTGACATTATTAATTTTTCATTTAATCTCCTTACACTTACAAGTTTCATTTCATTATTTTCTGATAATTTAAAATTAATTCCCTTCATCTTTAAAAATCCATTTTGTAATATTAGACCTGCTCTATTTTCATCAGATACAGAAAAATACATTTTCACTATATTATTATCAAATGTAACATAGTCCCTACTAAACTTTGGATTCTCAAATGCTATAGCGAATGTAAACGGTTTTGATTTAGTATTTTTGTAATATTCTTCAAAATATTTTCCTTCATTACATATTGTTAGCATCATTTTTATCCAACTTATAAAGTATCTCCGAAAATCAATATTTAATTTATTAAACTTTATTTCAAAAATCATACAACTTTTCATATTTAAACCTCCTCTTTTAAGGATATATTTAAAATTTTATATTGTCAATCCATAATTTAGAATTTATATATATAAATTTTCTTTATTATATTTTTTGATTTTTAAGAGCTTTTTGATATTATAGTTATATAGAACCATATTGGAATGTAGATTAATTAAGAATCTATATTATTCTTTTAAAACATTATTAAAATTAATAGTCCATATTGGAACAAAACTATAGTATTTTTAAACTATAGTTTTTTGTTATAATAGAGGTTATACTTATAATAAAAAAACTATTGTATAAGGAGTATATTATGACTGAAAAATTACTTATTATAGATGGTAGCAGTTTGCTAAGCACTAGCTTTTATGCCACTGCTACTGCTTACTTAATGGCCAAGACTGATGAAGATAAAGAAAAGGCCTTAGAAAGGCTTATGAAAACTTCTGATGGAAGATATACTAACGGTGTATTTCCTTTCATGAGAACGCTTTTATCTTTAATTAAGAAAAACCAACCTACTCACTTAGCTGTAGTATGGGATGTTTCAAGACAAACTTTCAGACAAGAAATTGCTGGTGGTACATATAAAGGTACAAGAAAAGCAACTCCTCATCCATTAAAAGAACAGTTTATTAGTACACAAAACCTTCTTCAAGGAATAATACCTCAATTCTTAAGTGGAAGAGATGATGAAGAAGTTTATGAAGCTGATGACTTTGCTGGCTCACTGGCAAAAAGATTTCAAACTGAAATTCCTGTCTTTCTTCACACAAAAGACGAAGATTATCTTCAATTAGTCGACAGCAACACTAGAGTATGGCTAGGTAGCAGCAAAGCTGATAAGATGTTTGAAGATTTAAATTTAAACAGACAAGAATTTAACGTACCTGATGGCTTCTTTGAATTTACTCTTTCAACTTTAAAAGATATAAAAGGATTAGAGCCATATCAAATAGTTGAATATAAAGCTCTTTGTGGAGATACTTCTGATAATATCCCTGGTGTAAAAGGCGTTGGTGAGAAAGCTGTTATTCCACTACTACAAGAATATGGAACTATTGAAGCTATCTATGAAACAATTGAAAATTTAAGTGCTAAAGAAGAAAAAGAACTTAAGAAATTCTTCAAGGAAAGCTTAGGTATTGGTCGTTCTCCAATTTCTTATATGCTAGCTGATGGTGTAATTGCCTTAGGAAATGGTGATAAAATTAATTATAATGCTATTTTTGATGAAGTTACTGAAGAAGATACTACTTTACAACCTTTATTTGAAGAAAAGCTAGGAAAATTAAAATTCCCTATAAGACTTTCTAATGCTGAAGATATAGAAAAGCTAAAAAATGAAGAAGTATTTGGTATACAATTATGTGCTAAAGAATCTGCTTTCATGAGTAAAGAGCTAGCTACTATAAAAACTGATATTGAATCAATAGCCCAAGTTAATCTTGATGATATTAAGCTAAATATAGATTATACTGAGCTTAAAAATAGATTATTAGATTTAGAAATTAAAACACTTATATAGTATAGGAGAAATTTATGAAAGAATTAGAAACAAGAATTGTTGATATTGATGTAGAAGATATAAGATCAAAATTATTAGCTCTAGGTGGTGTAAAAGTAAAGTCAGAAGATCAAGTAAATGAGATTTATGATTTTTCTGATGGAAGATTACTGCAAGCTAAAGGATATGCAAGAATAAGAACTATAACTGATAGACTTACTAATAAAGAAACAATCTTTATGACAACAAAAAAAATGCTAAGCCAAGATACATTTAAAGTTATGGAGGAAAATGAAACCATAGTTATGGATGCTGAAATGTCTAGAAGAATCTTCTTATCCCTAGGTTTAGAACTTAAAGAATCTATAAAAAAATATAGAGAAAGTTATAAATTAGAAAATTCTCTTGTAGAAATAGATATTAATGATAAGAACTTTTGTCCTTTCCCCTATATTGAAATAGAAACTGATTCTATTGAAAACTTAGAAAAAGTAGTTACTGCTCTTGGATATACACTAGCTGATACTACTTCACAAACAATTTATGATATTCTAGCAGAAAGAGGAATCACCAGTTCAACACCAGGCAGATAAAATAAATTTTTTCATATTTATATGATTCTTTGAATATTCTATAGTGTAAGCAAATATCCTCCTAAAAATATAAAAAACTATGGAAAGACCATAGTTTTTTTATTTTATAATTTTTCTCTTCTTTTAGATGACTTAATAAATAATTTCTCCAACGCTTCCTTATCTTCATCTTCTATACATTTAAGTATCTTATTGAATTCTACCTCAAAAGCTTTCATAGATTTTAATAAATTATTCTTATTTCCTAAAAATAATTGACTCCATAATCCTTCATTAATATTGGCAATTCTCGTTAAGTCTCTATAGCTATCACCAATAAAACTTCCTGTATCTCTTCCTTCTTCATCGCTATTAATAAGAGCAACAGCCAATGCATGAGGAAGCTGACTGGTAAAACTTATCATTTCATCATGGTATTTAGGCGTTATCACCTTAATATGACTAAATCCTAAATCATAAACAATCTTTTCTATTATCTCAATGTTAGATTCTTTATTCTTTTCAGTTATGGTAATTAAATAATTAGCTCCTTTAAAAACCTCATCACTAGCATATTCTATACCCTTTTTTTCTCTTCCAGCCATGGGATGACCAAAGACAAAATCAATATTTTCTGGCAATATACTTAATACTTCATCAATAAACAATTCCTTAATACCTGTAACATCATTTATTATAGCTCCATCTTTAAAATTATGCTTATTATCTTCTATAAATCTTTTGATTAAATTAGGATATATGCCTAAAATAATAATATCTGCTTCCTTAATTACTTCTTTTCCTTCAACATATCCTTCTTTAATTATACCTATTTCTTTAGCTTTTTTTAATGTTTCAATATTAGTATCTATACCATAAACCTCTTCATACCCAGCATTTTTCAATGCCATGGCATAGCTACCACCAATAACCCCTAACCCTACTATTACTATTTTCATAAACTCTCTCTTCATAAAAAAACAAGTTTTTTCCCTTCCATTTCTGCTATTACTTTTACCTTCTTCATAAGCTCATCAAAAGCAGCTGGCTTAATTGATTGTTGTCCGTCACTTAATGCACATTGTGGATTATTATGAACTTCTATCATAAGTCCATCTGCTCCAACAGCTATGGCAGCCTTAGCAAGAGGCTCAACTAAATACCAGTATCCAGCAGCATGACTTGGGTCAACTATTATTGGTAAATGTGATAATCTTTTCACTACAGGAATTGCACTTAAATCTAAAGTATTTCTTGTGTAATTTTCATAAGTTCTTATTCCTCTTTCACAAAGAATTACATTCTCATTTCCACCAGCCATGATATACTCAGCAGACATTAACCATTCTTCAATAGTTGCAGCAATTCCTCTCTTAAGAAGTATTGGCTTATTAGTCTTACCTAATTGCTTTAATAAATCGAAGTTTTGCATATTTCTTGCTCCAACTTGAATCACATCAACTCTATCAACAAATTCATCAATATAATCTGTAGACATTATTTCTGTTACTATATTTAACCCTGTTTCTTTTTTAGCAATTTCTAAAAGTTTTAACCCTTCAAGTTCAAGGCCTTGGAAACTATAAGGTGATGTTCTTGGCTTAAAAGCCCCTCCTCTTAAGAAATTAGCCCCTGAGTTCTTAACTGCTCTAGCTATCTCTAAAATTTGTTCTTCACTTTCCACTGAACAAGGACCTGCCATTACGCCAAGATTTCCTCCACCAATTAAAGTGCCATTTACATTTATTATACTGTCATCAGGCTTAAATAATCTATTAGCCTTTTTAAATGGATCTTGTACTTTTAATACTTTTTCTACGCCTTCAAAAGTTAAAATCTTATCTGAATCTATTTTAGAAGAATCTCCTACTAATCCTAAAATACAATATGTACCTCCCTTAGATACATTGACTTCTACGCCATATTTCTCTAAATTACTTTTTACAAAATTAATAGTATCTTCTCTTACTGTAGGCCTCATTACTACAATCATATACTTACCTCCAACTACATCTATTTTATAATTTCAGCTAAATTTTTTGTCTCATACTAAAATTCTTCTACAATTATTGTATATATTTTAGCATAAAAAATATGCTAATTATATATTTTCACATTAGTAAATCCCTATTTTTCCATAATATAATGTATTTTTTAGCATGGGAATTTTTTTAAGTTATATTTTTATCCAAGACTATTTTTTCTACAAAACTCTTCAACATACTTTTTAAACATCTTCATTGTTGGACTTTGATATTTATTTTTTAAAGTAGCCATATAAATATACCTTTTATGCTGTGGATTAGATATTGGCAATATCTTCACATTAAAGTATTTTAGTGCTGTAATTTTAGGAACTATTGATATACCATATTTAACTTCCACCAATCCAGCAATGGCATTATTTTCTTCCACTTCACAAATAATATTAGGCTTATTATCAACAGCTTTAAATAACCCATCGATTATCTGCCTTATTCCACTTTTATTACCAAAAGCAATAAATGGATATTCACTTATCTCTGCTAAATCTACCGAACTCTTACTGGCCAAAACATGGTCTTTATCTACTATCACTACTAACTCCTCTTCCATTATAGGTGCAAACTCTATTTCTTCTTCATCTTTAGCTATAGATGAAAATACTATATCATATTTTTCACTTTTTAAATCCTTTAATAAACAGGATGTAGTTCCTTGTCCAAAAGTAAATTTAACTTTTGAATTCCCTTCTTCATTTATAAAGCCATTTACCAACTTAGGTACAAATTCAGGTCCTAAAGTAAATATATATCCCAATTCTACGCTACCAGTTCCTATACCTATTAGCTCTTTAATTCTTTTTTCGCCTTCTTCTAATTCTCCTAATGCTCTCTCTACATATTCATAATATATTTTTCCATATTTAGTAAGTTTAATATTTCTTCCATCTTTTTCAAAAAGATATGTGCCAAGTTCCTTTTCTAAAGTTGACATTGCATGACTTAAACTGGGTTGAGTTATTGCTAGCTCTTCTGCAGCTTTAGTATAATGCTCCATTTTGGCTAATACTCTAAAATATCTTAAATAATTTAAATTCATCTTTTTCTCCACCTATAAAATATAAATAAATATTTATTATATCTGAAATTATAGCACTTTTTAATCCATTATATATATTAATAAAAATAAGCCAATGCAAAATATTAATTTTACATTAGCTTATAACTATATCTTATAATCTTCCTATTCTCTTTAGTGTATCTGTTATATTTCTACCTTCATCAACACCCTCAATAATTCTTCTAGCTCTTACACTATCACCAATATTAACAACTTCTACTCCATTAGAAGCAAATTTTTCTTCTAATTCATTCATTAATGGTAAATAAGCTCTCATTCCTAAACATACAAATCCAAAATCAAATTCTAATTCCTCATCTACACCATCTTTATTAATAATAAAACTATTTGGCTTAACTTCTAATAATGAAGTGTCAACTCTTACGTCAACTTCTTTTTTCTTTAACATAGATAAGAAATCTATCTTACTTATAAAATCTAATCCATTTCCTACTGCTGGCATTCTTTCAACAATTGTTACACGAGCACCTTTATTAGCAAAATATTCAACAACATCAAGCCCAACAGCTCCTCCACCAATTACACCAATCTTCTTACCTTCTAATTTCATTGCTTCGAATTCTTTAATATTTTTTATAAATCCAAAGATAGACATTACTTTTTCATTTTCTTTATCAACTACGTTGTGTAATCCAGTAATTGGAGGTAATAGAGGGTTTGAACCTGTAGCATTTACCACTACATCTGGTTTTAAATTTTCTATTGCTTCTATCGTTGCAGTAGTATTAGTAAATATATATAAATTCTTTAATTTTTTAGCTCTGTTTATTAAATAATCTGGGAAATCATTTATTCTATCTTTAGCTGGAAGTTTTGCTATTTCTCTTGCTAATCCTCCTAAGTATGGCTTAGCTTCAAATAAAAATGTAATACATCCTACTTCTGCAGCAGTACAAGCTGCTTCAAGTCCAGCTGTTCCTCCACCTATAACTACCACATTAGTAGCCTTGTTTACTTTTAATTCTTTATGAGTATCTCCAAATATTACACTTGGATTAACTGTACATCTTATAGGTCTATTTAATCCAATTCTATGTCCTGAACAAGCAATATTACAAGATATACATTTTCTTAATTCATATTCTCTTCCACTTTTAACCTTATTAACCCATTGTGGTTCTGCTATAAGTCCACGTCCTATAGCCACCATATCTGCATGTCCTTCTTCAATTATTCTTTCAGCAATCTTAGGATTTCTTATATTTCCTGATGTTATAACTACTTTTTCTGGATACTTTTCTTTTACAGCCTTAGCCATGTATGAACGCCATCCATCTTCTAAATAGTTAGCATCTATTTGATATTGAAGTGAATCATTTAAAGCTGCTGATACATTTAAAATATCTGCATCTTCTTGTAAATATTCTAGCATTTCTAAAGAATCTTCTAATGTATTTCCACCTTCAACTAACTCTTCCGCACTAAATCTAAAACTTATTGGAAACATTGGTCCTACAGCTTCTCTTACAGCTTTTAAAACTAATCTTGCAAATCTAGTTCTATTTTCAACACTTCCACCAAATTCATCAGTTCTTTTATTATACACAGGTGATAAGAATTGACATAGTAAATATGAATGTCCACCATGAATTTCAACAGCATCAAAACCTGCAATTTGAGCTCTCTTAGCAGCTTCTGCATATTTATGTACTATTGCATGTATTTCTTCTATTTCTAAAGGTCTTGGCACTGCCCCTCCAGTTTTTGATGGTATATTAGAAGATGATACTGGAGTATTTCCCTCTATTCTACCTGGAACTGCTGAAGCACCTGAATGATTAATTTGAATAGCTACAGACGCACCCTGTCTATGTAACCTTTCTGTTAATTTAAATAAATTTGGAATATATCTATCATGATCTAATCTTATTTGAGTTGTACCGTTTGATCCTAAAGGAAAGTCTACACAAGCATTTTCAACTATAATAAGACCTGTTCCACCTTCTGCTCTTTTTTCATAATATGTTATATGCTCATCAGTAAAATCTCCCATAGCTCCACCATAATTTGTTCCCATAGGAGGCATTGCTACTCTATTTCTTACTGTCATATGTTTAATTGTTATAGGACTTAAAAGGTTTTTGTAATTATTCATATATATCTCCTAACTATAAATTTATTTATCATTATCTTTGCTTATAAATATTGCTAAATCATTAATTTCTTCATTGAAATAATTGTTATTTTAATCACGTTAATTATTTAACGTTATATTTATTATATTGTACCTTTCATCACTATTCCAATTGATATTAAGCACATTATTTATAGATATATTCTATAGATTATTTATTAACACCTAATTTTTATCTATAAATTACCAATTTCATTTTATTCTTATAATAACAATAAAAATAGGAGTAGCTAAAACTTACCACTCCCCTTTTTCAAGTTAAAATATATTTTTTTTATATATTTTAATAAATATTTTCTATATGATATTACTATCATTATTCTTCTTACATTTTTTTAATCATTTAGAATTTAATGCATTTATTATTAATTTATATGTTAAAAATTTAATTTTTCTTTTTTCAATCTTCTCTTTTTATAAATATTTTTAATATTTATAAAAACTATTTCTCAATATATAAATCCACTAATTCACCACCAACTATATTTCTAATACTATTATAAATTTCTTCACTGGCATTTAGCATTTTATTTCTTAGCTCATCAGAAACTTTTATTATCTCTGTTCCACTCTCTTTAATAACATCTATTTTTTCAGATACTCTTACATCAGAAGATTCTCTTGCATATTTAATAGCTGCTTCCGATGCAGCATCTATTATTTCCCTTTGCTCTTTAGTTAATTCTTTATAAAACTCTTCACTAACTATTAATGATATTAAATGTGCTAAATGATTGGTTTCAACAATATATTTCTGTTGCTCATACAATTTATTAGATACAATTACTTCATAAGGATTTTCTTGTGCATCTATAGTATTTTGTTGAAGTCCTATATAAACTTCACTGAAAGTCATTGGTGTAGCACTTGCTCTTATAGCCTTCCAAAACTCTATATGATTAGTATTTTCCATTGTTCTAATCTTTTGGCCCTTAAAATCACTTATATCTTCTATGAGCTTATTAGTAGACATAACTCTAAAACCTTGATCAGCATATCCCATAAGTTCATATCCTGAATTTCTATAAGCCTTCTTCATAATTGATAAAAACTCCTTATTATCAACTACGCTTCTAACTTCACTGATATCTGAAAATGCACAAGGTAAATCAAATATTGCTGCTTCTTTAATAAAAGAAACCTGTGGTGCTGTATTTTGAACTACAAAGGGGATATCTCCATCCTTGCAACTTTCTAAAAGTTCTCTATCTCCACCTAATATACTATTAGAATATACTTCTATACGCATTTTTCCTTCACTAAGCCTATCTACTTCTTCTGCAAATTTTTCTGCTAATATCTGCGTTACAGTGTCTTCTGGGCTTGCTGTAGCAATTGGCCATGCATATGTTTGTACCTGTTCATTTTTTGATGCTGTACTGCATCCTGTTAAACATACAGTTAGTATCATTCCAAGTAAAAAACATAATATTTTTCTTTTGCTTCTTTTCCTCATGACATACCTCCATTTTTATAACAGCATTAAACTTATTGATGGTATAAATGTAAATAATAATAATGCAATTAAGAAACAAATAATCATAGGAATAGATTTTTTAGCTATATCCATAACTGGCACATCAGTTAAGGAGCTTGCCACAAAAAGATTAATTCCTATTGGTGGTGTAATAAAACCTATAGCTAAATTTACAATCATAATTACTCCAAATTGAATTGGATTTACACCTATAGCAGTAACTATTGGTAATAATATAGGTGTTAATATAAGAATTGCTGGAGTGGTGTCCATAACCATTCCAACTGCCAATAACACTAAATTTATCACTAATAATATAATTATTTTATTACTAAAATTAGTTAATATCCATTCACTTACAATTTGTGGCACCTGCATTAATGTTAAAACTCTTGAAAAAGCAACTGATGTTGCTAAAATAAATAATATTGGCGCAAAAGTCCTTATGGTTTCAACACAAACATCAAATATCTCTTTAATCTCAATACTTTTATATATAAAAACACTAAGAATTAATGCATAAAATACAGATATAACAGCTGCTTCTGTTGGTGAAGCCACTCCTGAATAAATACATCCTAAAATAATTATAGGTGATAATAAAGCAAAAAAGCTTTCCTTTAATAACTTAAACAAACCATTTTTTCTTAATTCACCTGTTACCTTATTAATTTTTTCTCTATCTTCTCCATACTTCTTACAATATACAATTGAATATATCATTAATAAAGCTGCAATAATTACTCCTGGAATTATTCCTGCCATAAATAAATCACTTACAGATTCTCCTGTTGTTGTCCCATACATTATAAATGGTATACTAGGTGGAATAATAACCCCTAACCCTCCTGCCACTGCAACAATTGCTGTAGCAAATTTTTTATCATACCCAAGTTCACACAAAAACGGAATAGTCATACTTCCAACAGCTGCTACTGTTGCAGGTGCTGAGCCTGATATGGCACCATAAAATAAACAGGTTACAATTACTGCACATGGAATACCTGCCGTAAATTTTCCTAAAAAATAAGAAAAAACATTAAAAAGCCTTTTTGATATTCCTCCTCTAGCCATCAATATTCCAGAGAATATAAACATTGGCACTGCTAAAAGAGGAAAGCTATCCAAACCTCCAAACATAGATCTAACTATATACTTAGCACTTACTGTAAATGAAGAATCTAGTATACCTGGTAATATTGATACAATTCCTAAAGATATTGATATTGGTATTGCTATCATCAAACATATAAAGAATATTAAAAATATAACCCCTGTCATCATATACTAAACCTCCCTAATAATTTTTAATTCTTCTATCCATCTTTGTATAATCCTTATAGAGACTAGTATAAAACTAAATAATGGTGCAGCCTGTATATAATACATTGGAATACCACAAGCAGGACTTGTTTGTCCACTAACTACGGCTGATTTTAAATAAAGATACGCATATGGAATTAAAAATAAGAAAAATATTATTTCTATTGTATGATTTACTAACTTAATCATTGCTTTTCCTCTCTTAGGAAAGATAGATATAAATTGTTCTATTTTTATAGATATACATTTTTTTGTGCAATAACTTACACTAATGAACCCTGACCATATAAATAAATATCTAGTTATTTCTTCCGACCAAGCTAATGAATTACCTAATAAATATCTAGTAAATACCTGTATACCCATTATTAAAGTCATGGCTAATAAAAGAATAACTAGAATAAACTCTTCAAAGTTATCATCTAACCATTTAATTATCTTCATAACTGTTATTCTCCTTTACTTTTCTTTTGTAATATTACCATATTATTTCATTCATTGACAAAAGAGTTGTTAAAAAAAACTTCCTAAAAAAGTCAGTTTAATAACAACCCTTCTAAACATTATTATTTAATATCTAGTTTTTCTTTCATATATTCTATTGGCATGTCTTCTCCTGTCCACATCTTAAATGCTGCAGCTCCTTGGAATAACATCATACCAAGACCATTCATAGTTTTACATCCAACTTCTTTAGCCATTCTTAACAATTCAGTTTCTCTTGGATAGTAAACAACATCTGAAACAATAAGATCTGGTCTTAAGAATGATTTATCTGTAATATAAGTTTGTCCTTCTAACGGCTTCATTCCCATCCCTGTAGCATTAGTGAAAAGATAGCTGCTTGCTATTTCTTCTTTTAACTTATCTAAATCTGCTAAATCAAATAATTGTGCTTTACAATTAGTTTTTTCATTGATTTTTCTTACAGTTTCTTCTGCGTTTGCCCAAAATTCATCTTTTCTATTAAATATAGAAATTTCTGCAACTCCATCTAAAGCTGCTTGTATTTCTATTGCAGTAGCAGCTCCCCCTGCTCCTACTATTGTCATTTTCTTACCAATAACATCTACACCATTATCTTTTAAAGACATCATATATCCTGTACCATCTGTTATATGACCAGTTAATACACCATCTTCATTTACTATTGTATTAACAGCACCACACATTTCAGCTGCTGGAGATAATTTATCTAAATATTTGTGTACAACTGTCTTATTTGGCATAGAAACATTAGATCCAACTAATTTTAAAGATCTTATTCCTTGAACAGCCCCTTCTAAAGAATCATTATCTACTTCAAATGCTAAGTATGCATAATCTAATCCTAATTTAGCAAATGCTGCATTATGCATTGCTGGTGAACTTGAATGACGTATTGGATAAGCCATAAGCCCTATTAACTCAGTATGTCCTGTAATTCTCTTTTCCATTACTTTAATCTCCTTAATATAAAAGTATTAAATAAATTTAATTAGTCATTATTTCCTCTAAATATATCATCAAAAGCTCTTAGTCCTAAAGTGTAAACTGATGAACCAAGACCAACTATTATTCCTGAAGCTATTGGTGATATAACTGAGTGATGTCTGAATTCTTCTCTAGCATGTACATTTGACATGTGTAATTCAATAACTGGGCACTCTAACATTCTAAGTGCATCTCCTATAGCATGGCTGTAATGAGTCCATGCACCAGCATTTAACATAACTCCATCATATCCTTCTAAATATGCTTCATGAATTTTATCAACAAATTCACCTTCATTATTAGTTTGGAAGTTTGTAACTTCTATATCTAATTCCTTTGCTAAATCATCAACTTTTTTATTAATTCCATCTAAAGTTATTGTTCCATATTGCTTTGGATCTCTTTTACCAAACATATTATGATTAACACCATGTAATAACATTACTTTTTTCATTATAATTCATCCTCTCTTTGTCTATATATACTTTGTGTTTTATCTAAAAATTCAACTTCCTTAAGATTATCATAAGGAAGTGAAATTTCAATCTTTTTTATTTATTCATTAACATATTATATCTTATATTAACTACTATTGATGCTATTATACTAACTACAGCTAATACTGCTGATACTAATAATGTGTATTGAACACCAAATTTGCTAGTTACTGTTCCTGCTATAGCAGTTATACTGAATGCACATAATGCACCTGCTATCATAATCATACTTACAGCTTTAGCTTTTGAAGCTGGGAAAAGGTCAGACATTACAGAAACTAAAAATTGTAACACTCCACCAGCACATGTTGCACCAATTAGGAAACCTCCTATTTGTGCTACTATTGGACTTGGTACAAAATACATCCATAATAATGTTGCTAATGATAATGCTGGATATACTACTATCATTCTAACTGGTTTAATCCATTTAACTAAAACAACATTTAGTAATACTGCAAATATTGAACCTAATGCATAGTTTGATCCAATCTTACCTGCTGCTGCTTCTGTCATATTTAGGAATGTCATTCCATAATCTTTATTTATATTTAAAAATACTTGGAAAGTTGCTGTAGCTGTATATCCCATTATAATTAAAGCTACTCCTTCAATCCAAAAATTAGATTTAACTTGTACAACATCTGCTGCTGTTTCTACTTTAGCTTCTCCTACAGTTGCAAAAGGAAGCTTAGTTAATAATAATGATATAATTGCTAATAATACTATACAAATTACAAATGTCCATCCAAACCATAATCCATTAGATGCCCAGAAAGTAACCATTACTGGCAAAATATATTGTGCTATTGCTATACATAACTTTGATAAAATACTTGCAAGCCCTGATGATTGCACCAATATTTCCATAACTGCAGGAAGTACTCCTGAATCTAAGAATCCATTAGCTACACCAGCTAATATTGCTACAAAGAAAGCTACTGTTGTATTTGGTGCCAATAATATTCCCCCAAAGAATCCTATATACACTAAACACCCTATAATAACAGTAAGTCTTCTACCAAACTTATCTGAAATTGCTCCTGAAAAAGGATACGTAATTAATCTTCCTATACCTAATGCAGATATTACATAAAGTACTCCTGCTGCATCAGTATTCCATAAAACTTGAAATGATTTAGTATTTTGTGATAATATTGCTGCACCAAAACCATGTACAAAGAAACTTAAATATAGTACAAAAGCTGTTGGATACAAACTTTTCATTGATTTATTTTGCTCTTTCATTTTTATTCCCCTTCTCAATTGAATGTATATTTTTTAACAATTCACTTTAGAATTCTTCTGTCATCTTATGTATTTATTATATTATTAATTCAAAATTTTGAACACTAATTATATTACATTGTTAAAAAATTATCTTGCTATTTGTTAATGATTTAACTACGATTTTAATGGGTTTTTATGATTTTAAGCTATATTATCTTGCTTTTTTCCATAATTTTATTGTAATATATAGAAGTTTAATTATATAATTGTCTTGAAAATTAATAATTTAGGAGAGTATTTTTTATGTTTTCTTATGACTTTACACCAAAAGATAACAATATATTTGAAAACAATAAACAACCAAAACTTTTAAGACTTTGTCATAATTTTAATAATCCTGGTTGGGTATATAATTATCACTTACATAAAAATGCTACTGAAATAGTGTATATTGCCGATGGAAAAGCTGAGTATACCGTAGATATGAATACATTCACATTGGAAAAAGGTCAAATTCTTATTATGGAAAAAGGCGTTCTTCATTCCATAACTTCTGATAAAGATTATCCTGCTGATGCTTGGACATGTATTATAGGTAATTACAAAATTACTTATAATACTGAAGATGTTATGCTTTTACCTAATAAAACATTTCATATAATGAATGCTGGAATTCATGAGGATTTTATAAAAAATACATTTAAGGAAATATATAATCTTTGCTTAAATAATAATTCTATTTCTCATGGTGTTTGTGATATTTTAGCCACTTCATTAACTTCAACTCTTTATCATTTAATTCCTCATGAAGAAGAATCATCTGAAAATAATCACTCTTCATTTATAAGAGATGTACTTGTATATATAAGTGAGCATTATACTGAAAAAATAACCTTAAAGAAACTTTCTGAGGTTTTTCATATAAGCACTGGTCATATAAGCCATTCTTTTACTAAAGAATATGGTGTTTCTCCAATAAACTATGCCATTGATTTAAGAATTTGCGATGCCAAGCTTATGCTTATAAATAGCACTGAATCTTTAGTATCTATTGCAAGAAAAGTTGGATATGATAATCCAACGCACTTCACCAATATTTTTACTAACAGAGTAAACTGTTCCCCTACTGAATATAGAGAATTTCATAATAAAAAGAATAATTATAATTTTGTTGATGATTCTAGTACTAGTTGTATTAATATAAATATTGATAATTCCTTAAAAGAAGTTCATGAATTAAAGAAAGATTTTGAAAAAATCAAGGAAGAAAATGAAATTTTGCAAAAAGCAATGTCCATATTAGCAAGAAAAAATTAATGGAAGCTCACAAATTAGCTTCCATTTCATTTTTTTATTTTATTCATTATTAATTATAGTAATTATAGTATTAACCAATTCATCTAATGTTTTATCATTTTCAACTCTATAATGACATTGATTTTTATATAAATCATATCTTTCATCATGTAATCTATAAAGAATATTTGGGCCATTTACCAAAAGTGGTCTATTTTTTATCTCAACATCACCTACAATATTATCTACAGGTCTATCTAAAAATATTATTATAGAATTATCATGAAATGCTTTCATATTTTCTTGCTTTTTAACAGCACCACCACCAGAAGCTATTACTGTTTTTCTTTTATTACTTAAAGCTTTGCAAGCCTTTGTTTCACAACTTCTAAAATATTCTTCACTTACAGCAAAAAGTTCAGGTACTGTCTTACCTGTGGACTCAATTATAAAATCATCCATATCTATAAAATCATAATTAATCTTCTGTGCAAGCATCTTTCCTACAGTGGTCTTTCCACAGCCTGTTAATCCTATTAAGACTATATTCTTTTCTTTATTATTCATTTACTTACCCCACTAAAAATCTTTCTTCAATTCATTATAAATAATATTTATGATTTCTTTATCTATTTCAATTTGGTGAAAGATTTCTTCTGCTTTTACAGCCTGCCCTACTAACATATATAATCCACCAATTGAAATCTTTCCTAAAATTCTTGCTCTTCTTAATATTTCTGTTTCTGTAGGATTATATACTATATCAACTACCGCTTGAAATTTTTCTATAATTTCATCTCCCACAGCAGATACACCTACTTTTGGATACATACCTACCGGCGTAGAATTTACCAATAAATATCCATTAAGCTTTGCCAACTCATCATAATTAATAAGCTTAACTCTTTTATCCTTGCTATTCTCTGAACTATATTGTGGATATCTACTTACTATATATACTTCTTCAGCCCCATCATCTAAAAGTACCTCCCTAATAGCTTTACTAGCACCACCACTACCTAAAATAACCGTTCTTTTGCCTTTTACATCTATATTTGCTATTTTTAAAGTACTATGAAAGCCAAAATAATCAGTATTATAACCCCAAAGCTTTCCATCTTTATTAACTACAGTATTTACTGCCCCAATATTCTTTGCTTCATCAGAAATATAATCTAAGAAAGACATAACTTCTTCCTTATATGGAATGGTTACATTAAATCCTCTTATATCTAAAGTTTTCACTCCATCAATGAATTTCTGCATATTTCCTCTTGGCAGTTCAAACTTTTTATAAGCTCCTTCCACATTAATTAGCTCCATTATTCTTTTATTTATTATAGGAGAATAAGTATGTGGAAGCTTTTCTCCTAACACACCTAAAAATTCCATTACACTGCCCCCTTTTTTAATTTTTTATTTTTTCTATTCTTTGCTTTTATAATTTCCTAATAATTTAAAGTATCTGCTTTTTTCTTGAATTAATGATATTGCATTTTTTACTTCTGCATTATTAAGATTTCCTTCAAAGTCTATATATAATACATATTTCCATGGCAAGTTGCTTATTGGTCTTGATTCTATCTTTTTAAGATTTATATTATTTTCTGAAAAATGCCTTAAAAGTTTATATAATGTTCCAGCTTCATCCTCTAGTGAGAATACTATACTTACCCTATTAGAAAATTTATCATATTCTAAATTTTTGCCAATAACAATAAACTTAGTGGTATTTTCTGATTCATCATTGATATTACCTTTAACAACTTCAAGTCCATATCTCTTAGCTGCCCTTTCACTGGCAATAGCTACTTTTGATTTTTCCCCTGTTTCACAGACATACTTTACACTTAAAGCTGTGTTATGATATGGTATTTGAATCCATTCTTTATGCTCCTTTAAAAACTCACTACTTTGAGCAAACCCTTGCGGATGAGAATATACTTCCTTTATATCAGATATCTTTGTACCCTTTAATCCAATTAAATTTTGTCTTACTTTTACACATTGTTCTCCTACAATATAAAAGCCATAATCCTTCATTAAATCATATACCACTGTAATGGCACCTGTTGATGAGTTTTCCACTGGTAATACACCATAATCTATCTCACCATTTTTTAAAGCATCAAATACATCTTCAAATTCATCATAAAATACCATACCTTTTTCTTCACCAAAATAGCTTATTTTTGCTTCTTCACTGAAAGAGCCTTCTACACCTTGTACTCCTATCTTTAATTGCCCCATTATACTTTGCTGAAGTTCTCTACTGGTCGTCATCATATCATTTAAAAATTTTTCAGCATAGTTACTATAATCTTTATTTTTAAGTCTTTTTAAATTCTTCTCAATAACAGCATTTTCTCTAGCTCCATTAAAAATTGGAAGATTTCTTTCCATCTTGTATTTTGCCACATTTAACACAACATCCATTCTTTTTTCAAAAAGCTCAATAATCTGTTTATCTATATCATCTATTTCATCTCTTAACTTATCTATATCTAACACTGAAATACCCCTTCCTATCAATTAACTGCCACCGCTAAAATCCATGAAATGATTAACTTAGATTTAATTTTCAATTAAATCTAAAATTCCTATTGCTGTTGCTGCTTCTATTACAGGAAGTGCTCTTTGAACTATACATGGATCATGTCTACCATTTACCTCTAAAACTGTTTCTTCCCCCGTATTGATATTTACAGTATTTTGTGACTTTAATATGGACGATGTAGGCTTTATTGCAACCTTAAATATAACTGGCATGCCATTAGTTATTCCGCCTAATATACCACCATTATTATTGGTCTTAGTCAAAACCTTTTCTCCTGAAAAATACATAGAATCATTAGCCTGACTTCCTCTCATTTGAGTAAGCTCAAACCCTCTACCAAATTCAATGCCTTTTACTGCTGGTATAGAAAACATTAAGTGTGCTAAAGTAGATTCCACTGAATCAAAAAATGGATTACCTATTCCAGGCTCTATCCCAAGAACTGCACACTCCACAGTACCACCAATTGAATCTAACTCTTCCTTAGCCAGCAGTATCTCTTTTCTCATAGCTTCTTCTTTCAATTCATCTATTAATGGTAACTCTTTTGACATATATGAATTAATAAAACCTTCCGTAATTTTTTCATCTAAAAAACTTTTATCTTCAATTGTACCAATAGATTTTATATGAGATACTATCTTAATTCCCTTTGCTTCTAATATCTGCTTACATATTGCTCCTGCAAAAACAATAGGTGCTGTTATTCTTCCTGAAAAATGACCACCACCTCGATAATCATTAAAACCATTATATCTAATCTTCCCTGTATAATCAGCATGACCAGGCCTCATTATATCTTTAAGCTTTCCATAATCCTTAGACTTAGTATTATTATTTCTTATGATGGCACAAAGAGGAGTTCCTGTAGTCTTTCCCTGAAAAAATCCACTTAATATCTCTGGTTCATCAGCTTCTTTTCTTGGCGTTGATAAATTATTCCTACCAGGAGCTCTTCTTTTCATCTCAGATGATACTTTATCTAAATTTATTTCAAAACCTGGTTCAAGTCCATCTATATTAATTCCTATGGCATTACCATGAGATTCTCCAAAAATAGATATCTTGATTTTATTTCCCCACATTCCACTCACTTGCTATACCTCCTAATCTTCTGTAATCATCAAAAAATGATGGATATGATTTACTTATACATTCATAATCCTTTAATATAATAGGCTCCTCACATCTTGTAGCTGCAATTGCTAAAGTCATTGCTATTCTGTGATCTTTCCAACTCCACACCTCTACTCCACCTTTTAAACTTTCTACACCTTCAATAATAAGCCCCTCTTCTTTTTCTTCTATTTTAGCACCTAGCTTAGTAAGTTCCGATGCTACAGCCTTTAATCTATCACATTCCTTAATTCTAAGCCTACCAGACTTTATAATCTTAGTAGTCCCTTGTGCTAAAGCCGCTACCACCGATAATACAGGAATAATATCTGGGCACTGAGAACCATCTATTACAGTGGCTTTTAAACCTATATTTTTTACTGGAACAATTCTATTTTTACTTTTATTCCATTGTATTGACATTCCCATCCTTGCTAAAATATCAAGAGCTTCCTTATCACCTTGTGCTGAGTTTGCCAACACATCATCTATTTCCACTTTATTACCTATGGAATTTGCCGCTAAGAAAAATGTAGCTTGAGAATAATCACCTTCTACCCTATAATTTCTTGCTTTATATTGCTGATTACCTTTAATAATAAATTCTTTATAATCATTATTTATTATTTCTATACCAAAATCCCTTAATGCAGATAATGTTAAATCTATATAACCTTTTGATTCCATTTCTGTTGTTATTACTATTTTTGAATCTCTATTAATTAAAGGTAACGTAAATAATAATCCTGTTATAAATTGCGAACTTATATTTCCAGCTAAATAATATTCTCCTCCTTTTAAGGTACCTTCTAATTGCAGATTTAAAATACCTTCCTCAAAAGAATACTCTATATTATCCTGCTCAAATATTTCGTAAAATGTATTTAATGGTCTTTTGCCTAAATTTCCTCTCCCTATAAACTTCTTCTTTCCTGGAATCAATAAAGAAATTGGTACTAAAAACCTTAAAGTTGAACCTGATTCATTACAATCAATAATCTTTAACTCTTTATTATCTTCATTATGATTTATTCCCTGAATCTCTATATAATTTTTATTCTGATAAATCTTAGCTCCCAATGCTTTCATTGCTTCCATAGTGGCAATAATATCATCTGAAAAATCAATATTTTCTATTTTAGAGACTCCCTCAGAAAGACTTGCACAAATGATTGCCCTATGAGCCATACTTTTTGAAGGAGGTACTTTTACATTCCCCATAAGCCTCATATTTCCTACTTTTAAATCAGCCACAAAAATTCCTCCATTATTTAAATTATCAATTTTCAAAATAGCCTTTATTGCTTTTTACTATTTCTGCATTTCCTATTTCTTTAAGTAAAATTAAATTAAGGTCATTACCTAAGTTCTTCTTATCAAGTTCAATACCGTGAATAACATCTTCCATCTTAACATCCATTTCATAAGGAAGATTATTCTTTTTAAGTATTTCTTTAATCTTCTCTGCTGAACCTTTTTTCGTAAAACCCTTTTCTTCGCTTATTTTTGTTATTTCATACATACCAATAGCTACAGCTACTCCATGGGTATATTTTGAATAGTTATAATACTGTTCTATGGCATGACCTAGTGTATGACCAAAGTTTAATAACATTCTTTCACCCTTATCTTTTTCATCTCTTTCTACTGTAAGCTTTTTAATGTTGCAACAAGTATAAATTATCTCTTCAATATTATCCATAAGCTTTTCTTTACTATCTAAGCTATTTAAAAAATCAAAAAACTTCTTATCTTTAATGCATCCATATTTAATTACTTCAGCCATTCCATCAGTAAAGAATTCATCACTTAGAGTATTTAATACTTCTGGATCAATAAAAACTGCTATTGGATGATAAAAGCTTCCTACAAGATTTTTACCTCTTGGTAAATCAACAGCTACCTTTCCACCAACACTACTATCTACTTGTGCTAAAAGAGAAGTAGGCACTTGAATAAATTTAATTCCTCTCAAGTAAGTTGAGGCTGCAAATCCTCCAATATCACCTATTACTCCACCACCTAGAGTAATAACTATATCACTTCTTGTTAATTTAAAATCTAACATTTCATTGTATATTTTAGGTAATGTACTAAAGGACTTACTATGTTCTCCCGCTTCAAGAGCCATTAATTTTACATCATATCCTTCTGCTTTCAAGCTATCTACTATTTTATTTCCGTAATAATTATTTACATTATCATCTGTTAAGATAAAAATTTTCTTTCCTTTATATAGTTCTTTTATTTTATATTGAATATTATTAATTAATCCCTTTTCAATAATGATAGGATAACTTCTTTTAATTAAATCAATTTTTAATTCCAATAAAAACGCCACCTCAATAAAAATTAAAATGAAGAATTAAAAATGAATTTTTAACTATCCATTCTTAATTATTCATTTATCTATACACATAAATATAATTTTATATTATCATAAATAGTAAAATACATAAAATAATCTAATGTTCTGAGATTACTCCTATATTTCACCACCTATAGGCACCTCTTATAAATACTTTTTAAATTATAGAATAGGTGATACTAGCTTAATTAAAGATTCTTTTATTCTTAATACCCTACTTCTTTTTTCATATGCTTCTTTTGTTACAAATGTTGAGAATTTTTGATCATTTAAAAATATTTTCGATTGTTCCTTAGCCACTACTCCATCATATATAAAAGCATTAACTTCAAAATTCAATCTAAAGCTTCTATTATCCATATTGGCTGTTCCTATACTACTAACAATATCATCTGACACTATTGTTTTGGAATGAATAAAACCATTATTATATCTATATATTTTCACCCCATAATCTATTAAGTTAGCTATATTAGCACTTAATACCCACTCCATAAAGAAATGATCTGGCTTATCAGGAACAATAATTCTCACATCAACACCTGATAATGCCGATATTCTTAGAGCTTCCAAAATCGGTTCATCAGGAACTAAATATGGTGTCTGAATATATACATACTTTCTAGCATTATTTATTATTTTCATATAAGCAATTTTTATATATTCATCCATATGATCCGGTCCTGAAGATACTATCTGCATACCTACACGTCCATACTCCTTAGGCTTAGGAAAATATTTTATTATATTATCAAAATTTTCATTAGAAGCATAATCCCAATCTAAAATAAATCTTTTATTTAACTCATTTACAGCTTGCCCTTTCACTTTTAAATGAGTATCTCGCCAGAATTTAAATTGATGTCCTCTATTAACATATTCATTTCCTACATTAAATCCACCTACATATCCTATTTCACCATCAATAATTACAATTTTTCTATGATTCCTATAGTTGATTCTTGTATTTATTCTTGGAAATGCCCCTGGAAAAAAGATACTAAATTTTATTCCTAAATTCTTAATATATCTTATTTCTTTTTGCTTTAAATTTTTAGAGCCCATTCCATCTACTAAAAGCCTTACTTCAACATCCTCATCCACCTTTGATTTTAACTCATCTATAATAGCTTTTCCTAAGTCATCAAATCTAAAAATATAGTATTCAATATGTATAAAGCTTTTAGCTGACCTAATATCCTTAATTAAATCCTGAAATTTCTTTTCACCACTTATATATGTTTTCACTTCATTACCTGTAGTGTAAATTGATCCACATTGATTATAATTCATTAAGATTAAATCACTGTATTCATCTTGAAGTTCCATCTTTATTCCATGAATTTCCTGCATTTCTTCTAATCCAGCAGCTCTAGTCTTATCAATTATTTTCTTTTCTCTAAATATTTTCTGTCTACTTAAATTCTGTCCTAAAAGTAAATAAACAATAAATCCTACTCCAGGAATAAGCAGCAAAATTAATAACCAAGCCCATGTAGTAGTTGGATCTTTTCTTTCAATAAAAATCAAAGAAAATACAGATATCATATTAACTAACATTAGTAATATAACTACAGCAATATAAAATTGCACTTTTATTCCCCCTTAGCATTTGGTTTTATATAATATTTTTATTATATACTTTAATTAATTTATATTATACTAATAAGGAATATAAAACCTCAAATTTATTAATATTAAAAAAGGAATTCAAATTAGAATTCCTTTTTCATCATCTTATATCAAATTAATTTGATATAACTCTATATTCATTTATTTTTTTATTTAAAATATCTGTTTAATAATCCTTGGAATGCTTTTCCGTGTCTAGCTTCGTCTCTAGCCATTTCGTGAACTGTATCATGAATTGCATCTAAGTTAGCAGCTTTAGCTCTCTTAGCTAAATCGAACTTACCTTCAGTTGCTCCATTTTCAGCTTCAATTCTCATTTCTAAGTTTTTCTTAGTTGAATTAGTAACAACTTCTCCTAATAATTCAGCAAACTTAGCAGCATGTTCTGCTTCTTCGTAAGCAGCTTTTTCCCAGTATAATCCGATTTCTGGATATCCTTCTCTATGAGCAACTCTTGCCATAGCTAAGTACATACCAACTTCACAGCATTCTCCTTCAAAGTTTGCTCTTAAATCAGCCATTATGTCTTCTGAAGCTCCTTGTGCAGCTCCTACTTCGTGTTCTGCAGCCCAAGTCATTTCTCCTGTTTGTTCTTTGAACTTATCAGCTCCTACGTGACAAACTGGACATTCTGCTGGTGCAGCTTCTCCTTCATGAATATATCCACATACTATACATACAAATTTCTTCATAATTTTATTCCTCCTAAAATCTTTTATATATTTTTAAATTTATATATCTACTTTGAATAATTACTCTTCTGTTTCTTGTAAGTAACCTTACACTTATTATTATATAATAATTATTATTAATTACAAGCCCTTTTTTTAAAATTTTTTAAATTTTTTTCTAATTGAGAATACCTTTCAACTAGCACTACTAAAAGCTTTATAGCCTCTCTATATGATATTAATTATCAATTAGATAAGAATAGTTATATTTTTAATCATTAGTTACTTCTTTCTTCTATTAACTCCTTTAAATAAATTAAAAGCACCAAATAACAATGCTATTTGATTCTTTCTATTAATTATTCTCTTGATATAATTCCATTTTTATAATTGATTTAAACAAGTCTCCATCAATTTCTATATTCAGTTCTCCGCCATGAAGCTCTACTATACTTTTAGCAATAGCAAGCCCAAGACCAGATCCTTCTGTAGTCCTTGCTTCATCTCCACGTTTAAATCTATTTGTTATTTCCCCAGCATCAAAGTTTAGTTCATAAGATGAGATATTCTTCATTACAATAATGGCATTTTTTTCATCCTTAATAATATCAATATATACCCTTGTCCCTCTTAAAGAATATTTGGTTATGTTGGAAATTAAATTTTCAAAGACTCTAAATAATCTTCTTCCATCTCCATTAACATAAACTTTTTCTTCTGGGAAATTAGTTCTAATCTCTAATAAACTCTCAGTGAGTTTTTCATCGAACTCACCTAAAGTCTGTCTTAGAAGCTGCACTATATCTATTTTAGCCAAATGAAGCTCCATTTCACCACTTGCAGCTTTAGAAGCTTCAAACAAATCTTCTATTAGCGCTTTTAGCCTTTGAGATTTACTGTCTAGAACAGCAATATAATCTCTTGCCTTTTCTGGTTCTATAGGTTCTCGCTTTAATAAATCAATGTAATTTATAATTGAGGTCAACGGAGTCTTTAAATCATGAGAGACATTAGTTATAAGCTCACTTTTCATCTTTTCACTCTTCATTTCATTCTTTAAAGACTTTCTTAAGCCCTCTTTAATATTATTGATATCATGTGCCAAGTTAGATAAGTATCCTTTTCCTCTTTCCTCAATCTTATAGGTTAATTCTCCGCTGGCTGCATCCTTTGCCCCAAGCATTATTTTATCTAAATATACCATGCTTTTTATTAATTTGATAAGCAGAGCAAAACTTATTAAAAAGCCTACTATAAAACATGGCCATAATAACCTTCCATTATTAAATATACCTACCAACAATAATATAACTACTGTAGATATATACATAATTCCAATTATAAAGATATTCTTTATGAATGATCCTCTTTTAATTATATCTTTTGTTGTATAATATATGGTTTTACTAATAGTATTTTCAAAAATTGCTCCCTCAGAATAGCTTACTATTAACGTCTCTACTGTTACATATAATAAAATTAAAATAATAGATAATGTAAGTATATTCCTATAAGTAAAGCTAATTAAATATCTTCCTTCACCAAATATTTTATTATAATAACTATTAAATATTAGCTTATATGCTATGTATGCTAATAATAAGCCTCCCAACTTATATTCAAATGGATATTTCTTTAATTTATCTATTAATATATCAACTTCATGCATCCTACTATTTTCTTTCTTTTTTAAATATAATAGTAATGCTAATATAGCTACTGATAACAAACATACTATTATCTTAATACCTATAACATGTCCTATCTCTTCAATAGATTTATAAGCACTATATATAGAATCTCCCTTCTGCAAAACTTTTGGTATCCATACATATAGTTCTATACTATAATTATTTAAATAATAATATTTGGATGATTGATTTTGTATATATGATGATACGTAATTTCCACTGGTATAATATCCTGAAGAATTTCTTTTAATTCTATTTACTATATGAGAATTAGTAGATTTTTTTCCTGATATATATACATTTTCAGTAACACCATCATTAGTAGTAATCTTTCTTATAGAATAGTATTTTGTATCTTTTATCAAATCTTCATCTGCTTTTTTTTTAGTAATCCAGCTATTACTCAGTATATCAAAAGCTGCAAAATCAATATTATTATAAGCACTTAGCTGAACTTTTAGATTTTCATATGCCGTCTTTTTACTTTCTAAAATTTCCTCAAGTAAACTGGCTTCATCATATGCATATTTCTCTTCTATCTTCTTTCTTTCTTCATTTAATATAGCCTGTTGCTCATCATAACTATAATCATGAAAACCTTGCGAACTTTCTCTTATACTTTTGATATTTTGATATTGGCTTTCAATCTTTTTTTCTATTTTTTGTTTATAACTATCAATTTCATATTGGTTTATATTGTTTATATCATTAACATATTCATCATTTTTATAATAAATAGCATAATCTAGTGCCATTCCTATATAATCATCTATTTCCTGTGCTAGATATGAATCAACATAAATCCTCTCTGGCAGTGTTAAATCATAGTTGTTAATCACTTCAGCTCCTGACAAAATCGACATTGATAAAAAGATGAATATAAGAATATATAAGAAATAGTTAAAAAATTTCTTATTCATACTTTTCAATTTTGTAACCAATGCCCCACACCACCTTTAAATATTTGGGTTCTTTAGGATTGATTTCTATCTTTTCTCTAATCCTTCGTATATGTACTGCAACTGTATTTTCAGCATTATAGCTTGGTTCTTTCCATACATTTTCATATATTTCATCAATAGAAAATACTCTTCCCTTATTTTTTAATAATAGCTCTAATATACCAAACTCTGTTGCTGTAACCCTTATAGACTCACCTTCAACGAATACTTCTTTACTTTCCAAATTGATTTCTAATCCACTGGACTTTATTACCTTTTCATCTTCTTTAGAAACATTAACGTAATTTCCTAAAGTCATATATCTTCTTAATTGTGATTTTACTCTAGCAATTAGTTCTAAAGGATTAAAAGGTTTAGTAATATAATCATCAGCTCCCATATTTAAACCTAATACCTTATCAGTATCTTCTGATTTTGCTGATATTAATATTATTGGAATATTTTTTTCCTCCCTAATCCTCATAGTAGTTCGTAATCCATCCATCTTAGGCATCATGATATCCATCAATATTAAATGTATTTCATTTTCCATCAATGCCTGAATAGCTTGTATACCATCATATGCTTTAATAACACCAATTCCCTCATTTTTTAAATATATTTCAATTGCATCAACTATTTCCTTATCATCATCTACTACTAAAACAGTATTCATATAACTTTTCAACTCCTCTCCATAATATTATAGCTTATAAAATTAATATACAGTATAAATCTTACGAAACCAAAGTGCTATTTCTTAAAAAAATATTAATATCCATTGGCAACAGTAAATCCATTAACCTTTTCCATATCTTCATTATAATCAAAATAAAAGGCACCCCTAAGAGCACCTCTTATTCATAATTTACTTTTTCAACTCCAATTACCATTATCATAAATTCTTATTTCTCCATATTTTATGGTAAATCCTTCTTCATTTTCTGCTGGAATTTGTTTATCACCATCATTAAATAATACTTTGGCATTTTCAAATTCATTAGGCAATACATACATATATAGATCTTCACTTACATATTTCATTTCCTCTCCTGGCCATTGTGATTTTACTTTTAATTCATTTCCACTATCATCATAAATATAAATTCTTGCCTTATTCCAATTTGATGGTTTCTTAAAATATATAATAGATGTATTTTCAGGCTTTTCAGTTATTTCAAACTCCATCTGCTTACTTATTTCATTACCTTCCTCATCTTTTACAGATACTAAAAGCATATACCTTCCAGGACTTTCTGCTATCCAATTTATTTGAGAAACTGTTGAATAATCATTTAATACCTTAATATTACTTATTCCATTAGATATGGAAAATTTATATTCTAGTTGCCCTTCTCCACCAGTTGCTTTTGCTGATAATATAATTTCTTTTCCTAAGCTTTGAGGACTTTCAACATTTGAGCTAAAATCTTTTACTTCAAGTTTACTTCCTTTATATTCTCCAAATGTCCCATTATCATAGATCATTTTTTCTCCTTTTATTACCTCTAATCCTTCTTTATTTG
>ERZ827498.829-NODE-829-length-38101-cov-17.578274_pt1 | contig 38101 bp, 35 predicted proteins | sample MGYA00519865_ERZ827498 | MGnify/ENA primary metagenome ERZ827498 (study PRJEB31778, sample SAMEA3449328) | human gut metagenome | biome: human gut; feature: human-associated habitat; material: faeces | place: United Kingdom | collected 2010/2012 ...
CGAAAAGGAGAATTTTGTGAAAAACCCGCTGCGGCGGCTTTACGAACCGGGGGTTTTCGTGTAAAATAAAATAATTAAACCATGGAAAGAGGGGAGGCGCGGCATGAGCGGCTATATTCTGCGTGACAGTGAGCCCAGCATCGTCCTGACGGCAGATCAGGTGGACCGCCTGGTGAAAAACGGCGACGGCGACGCCGCGCTTTTGTACCTGCTGCTGATGCGGGCAGACCGCGGGGTCACGGAGCAGGAGCTTCAGTCCCGGCTGCGGTGGAGCCAGCTGCGGCTGAATGCGGCGGAGGGAGCCTTGCAGCGGCTGGGGCTGATCCAGCGTCCGGCGGAGACACCGGCCCCTGCGCCGGCGGAGGAGCGCCCGGTATACAGCGCCCAGGACCTGGCCCAGCTGTTGGAGGACGACCGGTCCTTCCGGATGCTGATTCCCCAGGTGGAGGAAAAGCTGGGCCGCAGACTGAAAACGGCGGATCTGCAGATTCTGGCGGGCCTGTATGACGATATGGGCATGCCGGCGGATGTGATCTATCTGCTGGTGAACCACTGTATTGCCCGGTCCGAGGAACGATACGGCCCCGGCCGCCGGCCCACCCTGCGCCAGATCGAGAAGGAGGGCTACTATTGGGCCCGGCAGGGCCTGTTTGACCAGGACAGCGCCGCCCGTTATCTGAAAACCTGGCGGGAAAAGCAGCAGGGGCAGGCCGCGTATATGCAGGTGCTGGGCCTGGGCCAGCGCCGTCCGGTGGCCAGTGAAGAAAAATACATCTCCGACTGGATGGACAAGGGCTTTCCGCCGGAAACGGTGGCCCTGGCCTATGACAAGACGGTGTTCTATAAAAAGCAGCTGGAGTGGCGGTATCTCAACGGGATCCTCCGCCGCTGGCACGAAAACGGCTGGCATACGCCGGAGGAGGTCCAGCAGGGCGACGCCAAAAAGTCCGCCGCGCCTCCGGACCAGAAGCCGGATAAAAACGATTCCCGCATGGGAAAGTATATGAAGTGGTAAAGGAGGGGACCCTATGCCCTATGACGGTAAAATTCTCAGTCGGGCCATGGCCCGCTTTGATGAGGACAAGCAGCGCCGGACCCAGCAGTTCCGGGAGCGGCAGCAGCGTCTGTTTTGCCGGGAGCCGGAGCTGGCGGATATCGACCGCCGCCTGCGCGGCACCATGAGCCAGATCATCTCCCGGGCTCTGCGGCAGGGGAAGGATCCCGTTCCCGCCATCCACGCCATCCGGGATGAGAATCTGGCCCTCCAGCGCCGCCGGGGGGAGCTTCTGGAGGCTATGGGCTATCCTGCCGACTATCTGGAGGAAAAGCCCCGGTGCGCCCGGTGCGGCGATGCAGGCTTCCGGTCCGACGGGACCATGTGCCCCTGTCTGCGCAGCTACTACGCCCGGGAGCAGATCGCCGAGCTGTCCCACTTGCTGGATATCGGCTCTCAGAGCTTTGATACCTTCCAGCTGAGCTGGTACTCCACCGACCGAAACGGTCTGCCGCGCTCTCCCCGGGAGACGGCGGAGCGGAATCTGGAGATCTGCCGCCGGTTTGCCCGGGACTTCCGTCCCGGTGCACAGAACCTGCTGCTGTTCGGCGACCCGGGCCTGGGCAAGACCTTTCTGTCTGCCTGCATTGCCCGGGTGGTCAGCGAGGACGGCTTCTCCGTGGTGTATGACACGGCGGGTCACATTTTTGCCCAGTTCGAGGCATCAAAATTCCGCCGGGATGACGTGGACGAGCCGGATGAGAGCGTGGAGCGCTGCATGGCCTGCGATCTGCTGATCCTGGACGACCTGGGCACGGAGATGACCACGGCCTTTGTTCAGAGTGCCCTGTACCAGCTGCTCAACAGCCGCCTTCTGGCAGGAAGGAGCACCATCATCAGCACCAATCTGGACCCCGATCAGATCGGCAGGCGATACTCCGCCCAGATCATGTCCCGGCTGGAGGGGGAGTTTGAACTGCTGCCCTTTATCGGGCAGGACATCCGCCGCCTGAAACGGGAGCAGCAGCGCTGACCGGCCATATCCTGCTCCCGTGCGGGATTTTTCGCATGGAAACGGGTTTAACAACCGAAAACGTTACCAATGGGGGAAACAAACGGCTTGTCAATACTCAAAAACACCGTATGAGACCAGACGATGAACAGCACATAATTTCATCAGAATAAAGAAAATGCGAATAATCTGCAAATATCGTAATGGAATTGTAAAGATTTTTTGTGCAAAGTGGGGATTGACTTTTTCTGTAAAAAAATTATCATATTGGACGGAAAGCAAAAGGATTCGTACCCTTTTGCTTCAAATCGTTACATTGTATGTATGAAGGAGGAGAAAAAATGGTAAGCTTTCTGATTTGCCTGGCCTTGCTGATCGGCGGTTATTTCGTCTATGGCAAGGTGGTGGAAAACACCTTCGGGCCGGACGACCGCGAGACCCCCGCTGTGAAGATCAACGACGGTGTGGACTATGTGGTTCTGCCTCAGTGGAAGCTGTTCATGATCCAACTGCTGAACATCGCGGGCCTTGGCCCCATCTTCGGCGCAATGCAGGGTGCTCTGTGGGGCCCCATCGTGTTCCTGTGGATCACCTTTGGTACGATCTTTGCCGGTGCTGTGCATGACTATTTCTCCGGCATGATGAGCGAGCGCAACAACGGCGCTTCCATTTCCGAGATCTCCGGTATTTACCTGGGCGGGTTCATGAAGAACGTCATGCGCGTGTTCAGCGTGGTGCTGCTGATCATGGTGGGCACCGTGTTCGCCGTGGGTCCTGCGGGCCTGATCGTGACCCTGTTCAAGAACGGCGGCTCCACCGGCGTTGTTACCACCACCCTGTTCTGGCTGGTCATCGTTCTGGTGTATTATTTCATCGCCACCTTTATTTCCATCGACAAGATCATCGGCAAGATCTATCCTCTGTTCGGCATTTGCCTGATCATCATGGCCGTGGGCGTTGCCGTCGGCATCTTTGTCAAGCCTGAGTACACCATCCCCGAGATTTGGGATCACTTCGGTTCCATGCATCCCAAGGGAACTCCCGTGTGGAGCTTCATGTTCATCACCGTGGCCTGCGGCGCTATCTCCGGCTTCCACTCCACCCAGAGCCCCCTGATGGCTCGCTGCATGAAGAGTGAGAAGCAGGGCCGCTTCGTGTTCTACGGCGCCATGGTTTCCGAGGGCGTTATCGCCCTGGTGTGGGCCGCTGCCGGCTGCGCTCTGTATGAGGTCACCGGCGGTCTGAACACCGGCCTGGCCGAGATCCTGGCCAACGGCCAGTCTGCCGCCATCTACGATGTGTGCATCAAGACCATGGGCAAGATCGGCGTGGCTCTGGCCATGCTGGGCGTCATCGCCTGCCCCATTACCTCCGGCGATACTGCGTTCCGCAGCGCTCGTCTGGTGCTGGCCGACTGGTTCAAGATCGACCAGAAGAAGTGGAAGAACCGTCTGCTGCTGTGCGTGCCCGTCCTGGGCGTCGGCGCTATCCTGGGCGTGGGCAATGCTCTGGGCTTCATCGACTACTCCGTGATTTGGCGTTACTTCAGCTGGACCAACCAGACCCTGGCCATGATCGTTCTGTGGGCCGCCTCCATGTATCTGTTCTATGAAAAGAAGAACTACTGGATCACCGCTGTGCCTGCTACCTTCATGAGCGCCGTCTCCGCTACCTACTTCCTGCTGGGCAACGAGTGCCTGGGCCAGTTCATCAACCACAAGACCGCCGAGGGCGTTACCGTTTACAACACCGCCGTGGCTTATCCCATCGGCATTGCTGTGGCCGTTCTGTTCCTGGGTATCTTCCTGTATACCATCAAGAAGCGGCACACCCAGCCTCACTATGAGACTCTGGGCAAGTAATCTGACCCTTTAACTATTTCGCAAAGCGGCAGGCATCTCCTGCCGCTTTGCCCCTATGGGAGGACATGCTATGATCTTTGCACCTGCGCGCCTTGGCAGCGTCACGCTGGACAACGAGACACTGGCGGCGGACAAAAAGGGCTGCCGCCGCTTCGGCCCCTGCGGCGTGGGCGAAAAGGCCCTGTATCTCAACAGCTTTTTCATTGACCGGCACTACTATGTGGCGCTGGAGTCGGTGCGCCGTGTGTTCAAGCGGGTGGCTATGAGCAAGGGCGGCTTTACCGGTAAGGGCGCCTTCGGCTCCATCCCCTATCTGGTGGTGGAGTATGACGACGGCGCGCAGAAGCAGTGCAACTTCAAGCACGAGGCGGATGTGGACAATCTGCTGGCCTATCTGGCCAAGATCTGTCCGGATCTGCCTCTCCAGAGCCAGAAGGTGGAGCGCCATATGGCCCAGCAGCAGGCTCAGGAGGCCCGCCGCTATCTCAAGGAGCTGACGCCCCAGGCCCAGAGCGAAAAGGAACGCCTGGAGCAGGCCCGCGCCTTCCTGGAGGACCACACCAATCTGACCCGCCGCCTGTCCCAGGCGGCCAAGGCCAAGCGAGTCAATGACCGTTCCAACCCCAGCTACAAATGGGTGGCCCTGGCCATCGTTATCGCCGGTGTTGCCGCTTTGGTGTATGGCATCATCACCATGGTCCGGGGAACCAGCAGCCTGGGCATCTACTTTGCCCTATTTGGCTTTGCGGCAGTGTTTCTGTTCTCCGGTGCGCATGTGCTGCCCACCGCCCGCAACAACAAGACGGCCCTGTCCCGGGAGTGGGAACAGGCCCAGGCGGATCTGGCGGCGGTGCTGCCCAAGGACTTTCCTCTGCCTGCCCGCTATGCCCACCCGGTGGTGCTGACCCGGATGATCCGCGTCCTGCGGGAGGGCCGGGCCCAGACTGCCGATCAGGCGCTGGAGGTGGTGAAGCAGGACCTGAAGGTCCTGACCGCCGACGTTCAGGTGGAGCAGTGGGAGTATGATGAGGTAGTGGCCATAAAGCCCATGTTTCTGCTGTCCGACTATCAGTAAATATGTTTCAAACAAGAAATGCGGCTGACCATGATCAGCCGCATTTCTTGTTTGTTATTTCAGGAATGACCCGTAGTCGGGATCACCCGTGCATGGGGCAGCCGTGGGGAGTGGGCCCCCGGCGCTGCGCCCGGACCTGGATCATCTCTCCGGCGATGCTGACGGCGATCTCCTCCGGCGTCACCGCCAGGATGGGGGTGCCGATGGGGGTGTGCACCAGGGCAATGGCCTCCTCCGGAATGCCCGCCTCCCGGAGCCGCTGGTTCACCGACGCGGTTTTGCGACGGGAGCCGATGACTCCCACATAGGCGAAGGCCCCCCGCAGCACCTGGTCCTCCACCTGGAAGTCCCGCATATGGCCGCTGGTCATGATGACCACAAAGTCCTCCTCCGTCACAGTGAGATAGTCGCTGATGCGGGTGAAATCCCCGCAGATCACCTGCTCCGCCGTGGGGAACAGGGAGGTGTTGGCCAGCTCCGGCCGGTCGTCGAATACCACCGGGCGGAAGTCCACCGTGGTCAGCAGAGGGCACAGGGCCTGAGAAATGTGTCCCGCGCCGAACAGCAGCGCCCGCTGACCGATAGGCAGAGGCAGGGAGATGTATCCCGCCGCCATGGAAAAGCCCGGGGTCCGCAGGGCCTGGGCAATATCCTCCGGCAGACTGCCGGCAGCGACGGTTTCCTTATCCAGCAGCGCTGGAGCGGAGCCGTCCTCCGCCAGCACCAGCCACCCGGCGGTGTGCTGCTCCAGCAGAGCCAGGGCCCGGCTGGCGGTGTCGTTCCACAGGGGGTCCTCCGCCGGAATGAACTGGAAATGGGCCGTGACGTCGCCGCCGCAGACCATGCCGATATCCCGCTCCGGGGCCTGGTGCAGGGGAAACTCCCGGATGCAGGAGCGGCGCTGGTCCAGCAGCTCCCGGCACAGTTGGATGCTGCGCCCCTCCACCGCGCCGCCGCCGATGGTACCCACCAGGCGGCCGTCGGCTCCCACCAGCATCTGTGCTCCGGCCTTCCGGGGGGCGCTGCCCCGGTCGGCGATCAGTGTCACCAGCACCGTGTCCCGGCGCTTCTCCACCTCGTAAAACAGTTGGGAAAAAATCTGCTTCATGACGTTATCCTTTTTTCCAGGCTTCCGTCTCCTCCAGCAGCCACTGACGCCAGGCATCCACGCCCAGGCCGGACTTGGCGGAGATGGGGAAAATCTTCAGGTTGGGGTTGCGCCGGTGAGCGTACTCCACCACCTTGTCCATATCGAAGTCGAAATACGGCAGCACGTCGATCTTGTTGATAATCAGCGCGTCGCACACTGTGAAGATCAGGGGGTACTTCAGGGGCTTGTCGTGGCCCTCGGGCACGGAAAGGATCATGGCGTTTTTCACCGCGCCGGTGTCGAACTCCGCGGGGCACACCAGGTTGCCCACGTTCTCCAGCACCACCAGGTCCAGGTCATCGGTGCCCAGCTCCCGCAGTCCCTGCTGGGTCATCCCGGCGTCCAGGTGGCACATGCCGCCGGTGTGCAGCTGGATGGACCGGACCCCGGCGTTGGCCATGGCGGCGGCGTCCACGTCGGAGTCGATGTCCGCCTCCATAACGCCCATGCGCAGCTGATCCTTCAGGCCCTCCACGGTCCGCAGCAGGGTGGTGGTCTTGCCGCTGCCCGGAGAGGACATCAGATTCAGCAGGAAGGTGCCCTGCTTTTTCAGCTGCTGCCGGACCCGGTCCGCCTCCCGGTCGTTGTCGGCGAAAACGCTTTCCTTCACCTGGATGATCTTATATTTGTCCATAGGTACGCCTCGTTTCTGTGGATTTTTCAGCAGTATACCATATTTGTCATGAATATGCAAACGATGCGACAAAAAATACCGGAATATGCCAAAAAATATTTGCGTTACCCACTGGACTGGGGGTATAATGAGGGGACAAGAAGGAGGCAGATAGCATGATCTCGACAAAAGGACGGTACTCCATCCGGATCCTTTTGGACCTGGCAGAGCACCGCAGCGGCGGCTACATCCCTATGAAGGAGGTGGCAGCGCGGCAGAATATCTCGCTGAAATACATCGAGAAGCTGATGCCTGCGCTGAAGACTGCCGGATTCATTGAGAGCGTCCACGGAATCGGCGGCGGCTACCGCCTGGCCCGGGAGCCGGAAACGTGCACCCTGTGGGACATCCTGCAGTGCTCCGAGGGGAACCTGGCCCCGGTAAGCTGCCTGAAGGACGGGGCGGGTCTCTGCGCCCGGTCCGCCGAGTGCCGCACCCTCCCGGTGTGGAAGGGATACTACCGGATGACCCGGGACTATTTTTCCGGTGTCACTCTGGCGGACCTGATGGACACCCCCCAGGGGGACAACTACGTCATTTGAATATACGCCGCCCGGACCGGAACTGCCCATCCCAGCCTGGGCGGCGTATATTTTCCGGGTTCGACGAAAAAAGCGGTTGCAAAACGGCAGGGAGTTTGATATAATCAGCGGGTAACAGATGCGCAGGGTTAGTACATCGGTAGTACATCGGCTTCCCAAGCCGAGGAGGCGGGTTCGATTCCCGTACCCTGCTCCAAAAAGAAAGACACCCGTAGGGGTGTCTTTCTTTTTGGAGCAGCACTTTTGCTCTGCAAAAGTGGTCGCCTGCGGGCGGGCGATTTAACATGCAGGGGAAACCGACTAAGGTTTCCCTTGCATACATTCCTTTCCTTGCGATATACAGGAGTGCGCACGGACAACAAAACCTGTGGGCAATCACAAAGCGAGGGCTTTAAGAGAAATCTTGAAGTCCTCGCTTTGTTGTGTCCGGAATCCATTGCGGCATATGGACTTTCAGGCGTTACGCCCTCAAAAGAGCCTATTATCCATGCGGCGAACCGGCTTCTCGATGCGTTTGTTTACAAATAATTCAAAGCCTTCCACTTGACAAGGGCGGCGGGGGGTGGTAAACTGCGTTTAGCACTCAGGAAGATGGAGTGCTAACGGAGAAACGATATGGAAATGACCGATCGAAAAAAGCAAATACTGAAGATCGTCGTGGAAGAATATGTGGCGGCGGCGGAGCCGGTGGGCTCCAAGGCCATTGCCCAGCGGATGCCCGGCAAGATCAGCTCTGCCACCATTCGCAATGAGCTGGCGGATTTGACGGAAATGGGCTATCTGGAGCAGCCGCACACCTCCGCCGGGCGGGTCCCCTCCGCCAAGGGCTATCGGCTGTACGTCAACGAGCTGATGGAGCATCGCGCCCTGAGCCGGGAGGAGGAGGATAAGCTCAACGCCTCTCTGGCGGAGAAGCTGGCGGGGACGGATCAGCTCATGGCCCGGGCAGGCCAGATGGTGTCCTCCTTTGTGGGTTATCCGGCCTATACCGTGGCGGATCACAAGACGGCCGCCACCGTGCGGCGGTTCGAGCTGATTCCGGTGGACGCCAACAGCTTCATTGCCGTGGTGATGCTGTCGGACAGCCAGGTGAAAAGCCAGCTGCTGCCGCTGCAATTGCCGGTGGCCGACGGCGGCCTGCCGGACATGAGCCATCTGCTGAACACCCATTTCACGGGGATCGGCCCGGAGGATATGAACGGACGGCTCATGAGCCTGTCCGAGCAGGTGCCCGGCCAGTGGTTCCTGCCGCTGAACCAGGTGGTGGAATACGCCGGGCGGCTATTGAAGGAAGCAAACAGCCAGGAGGTCTTTCCCAGCGGGGCCAAGGAATTCCTGCGGTTCCCGGAATACCGGGACGCGGACAAGGCCCACGACCTGATGACCTTTATGGTGGACAATAAAGAACAGCTGCCCGCGCCCACGGAGGGCGGCCCGGTGCAGATCCTCATCGGCCCCGAAAATCTCAACGAGGCCCTGCGGGACAGCAGCGTGGTGGTGGCCAGCTATGACATCGGAGACAATATGCGGGGACTGGTGGGCGTGGTCGGACCCACCCGGATGGACTACGCCACCGTGGCGGCGCGCCTGAGCTACTTTGCAGAGAGCCTGGGCCGCATGTTCGGGAAGAACCAGCTGCCCCCCAAGGAGGACCAGGAAACATGAGCGAGAATGTGAATCAGGAAAACAAGCAGGAACAGGAAAACACGGACACCCCGGAGACCCAGCCCCAGCAGGAGCCGTCTCCGGAAACGGCGGAGGAGACCTTCACCGTTACCCGGGATCAGATGGAAAAAATGGAGCAGCTGGCCAAGATGGTGTCCGACGCCAGCGACAAATATCTGCGTTTGGCGGCGGAATACGACAACTACCGCAAACGCACCGCCAAGGAAAAGGAGAGCCTGTACGGCGATGCTAAGGCCGACACCGTGAAGCCCTTCCTGGAGGTGCTGGATAATCTGGAGCGGGGCCTTTCCCAGTTTGAAGAGGGCGACCCCCACCGCCAGGGTATGGAAATGATCTGCAGGCAGTTCATGACCGTGCTGGAAAAGCTGGGGGTGCAGCAAATTGAAGCGCTGGGCCAGCCCTTTGACCCTGCCCGCCACAACGCCGTGATGCATGTGGAGGACGAGAGCGCCGGAGAAAACACCGTGGTGGAGGTATTCCAGCAGGGATATGCCATGGACGACAAGGTCCTGCGGTTCGCCATGGTGAAGGTAGCCAACTGAAAGGAGCTTGTGCTATGAACGGAAAAAGACTGTATAAGAGCCGCGACAACCGGATGATCTCCGGCGTGTGCGCGGGAATCGCGGAATATTTCGGCATTGACCCCACGCTGGTCCGTCTGGCCTGGGTGGTGTTCAACCTGCTGGGCGGCAGCGGACTGCTGGCGTATATCATCGCCGCCATCATCGTGCCGGAGAATCCGGCGGACTGATGACGGAGATCATCCTGCTTTTTTGACAGACTAAAATTTTATTTCATATATTCAGGAGGCAATCATTATGTCTAAAGTTATCGGTATCGACCTTGGCACCACCAATTCCTGCGTAGCCGTCATGGAGGGCGGCGAGGCAGTTGTTATCCCCAACGCAGAGGGCAACCGCACCACCCCGTCCGTGGTGGCATTTTCCAAGACCGGCGAGCGCATGGTTGGCCAGGTGGCCAAGCGCCAGGCCATCACCAACCCCGACCGCACCATCTCCTCCATCAAGCGCGAGATGGGCTCCGATCACCGGGTGAGCATCGACGGGAAAGCCTACACGCCCCAGGAGATCAGCGCCATGATCCTGCAGAAGCTCAAGAGCGACGCCGAGGCCTATCTGGGCAGCCCCGTCACCGAGGCCGTTATCACCGTCCCCGCCTACTTTACCGACGCTCAGCGTCAGGCCACCAAGGACGCCGGCAAGATTGCGGGTCTGGATGTGAAGCGTATCATCAACGAGCCCACTGCCGCGGCCCTGGCCTATGGCGTGGACAAGGAGCAGGCCCAGAAGATCATGGTGTACGACCTGGGCGGCGGCACCTTCGATGTGTCCATTCTGGAGATCGACGACGGCGTGATCGAGGTTCTGGCCACCGCCGGCAACAACCGCCTGGGCGGCGATGATTTTGACCAGTGCATCATGAAGTATCTGGTCAGCGAGTTCAAGCGCACCGAGGGCATCGACCTGTCCGGCGACAAGGTGGCCATGCAGCGCCTGAAGGAGGCCGCCGAGAAGGCCAAGATCGAGCTGTCCGGCGTTACCACCAGCAACATTAACCTGCCCTATATCACCGCCGACGCCACCGGCCCCAAGCACCTGGACGTGACCCTGACCCGTGCCAAGTTCAACGAGCTCACCGGCCATCTGGTGGACGCCACCATGGGCCCCGTGCGTCAGGCCATGTCCGACGCCGGTCTGAAGCCCTCTGACCTGTCCAAGGTCCTGATGGTGGGCGGCTCCAGCCGTATCCCCGCCGTGGTGGAGGCCGTGAAGAACTTCACCGGCAGCGAGCCCTTCAAGGGCATCAACCCCGATGAGTGCGTGGCCATGGGCGCGGCCCTGCAGGCCGGCGTGCTGACCGGCGATGTAAAGGGTCTGCTGCTGCTGGACGTGACCCCGCTGTCTCTGGGCATCGAGACCATGGGCGGCGTGTGCACCCGCCTGATCGAGCGCAACACCACCATCCCTGTGAAGAAGAGCCAGATCTTCTCCACTGCCGCCGATAACCAGACCTCCGTGGAGGTCAACGTGCTCCAGGGTGAGCGCGAGATGGCTGCCGCCAATAAGAGCCTGGGATGCTTCCACCTGGACGGCATCGCTCCGGCCCGCCGCGGTGTGCCCCAGATCGAGGTGACCTTCGACATCGACGCCAACGGCATCGTCAACGTGTCCGCCAAGGACCTGGGCACCGGCACCGAGCAGCACATCACCATCACCTCCTCCTCCAACATGAGCAAGGACGACATTGAGAAGGCCGTGAAGGAGGCCGAGCAGTATGCCGCCGAGGACGCCAAGGTCAAAGAGAAGGTAGAGGTCCGCAACCAGGCCGACCAGATGGTCTATCAGTCCGAAAAGACCCTCAGCGAGGTGGGCGACAAGCTGCCTGAGAGCGAGAAGGCCCCCATCCAGGCCGGTATCGACAAGCTGAAGGAGACTCTGAAGGGCGAGGACACCGACGCCATCAAGGCTGCCACCGAGGAACTGACCCAGCTGTTCTACAAGATGAGCGAGAAGCTGTATCAGCAGCAGGCGCCCCAGGGTGATGCCGGTCAGGCCGGCGCCCAGGGCGGTCCCACCGGCGACCAGGGCGGCCAGTATTACGACGCCGACTACAAGGTCGTGGATGACGACGACAAGAATAAGTAAGTGAAAATATACCACCGGAAAGGGGCAGGGCTTCCTGTCCCTTCCTGTGGTGTTCCGGGATAAAAGACCCAGAGAAGGGAGCGGGCCTTTATGGCAGACAAACGCGATTATTATGAGGTCCTGGGCGTGGAAAAGGGCGCCAGCGAGGACGAGATCAAAAAAGCATACAAAAAGCTGGCCCGGAAGTATCACCCGGACATGAACCCCGGCGACAAGGCGGCCGAGGAGAAGTTCAAGGAGATCAACGAGGCCAACGAGGTGCTGTCCAACCCCGAAAAGCGCCAGAAATACGACCAGTTCGGCTTTGCCGGGGTGGACCCCAACTATGGCGCGGGCCAGGGCGGCGCATACGGCGCAGGGGGCTTCGACTTCGGCGACCTGGGCGATATTTTCGGCAGCTTCTTTGGCGGCGGCTTCGGCGGCGGCCAGCAGCGGCGCAACGGCCCCCGCCGGGGCGAGAGCATCCGGGCCAGCGTCTCCGTAGACTTCACGGAGGCGGCCTTCGGCTGCGAAAAATCCGTGACGGTGGACCGCAGCGAGCCCTGCCCCACCTGTAAGGGCAACGGCTGCGCCCACGGCACCACGCCGGAGGTGTGCCCCGATTGCCACGGCACCGGCACTGTGACCCAGGCCCAGCGGACGCCCTTCGGCGTCATGCAGAGCCAGGGACCCTGCCAGAAGTGCCGGGGCACCGGCAAGATCATCCACCAGCCCTGTCCTGATTGCCGGGGCAGCGGACGCATCCGCAAGCGCCGGACCATCCAGGTGACCATCCCCGCCGGTATCGACAACGGGCAGACCATCTCCCTGCGGGGCCAGGGCCATGCCGGGTCCAACGGCGGCCCCAGCGGCGACCTGCTGATCACCGTGATGGTGCGGCCCCACGAGATCTTCCGGCGGGAGGGAACGTCCGTGTTCTGCGAGGCACCCATCACCTTCACCCAGGCGGTGCTGGGCGCGGAGCTGGAGATCCCCACCATCGACGGGCGGGTGAAGTATACCATCCCCGAGGGCACCCAGCCCGGCACTGTGTTCCGGCTGCGGGGCAAGGGCATCCCGGTGCTTAACGGCCGGGGCCGGGGCGACCAGTATGTCACCGTTACCATTGAGACGCCCCGGGACCTGAACCGGGAGCAGAAGGAAGCCCTGAAGAGGTTCAGCGAGACTCTGGGCGAGGGCAATTACGAAAAGCACCGCAGCTTTTTCGGAAAGAAGAAGTAAGCCATGTACCTTGCCGATTATCACGTACATTCCACCTGTTCCCCGGACGGACACCAGACCATGGCCCAGGCGGCGGAGGCCGCCGTCCGGCAGGGCCTTAATGAGCTGTGTATCACCGACCATGTGGACACCCTGTACTGGGATGATTTCCGCCCCCGGTGGGATTTTGACTGGGACGAGGCCCGGCGCCAGTTCCGGGAGGCCCAGGCCCTGTGGGGGGACCGGATCACCCTGCGGCTGGGGGCGGAGTTGGGCGACGCTCAGTACGGCTTTGACCGGGCCGTCCATATGATGGACGGTGCACCAGTGGATTTTGTCATCGGGTCCGTGCATCTGGGCGGAAAAAAGTTTGGCAACATGGACCTGTACTATATTGAAAAAGGTGACGAAGCGTATTATGATAGTGTCATCGACAGCTATCTGGACAGCGTTCTGGAGCTGGCCCGGTGGGGACAGTTTCAGGTGCTGGGTCATCTGACCCTGCCGCTGCGGTATATCAACGAGCACCACGGGGAGCATATGACGTTCCGCCGCCATATGGATCGGGTGGAGGAGGTCCTCCGCACTGTGATCCCCAAGGGGGTGGGCATCGAGTGCAATACCAACCGGGGAAACGAGCCCCTGCCGGGGCCGGAGATCCTGCGGCTGTACCGCCGCCTGGGGGGCGAGATCGTCACCCTGGGCAGTGACGCCCACCGGCCCGGGGACGTGGGCTGCTTCATCCGGCAGCGCCAGGAGCTGCTGCGGAAATGCGGCTTCCGCTATTTTACCACATTTGAACAGGGCAAGCCGCGGTTTCAGGCCCTGTGAACCACCCGAGAGGAGCATAGCATCATGAAAATTGCCATTGGCTGCGATCACGGCGGCTATCTGCTGAAGCAGGACATTCTCATCTGGCTGGAGGAGCACGACATCGACTTTGAGGATGTGGGCTGCTTCTCCACCGAAAGCGTGGACTATCCCATTTATGGCGAAAAGGTGGCCCGGCTGGTGGCCTCCGGCGCATGCGAGAAGGGTATCGTCATCTGTACTACCGGCATTGGCATCTCCATTGCCGCCAACAAGGTCAAGGGTATCCGCTGCGCCCACTGCACCGATTCCCTGTCTGCCGAGATGACCCGCCGTCACAACGATGCCAACGTGCTGGCCCTGGGTGCGGGCATCACCGGCCCCAACCTGGCCAAGCGTATTGTGGAAGTGTTTCTGAACACCGAGTTTGAGGGCGGCCGCCATGCCCGCCGGGTGGGTCAGCTGGACAGCATCCAGCCCTGAAGCATTTGCATGAACGGAGGTGCGCGCCATGACCACAAAAGGATATCATCGCTACCGGGGGCGGAATACCCGGGGCAAGGCGGCGCTGGTCGTTGTGCTGGTGCTGATCCTGCTGGCGGCGGTGGCCTATCTGCTGACCCAGGAATACGTGGTGTATGACGATGAGGGCAAGGCCCATCTGGAGCTGCCCTGGTCCCGGAAGGAGCCGGAGAAGCCCCAGCCGGACTCCACGCCTGTGCCGGATGATGTGGACATCACCCGGGAGGAGCCCCAGCGGCAGAAGGTGGAGGCCATCCACGCCTGGGAGCTGCCATACGGCTGCCTAGGCAGCGACCCCGGCTATCTGCTGACGGACCGGGAGGCTGTGGCCATCAACGTGAAGATGTATGACGGGTCCGTGGCGTATCACACGGCGGTGGCCTTGCCGGAAGGCATTCTCACCGGCGGACTGTCCACCAGCCGGAACCTCCAGACCATACTGGACAGCAACTGCTATACCGTGGCGCGGCTGGCGTGCTTCTGCGACAACGCCTTTGCCGACGCTCAGCAGGAGCAGGCGGCCCTGTGTGCTGCCGACGGGACCCCGTACCGGGACGGCTCCGGCCGCCGGTGGCTGGACCCCTCCAAGCCGGGGACCCTGCGGTATATCACGGACCTGGCCAAGGAGTGCGCCCAGATGGGCTTTGACGAGATTCTGCTGGATTGGTTCCTGTATCCCATCAGCGGCGATCAGTCGGCTCTGGAGCTGCCTGCCGACAAGACGGTGGTGCTGAAGGACTTTGCCCAGGCTTTGGAAAAGCAGCTGCCGGAGGGCACGGTGCTGTCCGTGGTGCTGCGGGAGACTCCGTCGGCGGACAACGGCGTCACGGCGGAGCTGCTGGCGTCCTGCTTCGACCGGGTGTATGTCATGCCCGATGCGGACGCATCGGCGCTGCCCACCGGCTATGACCGGGCCACGCGCGTGGTGACTATGGCCGGCTATGCGCCCGAGAGCGGCAGCTATCTGGTGACGCAGTGAGCTGATTGTCTCGAAGCACGAAATAAGTTTCCGAAATCAATAAAAAATCCTCCGATAAGCTGCGGAAAATGTAGCTTTCGGAGGGTTTTCTTTTGCGCGGCGCTATGATACAATACTCACTTGTGAACAGATTCGTAAGGAGGGGAAAGCAGTCCCATGGAAAAAGAGAACAAATTGGGCACCATGCCCATTTCCAAGCTCATCATCAACATGTCCCTGCCCATCATCGCGTCTATGCTGGTGCAGGCCCTATACAACATTGTGGACAGCGTGTTCGTGTCCCGGGTGTGTGAGCAGGCGCTGACCGCCGTGTCCCTGGCGTTTCCGGCCCAGAACCTGATGATCGGCCTGGCCACCGGCACCGCCGTGGGCGTCAACGCTCTGATGGGCCGGGCTCTGGGGGCCAAGGACCAGCAGCGGGCCAACGCCGTGGCCATCAACGGCGTATTCCTGGCGGTGGTGGGCTTTGTCATCAGCGCCGTGCTGGCGCTGCTGTTTGCGGGGCCCTTCTTCCGGTCCCAGACCCAAATCGACTACATCATCGACAACGGCATTGACTATCTGCTGATCTGCTGCTGCGGCTCCCTGGGGCTGTTCGGCGAGATCATGTTTGAGCGGCTTTTACAGGGCACCGGCCGGTCCATCCTGTCCATGTATACCCAGGGACTGGGCGCTATCGTGAATATTGTGCTGGACCCCATCTTCATCTTTGTGTTCGACATGGGCGTTACCGGCGCGGCGGTGGCCACGGTTATCGGACAGTTCTGCGGCTGTATTCTGGCACTGATCTTCAACCTGAAGAAGAACAAGGAGATCCATTTGCAGTTCCGGGGCTTCCGGCCCAATTGGCGGCTGGTGGGGAATATCTATGCCATCGGCCTGCCCAGCGTCATCATGGTGGCTATCGGCTCGGTGATGACCTTCTGCATGAACAAGATCCTCATTGCCTATCACTCCGCCAAGGAGACGGCAGCCACGGCCTTCGGCATCTACTTCAAGCTCAACAGCTTCATCTTTATGCCGGTGTTCGGCCTGAACAACGGCGTGGTGCCCATCGTGGCGTATAACTACGGGGCCCAGAACCGGCTGCGGATGGTGGAGACCATCAAGCGCAGCGCCATCTATGCCTCCTGCATCATGCTGGTGGGCATGGTGGTGTTCTGGTCCATTCCCGGGAGCCTGCTGAAAATTTTCGACGCCACGGACACCATGCTGCAGGTGGGCGTCCCCGCCCTGCGGATCATCTCCCTGAGCTTTTGCATGGCCGGCGCCTGCATCGCCCTGGGCAGCTCCTTCCAGGCCCTGGGCAAAGCGGTGTACTCCATGACCACCTCCATCATCCGGCAGCTGGTGTTCCTGGTGCCCATTGCCTATGTCCTGGCCCGGTACGGCCAGAGCATCGGCAACGACGACCTGGTGTGGTGGAGCTATCCCTTGGCGGAGATCGCGTCCCTGTTTGTGACCCTGGCCTTCTTCCGGCGGCTGTACCGGACCCTGATCGCGCCCCTGCCCGCCAGCGGCGGTGCGCCGGTCCACGACGACTCCGACGACGATCCCATAGGAGTATAACTGAAAATGCTCTGCCCCATGGGCAGAGCATTTTCAGTTATACAGCGGCGGTCTCGGCGGCGGGCTTCTTTTCCGGCTCCTCCTGGCAGAAGGGGTATTCCAGCATCTGCGGCAGACGCATATAACGGCGGAAATCGTTGCAGAAGGCGGCATATTCGTACCCGGTGCAAATACGCTCGTCCATGACCACGCCGAGGGGCATCATCTTTCGGGTCAGGTCGCCGGATATATAGTTTGGCACGGGCTTGCCCATGCACACAAACACGCTGGTGGTGCCGAATTCATAACAATGGTGGTGGATATAGCTGGTCTTGATGGAGGCCAGATTCGTGATGAACATGCTGGTGTGGAAGGGGGACAGCTCGATGATCTTCCGGGGCAGCAGACCGTGGCGGTCCAGATGATAGGCCAGCCACACGACGAATTTCGGCAGACCCGGCACGGAGAACATGAACTTGGCGAACTTGTCGGTGCTGTTGGACTGGTGCTCCGCCCGATTGGCGGCAATTGCGTCGGCAATTTTCTGATTCACGGTAAACACTGTGTCGTTCTCGTCCAGATACACCTTCAGCGTGGTCTCGTTGACTACCCCGTTGGCCTGCTTTTTCAGGATCACGAAGGACACGCAGAAGTGGTTGCGGCGGTAAATGCGGCCGTTCATGACGAAGTAGTTCAGCTTGGGATTGCGCAGCACCGCCTTGTAATAGGCGGAGATGATGACGCTCATATGGTTCAGCCGCACCCCAGCCCGGCGGTGGGTGCGGATGAAGTCCTTGATGATCTCCTCGTCGATGTTTTCGGTGACGGAGTTCCAGGCGTCGTAGCGCTTGCTTGGGCATGATATAGGGAATGGCCGCCACCAGCGGCGGCAGGTCCTTTACGCGGGTTCCATCAGGGCGCATGGCAAAGCCCTCCTGTTTCGTTAGATAGGGGCATTATACGGCATATTAGCGGACAATGCAATGGATTATAAACAAAAAATATCGGCCGGGCAGGAGAAAGCCGGAGAAAGGGGCAATCGGGATAACGTTTATGAGACGGATTTTCCGCTTTTTTATACTCCAAGAACTTCACGCGCTTCATATGCTAATTAGTTGGGAAAATCGACCGTTTTCGGTGGACACCCCTGAAAAAAGGTGCTATACTATTCCTGAATACGACACAGTATTGTGTTTTTCGATTACATGCTTTGCAACGGGGTGATACGATGAAAACCATGCGTAGAGGGACAAGTATTTTGCTTTGCCTGGCGCTGCTGGTGGCGGCCATTCCGGTGATCCTGCCGGTGTTCACATCGGCCACCGCCGCCGATGACCAGGAGGAGCAGCTGCTGGGCACACTGAGCCAGCGCTTTGAGGCCAGCGGTCCGGGGGTCATTTCCTCCGGCTCCGGCGACGCCGGCGGCAAGTCCTACGGTGCGTATCAGTTCTCCAGCCGCAGCGACATTCCCCGGGCCTTTTTCCGGTGGTGCCAGTCCTCCTCGGATACATACTACCGCTCCATCGGCAACCGGCTCTCTGCCGCCTATGACGCCGACGGGGGCTACGGCTCCAATTTCGACGCCACCTGGCGGGCCCTGGCCAACGAGGACAGCGACGGCTTCCTGCGGGTGCAGCGGAACTATGTCCGCCGCAGCTACTATGACCCCATCGTCCGGTCCATTGAGTCCGCTGTTCCCGGCTTTGACATGGATAACTACAGCATCGCCCTGCGCAACGTGTTCTGGTCCCGTGCCGTGCAGCACGGAGTGGGCGGCTCCTCGGGCTTTTCCAGCAGCGATGGACGGGGCGGCGCCACCGGCGTCATTATGCGGGCCTTCGACGCTCTGGGCGGCTTTGCCAATCAGCCTGAGGCCCAGCTCATCGAGGCCATTTACAACGAAAGCGGCGCCGTGCGGGAGCCTCAGTCAGACTCCTACGGCGTTATGACCGGCCCCACCGCCGACAAGTACGGCGTCACCGGCAAGGTGCTGAAGTATTACGATGGCAACTCCGGCGACGTGCAGCTGGGCGTATACGCCCGCCTGCGGATCAACGAGCCCGCCAAGGCCCAGGTCATGCTGGCGGATTACGGCTTCAAGGATGCCACGGTGGGGGAGGGCGTGTATCAGCTGCGCTCCTCTGCCAACAGTAAGCTGACCGCCACCCCTGGCTCCTCGGGCCTGACCCTGAACGCCGTGGGTAGCGGCAAAAACCAGCAGTTCCGCCTGGATTATCATGCCAGCGGGTACTATACCATCACCTGCCAGGAAAACGGCCTGCGGCTGACCGCCGGGAAAAACGGCGTTACTCTGGCCAAAGCCTCCACGGATAACGGTCAGCTGTGGAAGGCTGCCGTATACAACAGCGGCTTCTCCCTGCAAAACCGGGGCACGGGCAGCTATCTGTCCGTTTCCTCCAACGCCGCAGGCGGCCGCCTGATCCTGGCGGATACGGCCATGCAGTGGCAGCTGGCCCTGGCCGGGGCCGGCTGGACCCTGGACGGCGCGTCCTATCCCACGGTGAACTCCACCCTGACGGTGGGGCAGACGGGCTTCCCCTTCCGGGGCACCCTGCGCAACGCCTATGACATCCGCCGGGTGACGGTGTCCATCCGGAGATCCAACGGCTCCAATGCCATTTCCCCCGCCACAGCCACTCCCAACGCCAAGAGCTATGACCTGTCCCGGCTGGACGACGCCGTGGCCTTCTCCCGGCTGGGTGTGGGCGGCTATACCCTGGTCATCGCGGCGGAGAATACCGCCGGGGACAACTACCGCCTGGAGTCCAAGTTCTACGTTACCGACGGCTCCTATGTGGTGTCCTTCGACCCCTGCGGCGGCACCTGCTCCGAGAGCACCCGCCTGGTATCCGCCGGTCAGAAGTACGGCAATCTGCCCACGGCGGTGAAGGACGGCTGCGCCTTTGTGGGCTGGTTCACCCAGCCCGACGGCGGCCAGCAGATCACCGCCAACAGCACCACCGGCGCCAGCAACATTACCCTTTACGCCCACTATCAGGGGCAGTATACCTATCAGTTCGTGAACTACGACGGTTCCGTGTATGCCCAGGGGAAGCTCACCGCGGGACAGACCATTCCCCGTCCCGCTGGAACGCCTACCCGTCCCGCCGACAGCCAGTATACCTATACCTTCACCGGCTGGCAGGGCTACACCAACGGCATGACCATCTCCGGCAACGTGACCTTTACCGCTCAGTATGCGGCCAAGGCCGTGGAGTCCGTCCCCAAGGAGATCACCACCGGGGCCTACCGCATCGCCGACAGCTATCTGCGGGCCATCCCCATGGGCACCACTGCCCGCCAGCTGCTGGCAAACCTGTCCCCCAGCGATTACATTACTCTGCCGGTTCAGGGCGACAGCCTGGTGGGCACCGGCATGACCGTCACCTATGCCAGGGACGGCCAGACCATCCAGACACTGACCACCGTGGTCACCGGCGACCTCAGCGGCGACGGCCGGGTCACCATTACCGATATGGTCCGGCTCCAGGCTCACCTGCTGGGCAAGACGTCCCTGACCGGCGCGGCCCTTCAGGCGGCGGACCTCAACGGCGACGGTCAGGTCACCATCACCGATATGGTCCGGCTTCAGGCGTACCTGCTGGGCCGGGGTACCATACAACCCAATTGAGTATGAGGGACCACACCATGCGAAAGAATATCTCATCTGCCCTGGCGGGCTTTCTGGCAGCACTGCTGCTGTGGTGTCTGCTGCCGGTGACAGCGGAGGCCGCCGGGGCCAGCTTCTCCGGCTCCGGCAGCGTCCGGGCCGGCGACAGCGTCACCGTCACCTTTTCCGTCAGCGGCTCCAATATCCAGGGCATCACCGCTGTGCTGCACTACGACAGCAGTGCCCTGACCCTCACCGGCACCCGCCAACTCATCGGTGACAGCTGGTCCGTGGACATGAGCGGCGGCAACCTGCTGGCCTATGACCAGTCTCTTAACAACCCCATCAGCGGCAGCTCCGCCGTTCTGGCCGTCACGTTCCGGGTGAAGTCCGGCGTGGCTGCCGGGACCAAGGTCAGCGCCACCATCACCGATATCGTGACCAGCGACGGCAATAGTGACCAAAATCTCAACGATGCCTCCTGGTCGGCCAGCGTGGCCTCGCCCCCTTCCGGCAACGCCAATCTGTCCGGCCTTTCCTGCGGGAGCTACGCCCTGTCGCCGTCCTTTTCCGCCGGCACAACGGAATACAGCGTCACCGTGCCTTATGATGTGTCCCGCCTGCCTCTGGATTACAGTGCGGCGGACGGCGGCGCCAATGTATCCGTCAGCGGCAACCAGCTGTCCGTGGGCGTCAACACGGTGGTCCTCACCGTCACCGCCGCCAACGGCGCCACCCGCCGCTATACCATTTCCGTTACCCGCCAGCCAGACCCCACGGCGACCCTCAGCAGCGATGCGGATCTGGCGGATCTGACTCCCTCCGAGGGGAAGCTGACCCCGGCCTTTGCACCCAATATCACGGAATATGCCGTGTATGTCCCCTATGAGACCACCAAGCTTTCCCTTTCCGCCACCGCCAAGGACAGCAAGGCCCTGGGTGTTACCCAGCCGGACGCCGCCCTGAAGCAGGGCGACAATGTGCTGACCGTTACCTGCACCGCTGAAGACGGCACCACCCGGGACTATACGGTCCATGTGGTGCGGATGCCTGGCTTTGCCGGGACCCTGCCCCAGATCGGAGAACCGGAGCCGGAGGCCCCCGCGCCGGAGCCTGACGATCAGCAGCCCGGTCCCTTCCGATCCCTGTGGACGGCGTTGTGCGCACCGGTGGATCTGCCCCTGCTGACGGGGCGCTGGGTGCCGCTGTACGCCATCCTGGCTTTGCAGCTGGTGGTTTTGCTGGTGGCGCTGTTCTTTATCGGGCGGTCCGTTGGCATTTCCCGCCGCCGCCGTATCCTGGATCGTCTGGCCCGGATGGAGCAGCCGGAGCCCCAGGAGCCCCAGCCGGAGCCTGAACACGAACCGACTGCCCAACCGGAGGAATCCGCACAGGAGTCTGCACCTGCGGCGTCCGCCCAACCGGAAGCCCCGGAGCCGGAGATTCCGCCGGAGCCCTCGGAAGCCCCGGAGGCCCCGGAGCCTGCTCAGCCGGAAGCCCCGGACCCGGCACCCGCCGAGTCGGAGCCTGCCCCTGTGGAGCCGGAGACCCCTGCCTCGGAGGCGGAGTCTGCCGCGCCGGAGGAGCCGGAGGCCCCTGCCCCGGAGGCGGAGTCTGCCACACCGGAGGAGCCGGAAACCCCGGAATCCGAGGAAAAGGCCCAGCCCCTGGACCGGGAGAGCCTGGACGCCCTCCTGGAGGAAATCCGCAATATGTAAAAAAACGGGACGCCAAGGGGCAGCTGTCCATAAAACAGGTTTTGAAAAACAAATACTATGGCAGTTGCCGGACAAGGGTTGCTGACAAAAGGGGTATGTGCCATTAAGGCACATGCCCCTTTGATTTGGCAGTTGCCTTTGTTGGTGGTAGACGGATAGGATGGATTTCCGCCAGTTGACCCGGTTCATTCTGGTGGACGAGGCGGATAACTTTGTGTTCAAGACCTCCGCTGACCCGGAAATATCGGAGCAGCTGTATCAGGACATTAAGGCCATCGGCAAGCATCAGAGCATAGTCAAGGCCGGAAACGCTGCCGCGACGGCTGTACAGGATATGCCCTTCTGGCAGATCGCCGGCGATGAGGAACAGAGCTATCTACCCCCGTGTGAGATTTCCGAAGCGTAAAAATTTTCCGCAATGTGAAAAGCAGCCATGAGCGATATAGCCGCCGTGCTATCGTACTTGTGGCTGCTTTTTCTCTGTCTGCCGTTTGTTTCCCGTTTTTCGTCTGCCTGCCATTGTGCACAGGCTATCGAGTACGACCTTGTGGGCTGCATTCCCACGGATGAGCTGCTAAAAGCGGAACAGGCATGACCGAGATCATGCCTGTTCCAGGAAATTTGAATTTTACTGTCTTATCAGCAGGGATGCCGCGTCCCGGTTTATATACGTTTGATTTACCGCTCCATAATGGGGTAACCCTGGGCCCGCAGCGCCTCGTACATCTCCTGCACATGGGCGGCGTCCCGGGTCTCCACCAGCAGGTGGACCACACAGGAGCCCACAGGAGCCTTCAGATTGCCCCGCTCGTGGTTTACCTCCAGCACATTGACGCCCATATCGGACACGATGTTCAACAAGGTGGCCAGGGTTTTGGGCTGGTCGGGCAGAACGGTGGCGAAGTTGGCGGTGCGCCCGGCCTTGGCCAGCCCCCGGGTGATGATGCGCTCCAGCATGGTCACGTCTACGTTGCCGCCGGACAGCAGGGCGCACACGGTCTTGCCCCGCAGGTCTACCTTGCCGTACATGGCTGCGGCGATACCCACGGCTCCGGCGCCCTCAGACACCAGCTTCTGCTTTTCCAGCACAGAGAGAATGGCCCCGGCGATTTCCGTCTCGCTGACGGTGACCACCTTGTCCACATACTGGCGGCACATCTCGAAGGTCAGGTCGCCGGGGGTCTTGACCTGGATGCCGTCGGCGATGGTGTGGACGTTGGGCAGGGTCAGAATGTGTCCGGCCTCCAGGGAGTCCACCATGCTGGCGGCTCCGGCGGCCTGCACGCCGATGACCTGGCAGGAGGGCTTCAGATGCTTCACGGCATAGGCCAGGCCCGAAATAAGCCCGCCGCCGCCGATGGGTACCAGGATCACGTCCACATCCGGCAGCTGCTCCAGAATCTCCAGGCCGATGGTGCCCTGTCCGGCCATGACCCGATAGTCGTCAAAGGGATGAATAAACGTCAGTCCCTGCTCATCCCGCAGGCGCACAGCCTCGGCATAGGCATCGTCATACACGCCGTCCACCAGCACCACATTGGCCCCGTAGCTGCGGGTGGCCTGGATCTTGGAAATGGGGGCGGCGGCAGGGATGCAGATGGTGGCGGGGATGTGCATATCCCGGGAGGCAAAGCCCACGCCCTGGGCATGGTTGCCCGCGGAGCAGGCGATGACGCCCCGGCGCTTCTCCTGGTCGGATAGGGTGGCGATCTTATAGTATGCGCCCCGCAGCTTGAAGGCGCCGGTCTTTTGCAGGCAGTCGGCCTTCAGATAGAAGCTGCAGTCCGGCACCAGGCCCGGAGCGTGCAGCACGGGAGTCTGATTGATGACGGGAGAGAGCACCCGGCGGGCGTCCTGGAGCATTTCCATAGAGATCATATGATTGCCTCCTTGGTTTTGTTGTATATACAAAAAACTATTTTTTGTGCTTGTGCCGTGTACTATAATGATAACCTCTACGGGAGAAAATGTCAATTCCCCTGTTGCCCCCGGGGCAAAATTTTTCGCTCCCGGGAAATGAAAAATAAGAACGGCGGGATAGCCGTTCTTATTTTTCTCTGCCGGCCGGAGAGCGCGGCAAATCACTTTTTCCGCCGCCGCTTTTCGATCTGCCTGCCGGCCCATTGGGCCAGCTTCAGGCAGGCGGCAGCGGTGACAGCCAACAGGGCGCCGCCTGCGGCCAGTTGCTTTTTCAAGTTCATAATCAATACGCCAGTTTCTCGGTCAGATACGCCTTCAATTCACTAATAGGAATCCGCACCTGCTCCATGGTGTCCCGCTCCCGGACGGTGACGCACCGGTCGCCGGGGTTTTCGCCGTCGCCTACGGTATCAAAGTCCACGGTAATGCAGAAGGGGGTGCCGATCTCGTCCTCCCGGCGATAGCGCTTGCCGATGGAGCCGGTTTCGTCGAAGTCCAGCATAAAGTCCTTGCACAGATCGTTGTAGATCTCCATGGCGGGCTCGGACAGCTTCTTGCTCAGGGGCAGGATGGCAGCCTTATAGGGGGCCAGAGCCGGGTGCAGGTGCAGCACCACGCGAACGTCGTCCTTGCCGTTTTTATCCTGGCCCACCACCTCCTCGTCATAGGCGTCGCACAGCACCGCCAGAACGCTGCGCTCCACGCCCAAAGACGGCTCCACCACATAGGGGATGTACCGCTGGTTGGTCTCGGGGTCGAAATAGGTCAGGTCCTTGCCGGAGGTGTTCTGATGTTGGGTCAGGTCATAGTCGGTGCGGTCCGCCACGCCCCACAGCTCGCCCCAGCCGAAGGGGAACAGGAACTCGAAGTCCGTGGTGGCCTTGGAATAGAAGCACAGCTCCTCGGGATCGTGGTCCCGCAGGCGCAGGTTCTCGTCCTTCAGGCCGATGCCCAGCAGCCAGTTGTGGCAGAAGGTCCGCCAATACTGGAACCACTCCAGGTCGGTGCCGGGCTTGCAGAAGAACTCCAGCTCCATCTGTTCAAACTCCCGGACACGGAAAATGAAGTTGCCGGGGGTGATTTCGTTGCGGAAGGACTTGCCGATCTGGCACACGCCGAAGGGCAGCTTGCGGCGGGTGGTGCGCTGGGTGTTGACGAAGTTGGTGAAGATGCCCTGGGCGGTCTCGGGACGGAGATACACGGTGTTCTTGGCGTCCTCGGTGACGCCCTGGAACGTCTTGAACATCAGGTTGAACTGGCGGATATCGGTGAAATTATGCTTGCCGCAGGAGGGGCAGGGGATGTTGTGCTCCTCGATGAAATCCTTCATCTCCTGCTGGGTGAAGGCGTCGATGGGCTTGGGCAGCTCTACGCTCTCCTGCTGGCACCAGTCCTCGATGAGCTTGTCGGCCCGGAAGCGCTCCTTGCACTCCCGGCAGTCCATCAGGGGATCGGAGAAGCCGGACAGGTGGCCGCTGGCCACCCAGGTCTGGGGGTTCATGAGGATAGCGGCATCCTGACCCACGTTGTAGGGATTCTCCTGGACAAACTTCTTCCACCAGGCCCGTTTCACGTTGTTTTTCAGCTCCACGCCCAGGGGGCCGTAGTCCCAGGTGTTGGCCAGGCCGCCGTAGATCTCGGAGCCGGCGAAGATGAAGCCCCGATTTTTGCACAGAGCCACGATCTTGTCCATGGTCTTTTCCGTGTTTTTCATGTGTCAAATCTCCTTTATGTGATGTTTTTGGATGCAAAATAAAAGCCGCCCCGAGCCATGACAGCTCAGGGCGAACGAAATAACGTCCGTGGTTCCACCTGAATTTGGATATATCCACACTCTTGCGCCGGTAACGGGGCGTCCGGCGGGCATTTCCTCCCGCGGCTCCGGGCTGCCGCACCCATCATCGCCTGTAACAGCATGAGGATACCATGTTTTTCCCGCCGCGTCAAGGAAAATTTGCGGCCTATTCCAGGGACATGATATACACCTGGCAGGGATTTTCCTCACCCCACAGGGTGGGGAATACCTCAAAATCCCGGAAGCCCAGAGCCAGATAGAACTGGTTGGTCCGGTCGTACTCCTCGTATTTCCCCATCTGCACGGTTTTCACCTGCATAAAGGCGTACCCGGCCCCGGCGGCGGCGTCCCTGGCCTGCCGGAACAGCAGGCGGCCTATGCCCTGGCGGTGATACTCCTTCCGAATGCCCATGACGTACAGCTCCACGGTGGCGTTTCCTGTTTCCTTCAGATACAGAAAACCCACCGGCCTGTTCCGGTCATAGGCGCAGAAGAATATCCTGCCTGCGCTTTCCCGGATATACGCCTCCCGGGCCTCCGGAATGCCGAACCACTCTGGCAGCGCCTCCAGAATCAGGCGCGTTACGGCCTGTTTTTCCGCCGAATCGGTAAGCTGTCTGATCTCCATAAATCCCCTCCGTCACATGGGAGACGTGACCCACAGGTATCCCAGCACGGCTGTGCCGACGGCCATAACGGCCAACGCCAGGCCGCCCGGTGCCTTGCGCCCGGACCGGAAGGCAATGACCGCAAGGCCGGTCAGGGCCAGACAGGCAAGCAGTAAAATAACGGTAAATCCCATAACGACCTCCTTAAAAACACTGGAATGCCCTGTATTCTATCACAGAACCGGATCATCCACAAGCCGCCGCGTCAAGGAAAATTTGCGGCTTATTCCGCCGGGTCCGCAGTTTCTATGTATAGCTCCTCCGCATCCTCCAGCGCGCGGCGAAGAACTCTTGCATAGGGGATAGCCAGGGGAATCTGCTCCAAGGGGTCGATTACATCGTCCACAGCTCCGCACAACAGGGCATACATTTTCTGATAGTCCGCCATTTCACACCTCCAAATCGTCTACGCATAGCCTATAGTAGCACGCGTAGCCTATTTTGGCAAGCCCTTTCGGATATGCTATAGGAAAAAGTCCGGGAGGTGCAGCATGAAAACCAACGAGGCGGTCCGGGACCGCATTCTTCGTCTTTGCCAGGAGCATGACATGACCATCAACCGGCTGGCCACGGTCAGCGCACTGCCGCCGTCCAGCATCAAGAACATCCTGTATGGGAAAAGCCGGAATCCGAAGCTGCTGACCATCAAGCTCATCTGCGACGGCCTGGGGATCACCCTGGGGCAGTTTTTCACCGCCCCGGAGTTTGACAACCTGGAGCAGGAGCTGGAATAAAATAAAAAAAATGTCCCCGACGGCCCGCGTCAACCCCGGCGGGTTCGGGCGGGGCAGAGCCCACGCCCCTACGGCTTGGCTCTCCCTTCGGGAGAGCTGTCGGCGCAGCCGACTGAGAGGGGAGAACGGATTCCCACGTCGGCCCTGCGGGCCTCCTCGGAATGACATATCAAGAAGAATGCCGGTCAAGGGCGGGCACACGGGCCCCGCCCTACAAGGCGTGTGTCGATAGAATATCCTGTAGGGCAGGGCCCATGTGCCCTGCCGCAGGGGAATGGGGGGGGGATTCCGCCGAAGCGCCGTCCGTAGGGCCCGCTGCCCTCAGCGGCCCGCGCCCCCGGAAATAAAAAAGGACGTCCTCTCGGGACGTCCTTTGGTTTGGCTTCATCAACCGATCTGATTCAGCTTCAGAGTCAGAGCGCTCTTCTTGTGGGCTGCATTGTTCTTGTGCATCAGACCCTTGGCAGCGGCCTTGTCGATGGACTTCACTGCGACCTTGTAAGCGCCCTCGGCCTCGGTGCGATTGCCTTCCACGGCAGCAGCCTCGAACTTCTTGATAGCAGTCTTCAGCGCAGACTTGTTGGCCTTGTTGCGAGCGTTACGAACCTCGGCGATCAGCACGCGCTTCTTAGCAGACTTGATATTCGGCAAACCAAACACCTCCCCGGCGATAAATTTTCTTGCACGGGCACTTAAATACCCAGGCAGGATAGTATTTTATCACCTTTGTCAGAAAATTGCAAGCACTTTTTGAAATTTATCTGTAGTTTTTCGTATAATTTCTTCTCTCCCGGGGAAACTGGGCTATAGCCACAATATTTGGTGTTTTCTGGGGGGCGATGACCATAGATATGAGCATGACACGAACGGACCTGGCGCTGGAATCCGTCCAGGCCGCTGCAAAGGCGGCCCGGGAGGATGCGGTTCCCGGGGTCAGCAGCCAGGGGAACCGGCGGGAGGGCTATGCCATAACACACATCCGGATCGACAGCGACGTCGGGGCCCAGGCGCTGGGGAAGCCTGTGGGCCGATATGTCACCGTGGACCTGGGGCCGTATTTCCGCCGGGAGGAGGACTATTTTGACCGGGGCGTCCGTTGTCTGGCGCAGGAGCTGCGGGGAATGCTGCCGGAGGGACCGGTGCTGGCGGCGGGCCTGGGGAACCGGGCCATGACCTGCGACGCTGTGGGCCCGGCGTCCATAGACAACCTGCTGGTGACCCGGCACATGATCCGGGCCATGCCCCGGCAGTTCGCGGATTTCCGCCCGGTGGCGGCAGTGTGCCCCGGCGTTCTGGCCCGCACGGGCATGGAAGCCCTGGAGCTGGTGCGGGGAGCCGTGGAGCGGGTGCATCCGGCGGCGGTGATCGCCGTGGACGCTCTGGCTGCCCGGGACAGCGCTCACCTGTGTGCCACGGTGCAGCTGTCGGACACGGGGCTGGTGCCCGGCTCCGGCGTGGGCAACCGCCGCAGCGCCCTGGATCAGGGTACCCTGGGGGTGCCGGTCCTTGCCGTGGGTATCCCCACAGTGGTGGATGTGGACCCGGAGGCAGGGTTGTTTCTGACGCCCCGGGACATTGACCAGCGCATCCGGGAGCTGGGCCGCCTGCTGGGCTATGGCATCACTTTGGCTCTCCAGCCGTCGCTGACGGCGGCAGACGTGACTGCCCTGCTGGGGTAGAAACCATCAAAGGTACGGACCAACGGTCCGCACCTTTGATGGTTTCTGGGATGATAGTGATTACTTCTTGATTTCGCCGTTGGCGGCGGCAGTCAGATAGGCGTTGATAAACCCGTCAATATCGCCGTTCCCCCACAAAGCAGCGCTTTGTGGGGCCCCTGGATCAAATCCTGTCGGGCAGAAATGAATTCCGCCCGACCAAGGTTTTGCCACGGGCAAAACGCTTGTGCGCCGCAGAGCGGCGAGTCATGGACGGCTTGTGCATCCCGCTTACTTCTTGATTTCCCCATTAGCGGCGGCAGTCAGATAGGCGTTAATGAACCCGTCAATGTCGCCGTCCATGACGGCCTGGATGTTGCCCATTTCATAGCCGGTGCGGGTGTCCTTGGCCAGGGTGTAGGGCATGAACACATAAGAGCGGATCTGGCTGCCCCACTCGATCTTCATCTGCACGCCCTTCAGGTCGCTGACCTTTTCGGCGTGCTGCCGCATCTTCAGCTCCGCCAGCTTGGCCCGCAGCATCTTCATGGCGTTGTCACGGTTCTGGAACTGGCTGCGCTCCGTCTGGCAGAACACCACGATGCCCGTGGGCAGGTGGGTCAGGCGGACGGCGGAGGAGGTCTTGTTGATGTGCTGGCCGCCGGCGCCGCTGGAGCGGCAGGCCTGCATCTCGATGTCCTCAGGCCGGATCTCGATCTCGCTGTCGTCGTCCAGCTCGGGCATGACTTCCACGGCGGCGAAGCTGGTCTGCCGCCGGGCGTTGGCATCGAAGGGGGACACCCGGACCAGTCGATGCACGCCGTTCTCGCTCTTGAGATAACCGTAGGCGTTGTCGCCCTCAATGAGGATGGTGGCGGACTTGATGCCTGCCTCGTCGCCTGCCTCGTAGTCCATCAGCTGATAGGTGTAGCCGTGGCGCTCAGCCCAGCGGGTGTACATGCGGTAGAGCATCTCGGTCCAGTCCTGGGCCTCGGTGCCGCCTGCACCGGCGTGGAAGGTGAGAATGGCGTTATTGGCGTCGTATTCACCGGACAGCAGCGCTGCCAGACGCCGCTCGCTGATTTCCTTTTCCAGGTTCTCGTACCCGCTGGTGACTTCCGGCAGCAGGGAGGCGTCGTCCTCCTCCTGGGCCATTTCGCACAGGGTCACGGTGTCCTCCCACTCGGACACCAGCCGGTCATACTTCTTGATGCGGTGCTCCAGACGCTTGATCTGCTGGGACACCTTCTGGCTGTGCTCGATGTTGTTCCAGAAGCCCTCCTGCTCCGTTTCGGCCTGCAGGTCCTTCAGCTCCTGGCGGTCCTTGGGGATACCCAGGGCCTTCTCCAGCTCCCGCAGAGTGGGCTCCAGGGCCTGGAGCTTCTGTTTGTACTCGTCGTATTCAATGACTGCCATAGATGGTCGTCTCCTTATCGAAAAAATTCCTTAGCCTATCTATTATAGCCGGATATGGCCATTCTGTAAAGGAAAATATACCATTACCAGGAATTTTCTTTACAGGATGAAGCCGCCGTCGCAGGTGAGGACCTGGCCGGTGATAAAGGATGCCTGCTCCCCGGCCAGGAAGGCCACGGCGTGGGCAATGTCCTCCGGTGTGCCCAGGCGGCCCAGGGGCGTTTCCTGAGCCAGCTGCGGCAGTACCTCCGGCGGCAGGGCATCCAGCATATCCGTGCGGATAACGCCGGGTGCCACGCAGTTGACCCGGATGTGGGTGGGGGCCAGCTCCATGGCCAGGGAGCGGGTCAGACCGATCAGCGCCGCCTTGGTGCAGGAGTATGTCACCTCACAGCTGGCGCCCCGCTGACCCCAGATGGAGGAAATGTTCACGATGCAGCCTGCGTGCTGGTGGAGCATGTGGGGCAGCACTGCCTGGATGGTGTGGAACGCGCCGTCCACATTGACGGAGAAGTACCGGTGCCACAACTCCGGGGTGATGTCCTGGAACAGGGCCTGACCCGCCACACCGGCGTTGTTCACCAGCAGCGATACCGGGCCGAAGGTCTCCTCCACCTGCCGCACCATGGTTGTCACCTGGTCCTGTTGAGATACGTCGGCCTGGACCATCATGGCCCGGCAGCCCTCTGCCGTCAGCTGCTCCAGCAGCGACCGGGCGCAGTCCTCCCGGAGCCGATAGTTGATGCACACGGCCCAGCCCTGCCGGGCCAGCTCCGCCGCCACAGCCCGGCCGATGCCCCGAGATGAGCCTGTTACCAGCGCGATTTTTTCCATGATGTTTGTCCTCCTGGGTGGTTTTGAGAAAAGTATAGCAAAAAAAAAGAAACTTGGCAAGAAAACTGTTGACAAATACGGGCAAACCGTGTAAAATACATACTGTTCCGCGCGGTTAGCTCAGCTGGTAGAGCACATGCTTGACGTGCATGGGGTCACAGGTTCGAGTCCTGTACCGCGCACCATAGCCGAAAAGCCCTGAAACCACTAAGGTTTCGGGGCTTTTGTCATTCTGTTGGCTGGCTGTACCCCATCCGAACACCCGGGCGTGTCTTTTGACCCGGCAAAAAATATGATATATCGCTCACTGCAAACGGGCGGCCCCTTATGTCTATGGGGCCGCCCGTTTCGCATTATCGGATTGTCAATCAGAATCTGTGCGGCACATGAGATAATCCAGGCTCACACCGTACACGTCTGCCAACCGAACAAGAGCTTCTATGTTCGGCTCACTTCGTCCTACTTCATACCCGGATAGAGTAATCACATGGATGCCTGTCCGGTCCGCTACTTCCTGTTGCTTTAACCCGCATTTCTTCCGGGTTTCCTGTAACCGTGCCGCTACTGCTGTTTTGCGTTGCTTGCAAGCGTCTTTGTAACTGACAGCTGTTGCAAACACATCTCTGGCCATGCCTGTAACGGTTCGCATGGCTTCTCCCGCTGAAAGGCTGGGGTCACTGCCTATGTTCTTCGCTTTCTTAAACTCGTCCCTCAAATAGTCGTTTGTTTCGCTCATGTGGTTGCCCCCTTTGCTTTTTTCCCATTGTACCAGTGTTTTTTCACTGGTGCAATCATTTTCTATCAAATTTTAATACTTACCCCTTGACAGTATTAGAAACTAATAGTATTATAATCAAATAGTATTAGTTTTGAATATCAAGTGGCTGTCAGGACCCAGTGAGTGCCAAAAAGAAAAAATATTTTTTCTCTCACCACACCATCGCGTCTTGTCCTGTGGTAAACGCGCAGCGTTTTCCATCAGGACGTAGTAGCAGGCGTGTAGAAAATGTGGTAAACGCATCGCGTTTTCCATCATTTTCACACGCTCGTTCTCCTCGTAGTAGCTGTGGTAAACGCGCAGCGTTTTCCATCAGCTACGGAGGTTCCCCGGTCGCACACCGTTCCCTTGGTGTGTTCCCTACTTGATATAGCAACAAATTGGTTTCGGTAGGAGGTTTTCGTATGGCTCTCATGGGCGCAGTATTGTCCGATATCAGCAGTAATGCCCGGCTAAAGGTCTATCCGGCCACGGAGGTACTCCAGGTATCAAACGCACCCATCTTCCGTGCCCCCGGCTGGGAGCCGCAGAAGCGTTCCTATGACGTTCCGGCAAAAGGCAAGGGTAAAGACCCGGAGCGTGCTTTGGAGGTGTCCCGTGCCCGTGCAAGGGCCGCTGTGCGTGATATTGCGCTGTGCAACCAGTTCGACTATTTCATCACCTGGACCTTGGACGGCAGTCTGATTAACCGCTATGATGCCGATGAGGTCAAGCGCCGGGTCCTGACGTTCCTGAAAAACAAGGTCCACCGCAATGGCTTTGCCTATGTCATCGTTCCGGAGTTTCACAAGGATGGTGCAATTCACTTCCATGGCCTGTGCAAGCTGGGAACCATGCGGCTGGAACGTGCCGTAAACGCCCGTACAGGCCAGCCTATGAGCACGGAAAAGGGCCAGCCCATTTTCAATATGCCGGACTGGACCCTGGGCTACTCCACCTGCATTCCCATTGACGGCAACTATGAACGCACCTGCAACTACATGGTCAAATACTTCACCAAGGATTCCAGGAAGATCTTCGGCAAGTGGTATCTGTCCTCCCGGAACCTGGTGCGGCGTCCGGAAATGATGCTGGTCAGTGGCGGCATGGACTTCCATGCTTTCGTAACGGAACACCCGGGATGCTGCATCATTCCCCTGTATAATGACGTGTGCCTGACCTCTGTCAGCCTGACAGGAGGTGACAGCCGATGACATTAGGGGAATGGATTCCCATCTATCTGGATGCCTACAAGCGGGACACCATCCGGCCCGACTCGTTCTATACCATCCAGCTGGTGGCCGGGAAAATCCCCCCGGAAATCCTGGCCATGGAGCTGACGGAGATTCGCCCCATGCATCTGCAACGGTTCGTCAATGCCTTTGGCCTGACGGCCTCCAAGTCCTATATGGACAAGCTCCATGTGCTTCTGAATGCCGTCTTTGAAGCGGCTATAGACAACGACCTGTGCACAAAGAATCCTGCCGCACGGATAAAGTATCCCCGCATTCATGAGCAACCCCGTGAAGCCTATACCATGGAGGAACTGCGTATTATCCTGGACTTTGCCATGCACTATGACCGCCAGCGCATTGCCGTGGGCATTATGGTCCTGCTGTTGACCGGCATTCGCCGTGGGGAGCTGTTGGGCCTGAAAGAATCCGATATCACGGACCAGTCGCTGACCGTCAACCGTGCCGTGTACCTGGTCCATAACCGGCCCTGTGTAACGGAGCATGAAGCCAAAACAGAGCGCAGTCTGCGCACCGTTCCGCTTCTGCCGGAGCTGGCTTACCGGCTCCAGCATCTGCCCCATACCGGGGAATATCTGTTCAGCACGAAAAACGGTACGATTCTCCATCCCCGGAATTTCACCCGGGACTTTGACACATTCTTTCGCAGATTGCGGGAAGTGGAACCGTCTGTTCGTCACCTGTCCCCCCACTGTTGCCGCCATACCTTTGCCACCCTGACCCGTGAAGCCGGTGCAGATATCCGGGTCATTCAGGAGCTGTTGGGACATTCCGACATCAAGACCACGGCCCGGTATTCCCACGCTGATTTCAGCAGTATGCAAAGCGCAGTTCTTGGACTAAAGGACGCAATCACCATGCATTCGTAGTTTTTCCTCTGCACCTGGTCAATGGTGGGCGCATAAATTGCCATGACCCTGTTGCTTGACGTGCATGGGGTCACAGGTTCGAGTCCTGTACCGCGCACCATAGCCGAAAAGCCCTGAAACCACTAAGGTTTCGGGGCTTTTGTCATTCTGTTGGCTGGCTGTACCCCATCCGAACACCCGGGCGTGTCTTTTGACCCGGCAAAAAATATGATATATCGCTCACTGCAAACGGGCGGCCCCTTATGTCTATGGGGCCGCCCGTTTCGCATTATCGGATTGTCAATCAGAATCTGTGCGGCACATGAGATAATCCAGGCTCACACCGTACACGTCTGCCAACCGAACAAGAGCTTCTATGTTCGGCTCACTTCGTCCTACTTCATACCCGGATAGAGTAATCACATGGATGCCTGTCCGGTCCGCTACTTCCTGTTGCTTTAACCCGCATTTCTTCCGGGTTTCCTGTAACCGTGCCGCTACTGCTGTTTTGCGTTGCTTGCAAGCGTCTTTGTAACTGACAGCTGTTGCAAACACATCTCTGGCCATGCCTGTAACGGTTCGCATGGCTTCTCCCGCTGAAAGGCTGGGGTCACTGCCTATGTTCTTCGCTTTCTTAAACTCGTCCCTCAAATAGTCGTTTGTTTCGCTCATGTGGTTGCCCCCTTTGCTTTTTTCCCATTGTACCAGTGTTTTTTCACTGGTGCAATCATTTTCTATCAAATTTTAATACTTACCCCTTGACAGTATTAGAAACTAATAGTATTATAATCAAATAGTATTAGTTTTGAATATCAAGTGGCTGTCAGGACCCAGTGAGTGCCAAAAAGAAAAAATATTTTTTCTCTCACCACACCATCGCGTCTTGTCCTGTGGTAAACGCGCAGCGTTTTCCATCAGGACGTAGTAGCAGGCGTGTAGAAAATGTGGTAAACGCATCGCGTTTTCCATCATTTTCACACGCTCGTTCTCCTCGTAGTAGCTGTGGTAAACGCGCAGCGTTTTCCATCAGCTACGGAGGTTCCCCGGTCGCACACCGTTCCCTTGGTGTGTTCCCTACTTGATATAGCAACAAATTGGTTTCGGTAGGAGGTTTTCGTATGGCTCTCATGGGCGCAGTATTGTCCGATATCAGCAGTAATGCCCGGCTAAAGGTCTATCCGGCCACGGAGGTACTCCAGGTATCAAACGCACCCATCTTCCGTGCCCCCGGCTGGGAGCCGCAGAAGCGTTCCTATGACGTTCCGGCAAAAGGCAAGGGTAAAGACCCGGAGCGTGCTTTGGAGGTGTCCCGTGCCCGTGCAAGGGCCGCTGTGCGTGATATTGCGCTGTGCAACCAGTTCGACTATTTCATCACCTGGACCTTGGACGGCAGTCTGATTAACCGCTATGATGCCGATGAGGTCAAGCGCCGGGTCCTGACGTTCCTGAAAAACAAGGTCCACCGCAATGGCTTTGCCTATGTCATCGTTCCGGAGTTTCACAAGGATGGTGCAATTCACTTCCATGGCCTGTGCAAGCTGGGAACCATGCGGCTGGAACGTGCCGTAAACGCCCGTACAGGCCAGCCTATGAGCACGGAAAAGGGCCAGCCCATTTTCAATATGCCGGACTGGACCCTGGGCTACTCCACCTGCATTCCCATTGACGGCAACTATGAACGCACCTGCAACTACATGGTCAAATACTTCACCAAGGATTCCAGGAAGATCTTCGGCAAGTGGTATCTGTCCTCCCGGAACCTGGTGCGGCGTCCGGAAATGATGCTGGTCAGTGGCGGCATGGACTTCCATGCTTTCGTAACGGAACACCCGGGATGCTGCATCATTCCCCTGTATAATGACGTGTGCCTGACCTCTGTCAGCCTGACAGGAGGTGACAGCCGATGACATTAGGGGAATGGATTCCCATCTATCTGGATGCCTACAAGCGGGACACCATCCGGCCCGACTCGTTCTATACCATCCAGCTGGTGGCCGGGAAAATCCCCCCGGAAATCCTGGCCATGGAGCTGACGGAGATTCGCCCCATGCATCTGCAACGGTTCGTCAATGCCTTTGGCCTGACGGCCTCCAAGTCCTATATGGACAAGCTCCATGTGCTTCTGAATGCCGTCTTTGAAGCGGCTATAGACAACGACCTGTGCACAAAGAATCCTGCCGCACGGATAAAGTATCCCCGCATTCATGAGCAACCCCGTGAAGCCTATACCATGGAGGAACTGCGTATTATCCTGGACTTTGCCATGCACTATGACCGCCAGCGCATTGCCGTGGGCATTATGGTCCTGCTGTTGACCGGCATTCGCCGTGGGGAGCTGTTGGGCCTGAAAGAATCCGATATCACGGACCAGTCGCTGACCGTCAACCGTGCCGTGTACCTGGTCCATAACCGGCCCTGTGTAACGGAGCATGAAGCCAAAACAGAGCGCAGTCTGCGCACCGTTCCGCTTCTGCCGGAGCTGGCTTACCGGCTCCAGCATCTGCCCCATACCGGGGAATATCTGTTCAGCACGAAAAACGGTACGATTCTCCATCCCCGGAATTTCACCCGGGACTTTGACACATTCTTTCGCAGATTGCGGGAAGTGGAACCGTCTGTTCGTCACCTGTCCCCCCACTGTTGCCGCCATACCTTTGCCACCCTGACCCGTGAAGCCGGTGCAGATATCCGGGTCATTCAGGAGCTGTTGGGACATTCCGACATCAAGACCACGGCCCGGTATTCCCACGCTGATTTCAGCAGTATGCAAAGCGCAGTTCTTGGACTAAAGGACGCAATCACCATGCATTCGTAGTTTTTCCTCTGCACCTGGTCAATGGTGGGCGCATAAATTGCCATGACCCTGTTGCTTGACGTGCATGGGGTCACAGGTTCGAGTCCTGTACCGCGCACCATATGCAAAAGCCCTGAAATCACTACGATTTCGGGGCTTTCGTTATTTTGAAGCACGCAGGGTCTGTCCCTCTGAAACGGGTATGGACAGCTTTTGGCCTGCGTGGTATAATATCCGAAGAAATTAAGGCTTTCACTTTTGAAGGAGGATGCTCTATGAATTGTCTTGTTTTGCTTTCGGGCTGCGGCGTAAAGGACGGATCCTGCCCTGAGGAGGTGGCACTGACCTACACCGCTCTGGAAAAATATGGGTGCGCCTATCAGCCTGTGGCGGATGATATCCCGGTGCTCACCGTGGATCATCTGACGGGACAGCCTGATCAGGAACGCCAGATCCTGAAAGAATCTGCTCGCCTGGGCCGCGGGATGCTGCGGAAAATTCGGGATGTTTGCTGGGAGGATTACGATGCACTGGTGATACCCGGCGGACTGGGACTGCTGACCAATTACCAGCACTCCCAGGCTGTGGCTGACTGCGTCCGGTATTTTGCTGCCGCCAGCAAGCCTATTGCAGCCATGTGCGCTGGTATTGACTTCCTTCGGGGCCTGTTGGGCGGCGATCTGCTGCTGGAAGAGGTGCCGCCGCTGAAGGCGACGGAATACTGCTGCGACCGGCAGAAGAAGATTTTCTACACCCCTGCCTTCAAAAAGACCGACTCCTGCTATGAGATCATGCAGGGCATCGATGCCATGATCGCGGACTTTGCAAAGACTTCCGCCTGAAAAAATCCCGCTGCCATATCGGACAGGGGTCATAAGAAAGGAATATCATATTTTCTCGGGAACGGCGTGGCTTCGGTCACGCCGTTTCCTGTTTCAGCAGTTCATTCAGGGGAATAAAGCCCAGCCCGTCGTACTTGATGTGGATGTGCTGGCTGCCGGCGCCGCTGGAGCGGCAGGCCTTCAGGCCGGATCTTGATCTCACTGTCGTCGTCCAGCTCGGCATTACATTCCTCGATGGTCTGCGGCAGTTTTCTCCTTTGTCATGGGTAGTCACTCCTTTCTTGATTTTAGGCAATAAAAAGCCCGCTGGCTTTGCACATACGGCATAGTCAGCGGGCAGAATGTAAGTTATTCTGTTCAATAATTAAACCTACAAAACAGACTTCATCGTAATGTTTGTGCCTGTTTCAACGCATAAATCATAGAATCGATACCTAATAGTGTCGTATAGCTACTGTTGGTTTTTCTGAAAGCGGGCGTGTAATAAACATTGTTTTCAGCATCAAAACAGAAT
>ERZ827498.835-NODE-835-length-37971-cov-12.708303_pt1 | contig 37971 bp, 33 predicted proteins | sample MGYA00519865_ERZ827498 | MGnify/ENA primary metagenome ERZ827498 (study PRJEB31778, sample SAMEA3449328) | human gut metagenome | biome: human gut; feature: human-associated habitat; material: faeces | place: United Kingdom | collected 2010/2012 ...
TTGGCGATGAAGTTACAGCTAAGGTTGTAGATTTCAATGAGGCTGATCACAAGATCTCCCTGAGCGTAAAGGCTCTGACAGCTCCCGAACCTGCAGAGGCAGAGGAAGAGTCTGATGCAGATGTCGTATCTGTAGATATCGATGCTGTGATCGCTGCAGAGGCTGAGAATACTGAGGAATAATTAACAGCTGGGTGGTTGATATTCATGATATATGATTATGAGTATTTTAAAAAGGAGATATATTCTCTGACTACGATCGATCTGAATGCTTATAAAGAGAAGCAGATGAAGCGGCGTATCGATACTCTGATCGCAAAACACAAGATCGTAGGATATGATAAGTATGTACAGGCACTGAAGACGGATAGAGAACTTTTCGAGGAATTTGTAGGGTATATTACCATCAATGTATCGGAGTTCTATCGTAATCCCGAACAGTGGAAATATCTGGATGAGACAGTTATCCCGGAACTGATTCAGCGTTTTGGTAAGAATTTAAAAATCTGGAGCGCTGCATGTTCTACGGGAGATGAGCCGTACTCACTGGTTATGGCTTTGTCACGGCATGTTCCGTTACAACAGATCCATATCTATGCTACTGATCTGGACAAGCAGGTGATTGCAAAGGCAAAGACCGGATTGTACAATGAGAAGAGCATAGAAGGTGTACCGGAAGATCTAAAGAAGAAATATTTCACGAAGATCGGTCCCTCTTATAAGATTGCGGATGAGATTAAGGCAAGAGTTGATTTTCATCAACATAATCTGTTGAAGGATGCTTATCCGACAGAATATCATCTGATCGTGTGCAGAAATGTTCTGATCTATTTTACAGAGGAAGCAAAAGATGAAGTATTCCGAAAGTATTATCATTCCCTGGCAAAGGGTGGAATGCTTTTTATCGGAAGTACGGAACAGATCATGAATTATCGTGAGATAGGATTTGAGAGAAAAAGTTCTTTTTATTATGTCAAACCCTTATAGGTTTATAGGAAGAAAAAAGGAAAGCGATCAGCTTTCCTTTTTTTAATATGTGGCGGCAATCATGGATAGGACGTGATTGGCATAACGGGAAAAACCTTCACGGTTCTTCTTCATTTCATCTGTAAGTTCAAAAAATAATTCCTTGCTCTTATAATCTCTCTTGAAGAAAGGTGTAAATAAAATATCCCACTGGGGAAGATAACAGGAAAACTTCCTGGTATAGCAATTCGCTGCGGAAGCCTGGAGCCTGTGTTCCTTATCGACAAAACCAGCTACGGATTTATGAAGTGCCACATCTTCGGTAGGAAGATAATAATAATCCTTGTAGTTCGAATAGAAATATTTTAATTCTTCTTCATAGATCGGAACCTTAAGAGTAGCAGATTCTCCCTCGCCGCGGAAGTAACAATTACCGGCAGAGGCAGTAATAGGTTTGGGCAGCGGTGTAGGAATCTGCAGTGTGATCAGCAGCTCTTTTCGCTGTGCCCCATGCATATCTTTGTAATAATTGGCCTGTACCTTTTTGGCTTTGACACAGTTCTCGTTAAACAGATCATAGTATGCGAGAATCGGAAGAACTTCCAACATCCCTTTTAAATCGTCCGCATTGTGAAGGAATAAAGCTTTTTCGGTGAATTCGGAAGGATTCTTGACATAGTCGTGATATAATCCGATCAATTCACCACCGGAAAAGACATCCGTACGGGCGATTCCAAGGTATTGCTCCAGAGTTTTCTGTTTGCAGTTGGGCAACTTTAAGAAAAACTTATAAGGAGAGATCCGACGATAAATATCGATTCCCTGAAAACCTTCGAAAGAAAATGGAAGCATTAACTGGGCACATTTCTGGCTGATAAAGGGAAGGTCGAAGTTATTGCCGTTGAAATGAACCAGATATTTATAGGATCTCGCAAAGTCAAAGAAGGCAGTGAGAATCGCTCCCTCCTGTGCGTAATCCTCTGCCATCCATTGTATGGTATGCCATTTACCGGCCCGGTTGTAAGCGCAGCCTATCATATATAAATAAGAAGTACGGGAAGTAAATCCCGTGGTCTCAATATCGAGAAACAGTACCTGTTCCAGAGGTGCCAGCTTATCCAAGGGATAGGAGATCGCAAAATCCTCCAGAGTCTCTTCTGATTTTTTCATGTATGACCTCTTTCTGCCGTGGGGCATGTTTGCTTATTTAATTTATTCTACCATAATTTTATAAAATGCAGTAGCATTTTGTTGATAAAAGTTGATAAAAATAGTACAATTATCGTAATGTGATCTGAAATACAAGAATGATTCAGAAAGGACGATAGAAAATGGCGAAGTTGACATTTGTAGGTGGAATCCATCCCTATGACGGCAAAGACCTGTCGAAAGACAAGCCGATCCAGGATGTTCTGCCTAAGGGAGAAATGGTCTATCCCATGTCTCAGCATATCGGAGCCCCGGCTAAGCCAATCGTGGCAAAAGGAGATCGTGTACTTGCAGGACAGAAGATAGCGGAGAGTGGTGGATTTGTGTCGGCGCCGATTTATGCATCCGTGTCCGGTACTGTAAAGTCTATCGAGACAAGGCGTGTAGTGACGGGAGATCTGATACAGAGCATTGTAATAGACAATGACGGTCTGTATGAAAGTATGGAATTTCATCCCTATGCACCAGTGGATAAATTACAAAAAGATGAGATCATCGATATTGTAAAAGAAGCCGGAGTTGTAGGTATGGGAGGAGCCGGCTTTCCTACCCATGTAAAATTATCTCCGAAGGATCCTGATAAAATTGACTATGTAATTGCAAACTGTGCGGAATGTGAGCCTTATCTGACTTCTGATTACCGCAGGATGATGGAGGAGCCGGACAAGTTGATCGGCGGTCTGAAGATCATACTGAAGCTGTTCGATAATGCTCATGGAATTCTGGCAGTGGAAGATAATAAACCGGATTGCATCTCTCTGTTAAAACAGATGACCAAAAATGATCCGCAGATCACGGTCAAGGCATTGAAGACCAAGTACCCGCAGGGTGCGGAACGTCAGCTGATCTATGCCACAACGGGTCGTAAGATCAATTCTTCCATGCTGCCCGCGGATGTGGGATGCATTGTAGACAATGTAGATACCGTGGTTGCTATTTACAGAGCGGTTACAGAAGGACGCCCTCTGATGGAGCGCATTATCACGGTAACCGGTGATGCTGTGGCGAATCCACGGAACTTCCGGGTACCCATCGGTATGAGTTATCAGGAACTGTTGGATGTGGCGGGAGGATTTAAACAGGATCCGGAGAAGATTATCTGCGGTGGTCCGATGATGGGATTCGGTATGTTTGATCTCAATGTTCCGACGACCAAGACTTCTACTGCTTTGCTGGCATTGACACAGGATGATGTCTCTGCGATGGAACCCAGCCCCTGTATTAACTGTGGACGATGTGTGGAAGCATGCCCGGGACGGATCGTTCCCAGTCTGCTGGCAACTTATGCGGAGCATTTTGACGAAGAGTCATTCGTAGAACATAACGGAATGGAATGCTGTGAGTGTGGCTGCTGCAGCTTTGTATGTCCTGCTAAGAGACCTCTGACGCAGGAAATCAAGTCCATGCGTAAAATTCAACTGGCCAAAAAGAAAAAGAAGTAGGAGGGAAGAACAGTGAGTGAACTTTTAAAAGTATCTTCAAATCCTCATATAAGGTCGAAAGTAACGACCAGTAGTATTATGACGGCTGTGGTGATCGCACTGCTGCCTGCTGCCGGCTTTGGAATCTACAATTTCGGTCCCAGAGCACTGGCAGTAATGGCTGTTACCATTGCAAGCACAGTCCTGACAGAATTGTTATTCGGCTGGCTGTGGAAGAAGAAAATAACCATAACAGACATGTCGGCGGTGGTCACCGGACTGCTGCTGGCACTGAATCTGCCGGTAAGTATTCCTCTGTGGATGGCTGCCCTGGGCGGTGTGTTTGCAATTCTTGTAGTAAAAATGTTGTTTGGAGGCCTGGGACAAAATTTTATGAACCCGGCACTGGCAGCAAGATGTTTCTTATTGATCTCTTTCCCTTCGCAGATGACGAACTTCGTCTGTGATGCTTATACCGGAGCCACTCCGCTGGCGGCACTGAAGGCAGGAGAGAGTGTCAATGTCATGAATATGATCGTAGGTAAGACAGCCGGTACCATCGGTGAGACTTCCGTTATTGCGTTACTGATCGGGGCATGTTTTCTGATCCTGATCGGAGTGATCGATCTGCGCATTCCGGGGACCTATATTGTGACAGTGATCCTGTTTGCCGGATTTTTCGGCGGACATGGTTTTGATCCCGCATATCTGTCGGCACAGTTGGCCGGTGGCGGTCTGATCCTGGGTGCCTTTTTCATGGCTACGGATTATGTTACCCGCCCGATCACCATCAAAGGACAGTATGTATATGGTGTTGTACTGGGACTTCTTACCGGAATCTTCCGTATCTTCGGACCGGGAGCGGAAGGAGTATCTTATGCTATCATTTTAGGAAACCTTCTGGTACCTCTGATTGAAAAATTCACCATGCCGGTTGCTTTCGGAAGAAAGGCAGGTGCGAAACATGAAAAATAAAAATGATGTACAGGCAATGTTAAAAGAAGCAGGCATTTTATTTGCCATCACCCTGATCGCCGGCCTGTTACTTGGATTTGTCTATGAACTTACCAAGGAACCCATCCGTCTGCAGGAAGAAAAAGCAGTGCAGGAAGCCTGCCAGGCAGTATTTACGGATGCCGGACATTTTGAAGAATTGGATCCGTATATCCCTTCCGATGATACGGCGCAGAATCTTTCCGATACCGGAATTACCATCGGTACGGTATATGAAGCTCAGGATGCCTCCGGAGAGAAACTGGGCTATGTGATCCAGACAACATCCTCTGAGGGATACGGCGGAAATATCGTTTTGTATGTGGGAATCCGTCTGGACGGTACCGTAAATGATATTTCTATTTTGAGTATCTCCGAGACACCGGGACTGGGAATGAAAGCAGGCGATGTATTGGTACCGCAGTTCCATCAGAAAAATGTGAAGAGCTTTACGTATACCAAGACCGGTTCCACTTCTGACAGTGAGATTGATGCCATCAGCGGTGCAACGATCACCACCAAGGCCGTGACCAATGCCGTGAACGGAAGCCTTCTGGCATTTCATGATTATGTACAGGGAGGTGCAGGCAATGAATAAAGCAGGTGAAAGACTTTACAACGGCATTATCAAGGAGAATCCTACCTTTGTGCTGATGCTGGGAATGTGTCCTACACTGGCCGTAACCACTTCCGCAATGAACGGTCTGGGAATGGGACTGACGACAGCGGTGGTACTTACGATGAGCAATCTGATCATTTCCCTGTTGCGGAAAGTGATTCCCAGCCGTGTGAGAATCCCCGCATTTATCGTAATTATAGCTTCATTTGTAACGGCGGTGCAGTTACTTTTACAGGCATATCTGCCGTCTCTGAATGATGCATTGGGTGTATACATTCCTTTGATCGTTGTGAACTGTATTATTTTGGGAAGAGCGGAGAGCTATGCATACTCCAATCCGCCGATTCCTTCTTTGTTTGACGGACTTGGCATGGGACTTGGTTTCTCCCTGGCATTGACCTGTATCGGTGCCGTGAGAGAGATTCTGGCGGCAGGATCTGTCTTCGGATTCCGGATCATGCCGGATTCCTATGTAACGATCAACATCTTCGGACTGGCTCCCGGTGCGTTCTTTGTGCTGGCTGCATTGACTGCTCTGCAGAATTATGTGAAGAACAAGAGAAAACTGGCAGGCAAGGATTATGAGAAAATCCAGTCCGGCTGCGGACATGATTGTCTGCACTGTGGCGAAAGCGGCTGTTCAGAGAGATTTTACGACAATACCGATACTTCGGAGGATGCCGTGATGGACGCGGCCAGAGCGGCAGCAAAGCCTAAGGCTGCAATGGATGACCTTGAGACAATAGACTTGGATAAGGAGGACAAATAAATGGATAGTGTGAAAGATATGCTTCTGTTACTGATCAGTTCCTCCATTGTCAGCAATATCGTCTTAAGCCAGTTCATGGGACTCTGCCCGTTTTTGGGAGTATCCCGTAAGATCAAGACTGCAGGCGGTATGGGAACCGCGGTTATTTTCGTCATAACGCTGGCAAGTGCGGTAGCGGGCGTGATTTATAAATTTATCTTACAGCCGCTGCACATTGAGTATCTGGAGACCATTGTATTTATCCTTGTGATCGCGGCGCTGGTACAGTTTGTGGAGATGTTCCTGAAAAAGGTTATGCCTTCTCTGTATCAGGCACTGGGTGTATATCTGCCCCTGATCACCACCAACTGTGCGGTTTTAGGTGTAGCGATTACCAATGTACAGAAGGAATACGGTATTCTGACCGGTATTGTAAACGGATTTGCCACAGCCCTTGGTTTTACCATTGCCATCGTGATCCTGGCTGGATTGCGTGAAAAAATGGAATACAATGAGGTGCCGGAATCTTTCAAGGGAATGCCCATGGTGCTGCTGACAGCGGGACTGATGGCAATTGCTTTCTGCGGATTCTCCGGTCTGATCTAGGAAGGAGTAACATAGATGAGTATAACAGGAATTCTGATTGCTGCGGCTTGTGTCGGAATCGTCGGCATCTTTGTGGGACTGTTTCTTGGCGTGGCCGGTATAAAATTCAAAGTAGAAGTAGATGAGAAGGAAGAAGCGGTACTTGCCGCCCTTCCCGGTAATAACTGCGGTGGCTGTGGGTTCGCCGGATGTTCCGGACTTGCCGCTGCGATTGCAAAAGGAGAGGCTGCCGTTAATACCTGTCCGGTAGGCGGAGAGGAAGTCGGCAAAAAAATCGCTGCGATCATGGGAGTAGAGGCAGAGGCTTCCGAGAGAAAAGTAGCGTATGTTCACTGCCAGGGTGACTGCGACCGGACGAAGACAGACTATGATTATTACGGAATCAAGGATTGCCGTATGATGAGCTTTGTCCCCGGAGGCGGACCGAAATCCTGTAACAGCGGCTGCCTTGGATATGGAACCTGCACACAGGTATGTCCTTTCGATGCCATTCACGTCAAAAACGGTGTAGCCGTAGTAGACAAAGAGAAGTGTAAGGCCTGCGGAAAATGTGTAGAGGTATGTCCGAAACACCTGATCAGTCTGATCCCATATTCCAATACGGTGCAGGTAGCCTGCAGTTCTACCGACAAGGGACCGGTCACTATGAAAGCCTGTACCACAGGATGCGTTGGCTGCGGAATTTGCGTGAAAAATTGTCAGCATGATGCTGTGAAAGTAGAAAATTTTCATGCGGTCATTGATCCCGAAAAGTGTGTCGGCTGTGGAGCCTGCATGGAAAAATGCCCTAAAAAGTGTATTGTAAAAGCATAAAAGAGGAGAAATAGTATGCGTCTTCCGGACGATTATGAAGATCATGGAAGCGGGTTGACTCCTACCGTGGTCAGTGCGATCGTTGCTGTCACTATTTTTGTGGTGGTGATACTTACGGTTGTGCTGATCATTAACAGGAAACCGGCGTCTCATCAACAGAATAATACAACTGCACAGACGGAGAATGTACAACAGGCAGGAAATCAGCAGACAGCAAAGTATCCGGATACGCAGGATCTGATCACCGGAAGCACATTGACTCCTTCGGATCTGGATTTTTGGGATATGTATCCGGAGACAACGGCTACACCGATGCCTTCAGAGAATCCTTCCGGACAGGATGGGAAAAAAGATACGACGGATACAGATCCTTCCACCGATGGAAAGCATACCCTGGTGACTAATCGGGATGGGAAAGAAGAATGGGTATTGATCAGCCCTTATCTGCCGAAACACGAATACGATTTTACAAAACTGGTGTGTCAGTCGGATTTTATGAAATATTATCAGGATGGAAAGCTTACTTCTTATGTTGGGGTGGATATCTCCAAATATCAGGATTATGTGGACTTCCTGAAATTAAAGAAAGCAGGCATTGATTTCGTGATGCTTCGGGTGGGAGCCAGAGGTTACGGCAGCGGTCAGATCGTTCTGGATGAGTATTTCGCGGATAATCTGAAGAGAGCGACAGATGCCGGACTGCAGATCGGAGTGTATTTTACTTCACAGGCGATCACCGAAGCAGAAGCGGTGGAAGAAGCGAACGTCGTACTGAACAATATTAAAGATTATAAGATTACTTATCCGGTGGCTTTTGATATGGGATTCGTGGATAACGATACGGCCCGCATAGAAGGAGTCAGCAGAGCGGACAAGACAAAGATCACGAAAGCTTTTCTGGATACGATAGCGGCGGCCGGATATAAAACATTATTATATGGCAACAAGGAATGGCTGATCAAGGAGGTGGATCTGTCAAAACTGTCTGCGTATGATGTATGGTTATCCCAGGTGGGAGATGTTCCGGATTATCCGTATCGGTTTACCATGTGGCAATACGCGGACGATATCTCGGTGGACGGGATTGCCGGTTATGCCAACATGAATATCAGCTTCATTGATTATTCGGAGAAATAGCCGGATAATTCAGAATGCCGGGGGCAATGGGCAGAGAAGAATAGATCTCTGCATAGCGGCTGGGAGCAATGTCTTCCACGTAGTTGGATAAAAAGTTATTGGTCACTCCTTTGTTTCGGAGAATGTCGATGGCTTTGTTGTAGGCAATGGCGGCTTCCACATCGGTAGCATAACGGCCCACCAGATAATTGCCATGAATATGAATGCGGACAGTATAGAGATGCTGTCCGTTTTTTGTTACTGTTTTGCGGACACCGTGATAAATATTGTGAATCTGCAGATTTTCTCTGCGGAAATCCGTGGGATCACCATTGCGGAAACAATAGTCTCTACCGGGTACGGCATAGCTTTTGATGCCATAGCGGGATGTAAGAGTCAGCTGCATTCCATAATCGGACACAAAATAATGATTACCGCGCCGCATGATTTTGTGTGAAGAATAATAGAACAGATCTTCCAGATCAAATTTCAGTACATGGTGTGGCGTGAGATAATAGTAAAAAAGCTGCTGGCCCATATAGATGGGGTTCCCAAGGTAGATTCCGTTATCCCGGAAGTTGAGCAGACAGACCCACTTCTCAAAGGAAAGGGAAGAGGTCTCCCGGTAGGATTTCAGGGAGAGAGAGGAATTATTTAACAGACGAATCCCTTCTTCATAGGCCGAGTGTGCCTGTCCGGCATCCCGGTAGCTGCCCAGACTGATGTGCTTCCCACGGTAGGTCAGAGAGGCGCGGTAATACACGGTTCCATCTTTTTTTACGGCACGAAATATCCCTTTATCCAGTTTACTTTTTCCTGTTTTCTGCTCATTCATAATTTCATAGTATCATTTTTTCCCGGAAAACAACAGATATATTTTTCGGACGAGCTGCATAGAATGAAGTTGGAGTCAAAATCATTTGTAGGTATGTGAGGATCGAAAATGTATAAACGGGCATTGACTGTTCTGTTAACAGCGCATTTGTTATTTCTGGCAGGATTTTTGTGCCTGGGACAAATGGAAGAAATACAGCGGAATCTGCAGATAAAAGTGCCGGTAGCGGCAGACAGTGAGAGCAGAATGATAGGAATTGCTTCCCGGACATCCTCGGGACAGCGGGTAGTCGACTGCAATGAATTGCAGAGGAACAGCAGGTATCATTTGGACATGGCGGAGCTGGAGGTTCTGTTGAAAATTGTGGAAGCGGAAGCAGGATGTGAGGATGAGGAGGGGAAACTTTTGGTGGCAAATGTCATATTGAACCGTCTGAATTCCGATAAATTTCCGGACAGTGTGTCGGAGATCGTGTTCCAGCAGGAGAATGGGATCACGCAGTTTTCCCCGGTGTCCGATGGGAGCTATGACAGAGTACAGATCAGTGAGGAGACCGTAAGGGCAGTGGGACGAGCACTGGATGGAGAGGATATCTCCGAAGGAGCACTTTATTTTGCCGCCAGAGATTATGCGGACAGTAAACGAATGCGTTGGTTTGATGAAAAGCTTACACTGTTATTCCGGCACGGCGGACATGAGTTTTTTAAAGAATAATAAGAATAAGAATGTTGCGTGCAGCTTGGACTTTATCAATTCACCTTGCAACAGTGCTTAAAGTATGCTATACTTTTACGAAATTGAAGATGGATACAAAATTCATACATATTGATACGGAGGAGAGGAAATGGAAGTAATATATCGTAGCACACGCAGCAACGGCGCACCGGTAACCGCATCACAGGCGATTCTGAAGGGATTATCCGATGACGGAGGATTGTTTGTACCGGATCATATTCCCACACTGGACAAGAGTTTTAAGGAGCTTGCGGGAATGACTTATCAGCAGGTTGCATATGAAGTCATGAAATTATTTCTGACGGATTTTACGGAAGAAGAACTGAAGAATTGTATTAACAGTGCTTACGATTCCAAGTTTGATACAGAAAAAATTGCTCCGCTTGTGAAGGCAGACAATGCGTATTATCTGGAATTGTTCCATGGATCCACCATTGCTTTTAAGGATATGGCACTTTCCATTTTACCTCATCTGATGATCACTTCTGCCCGCAAGAACAATATTAAGAACGAGATCGTGATCCTGACCGCTACCTCCGGCGATACCGGTAAGGCAGCCCTGGCAGGCTTTGCAGATGTAAAAGGTACTCGTATCATTGTATTTTACCCGAAGAACGGTGTCAGCCCGATCCAGGAGAAGCAGATGGTGACCCAGAAGGGTGCCAATACCTTCGTAGTAGGCATTCACGGCAATTTTGACGATGCTCAGACCGGCGTGAAGAAGATCTTCTCCGATAAGGAACTGGCAAAAGAGATGGACGAGAAGGGATTCCAGTTCTCCTCAGCAAACTCTATCAACATCGGACGTCTGGTACCGCAGATCTGCTACTATGTGTATGCTTATGCACAGTTATGTAAAGACGGTAAGATCGCAGAGGGTGAGAAGATCAATGTCGTAGTTCCCACCGGTAACTTCGGTAACATTCTGGCAGCATTTTATGCGAAGAATATGGGGCTTCCCATTGATAAGCTGATCTGTGCTTCCAATGACAATAAGGTACTGTATGATTTCTTCCGTACCGGAACCTATGACCGCAACAGAGAGTTTGTACTGACGACATCTCCTTCCATGGATATTCTGATCTCCAGCAACTTAGAGCGTCTGATCTACCGTATCGCAGGTAATGATGCGGATAAAAACCGTGAGCTGATGAGTGCACTGACCGGCAATGGCAAATACGAGATCACCGAAGAAATGAAGGTGCAGCTGGCTGACTTCTATGGTAACTTTGCAAGTGAGGCAGAGACGGCAGCAGAAATTCGTCGTCTGTATGAGAAGTGCGGCTATGTGATCGATCCCCATACCGCAGTAGCTTCTGCAGTATACGGAAAATATGTGGCAGAGACCGGGGATCATAAGACCACTGTCATTGCTTCTACCGCAAGCCCCTTCAAATTCACCAGAAGCGTCATGGATGCGATTGACACTAAATATGATGTGATGGGCGATTTTGAACTGGTGGATGAATTATCCAAAATTGCTAAGGTGAAGGTGCCCGGAGCGATCGAAGAGATCCGTACCGCACCCATACTTCATGATACGCAGTGTGATGTGGATAAAATGAAGGATACCGTAAAAAGTTTTCTTGGTATTTAATGTGGAATAAGATCATGATCAGAGAATCCCTCTTTGTGTGAGGGATTCTCTTTTTGTGGAAGGGTTAATTGTCACAGGAGTCACAGCGGTCAAAACCGGGGTTAAAGGCATAGAAGTTCTTTGCATTCAGGTGGTCCTGGGTGATACGGAGGGCTTCCCCGAAGCGCTGGTAATGGACGACTTCGCGGGCACGCAGGAATTTGATGGGTTCGCAGATATCCGGATCCTTGATCAGACGTAAGATGTTGTCATAGGTGGAGCGGGCTTTCTGTTCCGCAGCCATATCCTCGTGCAGATCGGTGATGATATCTCCCTTTACCTGAAACTCACAGGCATTAAAGGGAACACCGCCTGCTGCCTGGGGCCAGACACCGATGGTATGATCCACGTAATAGTTGGCGAATCCACTTTTCTCAATCTCTTCCATGGAGAGGTTACGGGTCAGCTGGTGGACGATGGTGGCTACCATTTCCAAATGCCCCAGTTCTTCGGTCCCTATATCAGTAAGCAGTCCGGCTACCTCCTTATAAGGCATGGAATACCGTTGTGACAGGTAACGCATGCTGGCCCCCATTTCACCGTCCGGTCCGCCATACTGGGAGATGATGACCTGCGCCAGCTTCGCGTTGGGTTCTTTGATATTTACCGGAAATTGCAATCTTTTTTCATAGTTCCACATCAGTTACAGCCTCCTTCCCAGGGGAGAGGGGCACTGCCCCAGCGCCAGTCCCTGCTGCTTTCGGCGAGATCCTTGCGCAGTGGGTAATGATCTCTGGCGAATTCCCGCTCCATCTGTGTTTTGATCCGTGCGTAGTGATTGAAGTATTCCATGGCTTTTTGATCCGAAGGGTGGGTGTCCAGATACAGCATCAGATCTGTCAGGACGAAATCAGCGATGCCGATATCATGCAGCTTTTTTTCTTCACTGTTCATTTGACACATCTCCTTCCTGTAAAGGGTTTGTCAAGTTCGGGGAAAATGGTACCGGCTTTGTAGCCTCTTTCCAGATTTTCATACATTTGCGTAAAATGCTGCCAGGGGACATAAGCCATGGCAAGAGGATATTTTTCAAAAGGTTCCTCGAAAGAATAATCTTTCATAGCAATCCGCTTTCCTTTCCGTAAAAACATTTATTATATGGTATGAACAGAGAAGAAAAGAGTGCATAGCTTTGGATGATACAAAATGGATACAATCAGGAGTTAAAGTAATATAAGAATTTATAGAATGAGGGGCAGAAGAAATGTTCAGGATATTAATTGCGGAAGATGAAGAGCCGATCGCTAATCTGATCCGGATGAATCTGACCAAGGCAGGGTATCTGTGTACCTGGGCGCCGGATGGAAAAAGCGCGGCAGATCTTATGGAACGGGAGAAGTATGACCTGGCATTGTTAGATATCATGCTGCCGGGGATCAACGGCTATGAGCTGATGGATTATGCGAAAGCCTGTGAGCTGCCGGTGATCTTCCTGACGGCGCTGGGATCTACAGAACATAAGGTGAAAGGACTCCGAATGGGGGCGGATGATTATCTGCCCAAGCCGTTTGAGATCGTAGAACTGCTTGCCAGAGTGGAGGCGGTGCTGCGTAGATATCATAAGACGGAGACGGTCATCCGGGCGTGTAATGTCACCATTGACACGGCATCCCACAGAGTGACTCTGGACGGGGAGGAAATCTATCTGACACCGAAGGAATTCGATCTGCTGTTATTATTTGCCAGAAATAAAAACAGGGCGTTGTATCGGGAAACCATATACGAGACTGTATGGGGTGGCGAATATATGGGACAGAGCCGGACCGTGGATCTGCATGTGCAGCGGCTGAAGAAAAAGTTACATTGGGAAAATATTATTATAGCGGTATATAAAGTGGGGTATCGTTTGAATGAAGTTCACGTATAAATTATTTTTTTCCATCACAGCACTTCTTACGGTAGCCTTCATGCTGTTTGGAAGCTTTATGCTGTTTTTCTATTTTAACCGTATGTTAGAACGGGAGACGGAGCAGGGAAAACGTGAGAACCTGCTCTTTCAGACCATTTATGATATGGTGTATCAGAACATGGAAAAATACGGAGCAGAATTCGCGGGGATACAGGCGGGAAATTCCGCAACAGAACGGATGACGGATCAGAACGGTACGGAATGTATGATCCTTGAAACGGATGGCACGATCACTCTGGAGGGCAGCCTGAAACTGCCACAGGATGAGATCAGGAGTCTTGCGGAAGAAATGATCCGCACCATGGATCCCGGTGCAGATCAGGTCTACGGTGTCCGCAAGGTAGGAACGCGTTATTATCTGCTCAGCATTATCACAGATCAGGCGACGGATTCGGCAGATATGGTATATCTTGGGATCCTGAAGGACCTGAGCGGCATTTATGAAGAGCGGAGCAATATGATGCGGCAATATGGTATTGCTCTGGCAGGTCTGCTGGTGATCGGTGGTCTGGCAGCTTTTTTACTGTCCAGATATCTGACCCGGCCCATAGAGCAGTTAAACCGCACGGCGGGGAGGATTGCCGAGGGAAATCTGGAGAAGAGGGCTGCCTATCAGGGTGCAGATGAGATCGGAGAACTGTCCCGGAGCTTTAACCGGATGACGGACAGACTGGTACGCCAGATGGAGGAAAAAGAGCTGGAAGCAAAACAGAAGGAGGATTTTACGGCGGCATTTGCTCATGAACTCAAGACACCTTTAACTTCCATCATTGGATATGCGGATATGCTGAACTCCTATGAACTGACAGAGCAGGAGCGGGGCGAAGCCACTTATTATATTTTCAGTCAGGGAAAACGTCTGGAAAGTCTGTCTCACAAATTGCTGGAGCTGGTGGGAATGGACAGACAGGAATTGGAATTCAAGAAGATTCAGACGAAAGAACTGGAGGAAAATATCCGGGATACGATGCGGATCCCCTTTGAACGCAAAGGGATCCGGGGAAAGATCAATCTGGAAAGAGGGGTGATTTTAGGTGACAGGGATCTGCTTTTGTCACTGTTATATAATCTGCTGGATAATGCTGTAAAGGCTGTGGAAGAAGGTGGATTTATCCTGATGAAGGGAAGTAAGCTCACACAGGGCTATGAGATCAAGGTTGTAGACAACGGCAGGGGGATCCCGCAGGAAGAGATCGCGAGGATCACGGAGGCTTTTTATATGGTGGATAAGTCCAGATCCCGCAAGGAAGGCGGAGCCGGCATCGGAATGGCTCTCTGTCAGAAGATCATCACCCTGCATCAGGGGGAACTGAAGATTGACAGTAAGCTTGGAGAAGGCACGGTAATGCGGTTATATTTTCCCGGGGAAATGCAGGTGGTAAAAAATAAAAGCAACAGGGGAGCAAAAGGCGGAATATGAAAAAACAGGAGAATAAGAACCGGCGCAATTTCCTACTATGTATGGGTGGACTGCTCGTGCTGATCGTATTTGCATTCGCAGGACCGGAAGGGCTGTTACGATTGCAGGATAAGAGCAGGCTGACTGGGTCAGTCAGTATATCAAATACAGGAACGGATTATACCGTCTGGAAGGAAGAGTATGAGACAGACACCATGCGCAGACTTCAAAATCTGGCAGACGGTATCGCTGCGGGAAAACACTACTATATCTCTGAACAAGATTATGAAGCTGCAACAGATGGTGAAATATATGGTCTGATCGATGAATATATTTTAAATACGGAATGGAATTACACTTTTCAGGACATGGGAGTGATCCCGGAGGATTATTTTTTCAAAAATATGGATACAGATAACATTTCCATCAAACGATATATTTTGTATGATGAAAAGCTGTCGGATGGAGTCGCGATCATGGCCTATGACATCTGTATGCGCATGAAGGAAGAGGAGGTTACGGGAGTCAGTATAGAGTGTGTCGTGGATTCTGAGACCGGAACACTCTATGCCATGAAGGTTGTGCTGGAAGATGAGACAGAACCTGTCACCTGGGATGATATCGGTGCAGATGCCCCTTATTATTTTATCACTGATTATATGCAGTCTTATCTGCATGATTATAATTCCGGGACCTATATTGAAATCGAAGGAGAGATGCCTTATGATACCAATGCACAGATCATGTGGGATAAAGAAGCTGAAATAGAGGCTGAAACAGAAGCGAAGTCCCAGACGACCATGGAAAACGACAACGGTGAGTATACGTGTGATCTGGAATACGGAGAGCATAAGCTGCATCTGACCGCAACACTGCTCAATGCTTCCGAAGGACAACTGGAGAAAGGCATCGGATATTTGTTCGGGATTCGTGAGATCGCAGAAAAGATCCCGGGTTTTCTGCCGGATATCCAGTAAATACATTCCGGAAATACAGGAATCCGGAAAAGCAGCCGGACAGTGATATCAATGTATAAAATAGAAAAATAAAGAATATAGTTTAGAAAAATAAGTCAGGGAGACAGACTTTTTATGATCACAGAGGTAACAGGCTTTTTACAGCAGACAGACCGGATCGTATGGGGACCCTGGCTTGTTTTTTTATTATTAGGCTGTGGCTGCTATCTGATGATAAGTCTGTTCTTTCTTCCTCTGAGAAATCTGTTGGCGGCACTTGGGCTGGTGTTCCATCCTAAGAGCCGGAAAGGCACAGATGGGGAAGGGGTTTCTTCTTTTTCAGCACTGACTACGGAACTGGCGGCAACGATTGGCACGGGAAATATCGTAGGCGTGGCTACTGCCATGGTGCTGGGAGGACCGGGAGCATTGTTCTGGATGCTTTTGTCCGGGATCATCGGGCTGTCGACCAAACTGGTGGAAAGTACGCTGTGTGTCAGATATCGTGTAAGAGATCACAAAGGAAAACCGGTGGGTGGTCCCATGTATGTTCTTCAAAATGCATTTCCGTATAGACGTATGGGGCGGATCCTTGCGGTACTGTTTGCAATATTCGCAGTACTAGCCTCCTTTGGCATGGGGAATATGACGCAGGGGAATTCTATTGCGGAGGCACTGGCAGTGACTTTTGGAGTCGACCGGACAGTGACAGGACTGGTGATTGGTATCTTTACAATTCTGGTGATCCTTGGAGGAATCGATAAAATAGCAAGGGTCACGGAATATCTGGTGCCCTGTATGGCAGTATTTTATTTGTTCGGAACAGGCATGGTGATCTTTACGCATTTCCATAATCTATCGGCAGGAATTCTGCAGATTTTATGCGGTGCTTTCTGCCCGGAAGCTATGGCAGGAGGGAGCATTGGATTCTTATGTTCCGGCAGGCAGGCTATGCGCTATGGTGTCTCCCGTGGAGTATTTTCCAACGAAGCGGGACTCGGAGCAGCCGGAATCAGTGCGGCTTGTGCAGATACACCGGATGCGGTGCGGCAAGGCTATATCAGCATGACGGGAGTTTTTATCGATACCATTGTGATCTGTTCCCTGACAGGGCTTGCCATAGCATCCAGCGGTATGCTGGGACAGAGGGATGCGCAGGGGGAGCTTTTGAACGGAACAGCGCTTATGATCGCTGTATTTTCCGCTACATTTGGCAGGGCGGGGGAATGGATGCTTGCACTATCTATCGCATTGTTTGCGTTTGCTACAATTATTGCCTGGGAATATCAGGGAGAGAAAGCCTTTGAATATCTGGCTGGAAATAGTCGCCGGACAGGGTGGTATCGTCTGTGCTATGGAATGTTTGCCTTTTTTGGGGCGGTCTGTTCGCTGGAAGCGGTATGGGATTTCTCGGATATCTGTAACGGTCTGATGGCGGTGCCGAATCTACTGGCAGTAGTGATGCTGTCGCAGGGAATCTGCCGGGAAATAAGAACCTATAAGCTCTGAACGATCACACCGAAATTACCTTTTAAATAAAATTAAATATTGAAGCGATGCGGCCACCATGATATGATAAATAAAATATGGCTATTCGAATTTGAGAGAAGAACATGCCCGGATAAGTTGTATTTGTGTTGAAACGTTAGGAGTGAGATTATGACTAAGACGATAGAGAATTTTTTGCGATATGTGAAGATCGATACCCAGTCCAGTGAAGAGAGCACCACGACCCCCAGCACCATGAAGCAGCATGACCTGGCAGGTCTGCTTGTCAGTGAACTGGAAGCTATGGGCGCCACAGAGATCACTTATGATAAGGAGCACTGCTATGTCTATGCTACCGTTCCTGCATCCGCAGGCTACGAGAATGCACCGGTACTTGGATTTATCGCCCATATGGATACATCGCCTGCGGTGACGGATACCAATGTGAAGCCCCGGATCGTAGAGCATTATGACGGAAAAGATATCGTACTGAATGCAGCAGAGAACATCGTTATGAAGACAGCGGATTTCCCGGAGCTGTTAAATTATGTGGGAAAAGATCTGATCGTGACAGACGGAACGACGCTGCTTGGCGCAGATGACAAAGCAGGTGTTGCTGAGATCATGACCATGGCGGAAGACTTGTTAAATCATCCTGAGAAAAAGCACGGCAAGATCCGCATTGGTTTCACCCCGGATGAGGAAGTCGGTGCCGGAGCGGATCATTTTGATGTGAAACTGTTTGGTGCAGATTATGCGTATACCGTAGACGGTGGTGCACTGGGCGAACTGGAATATGAGAATTTTAATGCCGCCGGGGCAAAGCTTCATGTATATGGCAGAAGTGTGCATCCCGGTTCCGCCAAAGGCAAAATGAAAAATGCCATTCTGATCGCGCAGGAGTTCCAGAAGCTGCTGCCGGTAGAGCAGAATCCAATGTATACCGAAGGCTATGAGGGCTTCTTCCATCTGGATGCTATATGCGGCAATGTGGAGGAAGTTACTGCGGACTATATTATCCGTGATCATAACAGACAGCTGTTTGAACAGAAAAAAGAGCTGTTTTTGTCCTGTGCGGATTTCCTGAACCGGAAGTATGGGGAAGGCACCGCTATAGTGGATATGAAAGATTCTTACTATAACATGCGGGAGATCATGGAGCAGCATATGCACCTGATCGACAACGCGAAAGCTGCCATGGAAGAGCTGGGGATCGAACCCAAAGTATCTCCCATCCGCGGCGGTACCGACGGCGCAAGACTGTCCTTCATGGGACTGCCCTGCCCGAACCTGTGCACCGGCGGAGAAAATTATCATGGCAGATATGAGTATGCCTGTGTACAGTCCATGGAAAAAACGACCGGACTATTGATCGCCATTGCAGCAAAATACGCAGACAGATAATAGATACAGATATGTTAGAAAGGCAATATTTTTTATATGACAAATGTAACACAAATGAACGAAACCGACAGACAGTATTATTTTATGGAGAAAGCCTCCGGTCATGTGGCAAAGCTTGGAGAAGAACTGGGCAGAAGGCCTACCTGCTGTGTGACTACTTTCGGGTGTCAGATGAATGCCAGGGATTCGGAAAAACTGGTGGGAATCCTGGAAAAAGTCGGCTATGAGATCATTGAAGATGAGAATGCGGACTTTGTGATCTATAATACCTGTACGGTGAGAGATAACGCCAACCAGCGTGTCTATGGAAGACTGGGAGTATTAAACGGCTATAAAAGGAAAAATCCTCATATGAAGATCGCACTGTGCGGCTGTATGATGCAGGAACCCACCGTGATCGAGAAGATTAAAAACAGTTACCGCTTCGTGGATCTGATCTTCGGAACGCATAATATTTTCAAATTTGCAGAGCTGTTATGCTCCCTGTTTGAAAATGAGGGAATGGTCATTGATATCTGGAAGGATACGGACAAGATCGTGGAAGATCTGCCGGTAGAGAGAAAATATTCTTTCAAATCCGGTATCAATATTATGTTCGGCTGCAATAATTTCTGCAGCTATTGTATTGTCCCCTATGTCCGCGGCAGAGAGCGAAGCCGTAATCCGAAGGATATCATCCGGGAGATCGAGGGACTGGTGGCAGATGGCGTTGTGGAGATCATGCTGCTGGGACAAAATGTAAATTCCTACGGTAAAAACCTGGAAGAGCCCATTACCTTTGCACAGCTTTTGCAGGAAGTAGAAAGAATCGAAGGATTGGAGCGGATCCGTTTCATGACTTCCCATCCCAAGGATCTGTCAGATGAGCTGATCGAGGTGATGAAGCATTCCAAGAAGATCTGCCGACATCTCCATCTTCCTTTGCAGTCCGGTTCCACGAAGATATTAACAGCAATGAACCGTCGTTATACCAAGGAGCAGTATCTGGAGCTGGCGGAGAAGATCCGTAAGGAGATTCCGGATATGGCGATCACTACGGATATTATCGTAGGATTCCCCGGAGAGACGAAGGAAGACGTAGACGAGACCATCGATGTGATCCGTCGCGTAAAATATGACAATGCCTTTACCTTTATCTATTCCAAACGAACCGGAACACCGGCGGCAGCCATGGAACAGGTGCCGGAGGAACTGGTAAAGGAGCAGTTTGACCGGGTGCTTAAGACCGTGCAGGAGACAGCCAGAGAACAGGTATCCAGGTATCAGGGACAGATCTGCGATGTGCTGGTAGAAGAGATCAATGAAAATGACAGTTCCTTAGTGACCGGAAGAATGTCAAATAATACGCTGGTACATTTTCCGGGAGATGCATCGCTGGTGGGGAAGCTTGTGAATGTTTCACTGGATGAATGTCATGGATTTTATTATATGGGCCATATGGTTTAGTCATGACTCTGATGAATAAATTGTAAAAGGGAATAGAAATGGAAGAACAAGAGAAGAAAAAGAGAATAGAACTGGAACAGGACATGTCCTGGAAAATGTATCAGATACTGACGATAACGGCGTGCACTGCAAATCTGATCGGAACAATCTGTAATTTCTGTATTCACGGTACGAAACTGCCGACCATACTCTGCGGCATATGCCTGCTGATGATCGTGACCATCGGCATTATCGGATGGACTACGAAAAAGGTGCAAATACCGGCTGTCCTGATCATATTAATACTTGTATGGTTTGAATTTCCTTATTTGTATTATTGCTACGGGGATGCCTCTATCGTATATCTGATCCTGGGGGTTGTTGGACTGGCGATATTTTTTCCGAGAAATGTGGTGATCATTTCTTTTGCGGTCACATTGCTGGAATACCTCGTGATCATGTTGAACAGCTTTGAACGGCCTTCTGTATGGAGAAATATGGACGAAGCCGGTAAGATCGGAACTACGATTGGATCCTTTGTTATTGTGGGAGTGTCTGTATTTGCCATGATATTTGAATTGCTCAGAAGTTACGAGGAACAACGAAAGCAATTGCTGAGTCTGAGTGAGGATCTGAACTTTGCAGCGAACCATGATCCTCTGACCAGGCTGTATAATCGGCGCTATCTTGTAAATCAGGTGAATGAATGGATATGCAAGCCGGAGAAGAGCTTCTGGATCGTATTGATGGATGTAGATGATTTCAAGGCAGTCAATGATACCTATGGGCATGGATACGGTGATGATGTACTGCGGGAAGCCGGCAGACTGATGCTGGAAGAAATGATGGGAAAAGGAATCGCAGCCCGGTTCGGCGGCGAGGAGTTTATGCTGGTGTTTGAACAGGATGATCGGGAACAAGTGTTACATTCATTCCGGAATATCCAGGAAGGCTTAAGGAGATATTCCCAGAATACCAGACAGATGGATATTACCATCAGCGGTGGAATGGAACGTTATGAGGCTGATAAACAGCTGGATCTATTGTTTACTTCTGTGGACCGGAAATTATATACTGCCAAAAATAACGGTAAAAACCGTATTGTAGAATAGGTTTAAAATAATAAAAAGTCTTGCAAAGCTTAAAAAATAGAGCTATGATAAGACCCGTGTGATTTTATAAAAATTTTATAATTTCACACGGGTCTTTTTACTGAGGAGATTATATTGAGGAGAATGTTATGGAAAAATTGAAACCGAAGCTTTTCTCAGTGATGAAAAGCTACACGAAAGAACAGTTTGTAAAAGATGTGATCGCAGGTATCATTGTGGCGATCATTGCTCTGCCCTTATCCATTGCACTGGCACTGGCTTCCGGAGTAACACCGGAAAAGGGTATCTATACAGCAATCACCGCAGGCTTTGTGATTTCTTTTCTGGGTGGCAGCCGCGTACAGATCGCAGGTCCTACTGCGGCATTTGCCACCATTGTTGCAGGAATTGTAGCGAAGAACGGCATGGACGGTCTGATCATCGCGACATTGTTAGCGGGTGTGATCCTGATCCTGATGGGATTTTTACGACTTGGCAATCTGATCAAGTTTATCCCCTATACGATCACCACCGGTTTTACTTCCGGTATTGCTGTGACGATCTTTATCGGACAGATCAAGGACTTCCTGGGACTGACCATTGTCAGCGAAGAGCCGCTGATCGAGACCATGGATAAACTGAAAGCAGTATTTCAGTTCATCTCCACCACAAATGTGCAGGCACTGCTTGTAGGTGTGATCAGTCTCCTGATCCTGATCCTGTGGCAGTATCTGCCGGGCTTTTGCAAGAAGATTCCCCCTTCTCTGATCGCAGTACTGGTGGGAAGTGCCATGGTTGCACTACTTAACATGAATGTAAATACGATCGGAGATCTGTATGAGATTTCCAATAAGCTTCCGTCAATTTCTCTGCCCGCCTTCAGCCTGAAGACGGTACAGAACGTCCTGCCGGATGCTTTTACCATCGCGATCCTGGCTGCCATTGAGTCATTGCTTTCCTGCGTGGTAGCGGACAGTATGGTGAACAGCAGACATCGTTCCAATATGGAACTGATCGCCCAGGGCGCCGGCAACATTACTTCCGCATTGTTCGGTGGGATCCCCGCCACCGGAGCCATTGCGAGAACTGCTGCCAATGTGAAAAACGGCGGACGTACCCCCATTGCCGGTATGGTGCATTCCGTGACACTTTTGTTGATCCTGGTAGTACTGATGCCTTATGCGGCACTGATCCCCATGCCCACCATTGCAGCCATTCTGTTCATGGTGGCTTACAATATGTGCGACTGGCGTAAATTCATAGGTCTGTGCAAGACCGCACCCAAGAGTGACATTATCGTTCTGGTGACCACATTTGTACTGACTGTCGTATTTGATCTGGTAGTAGCGATAGAGGTAGGTATTTTACTGGCAGCCATTCTGTTCATGAAGCGTATGAGCGATGTGACGGAAGTGGAAGGCTGGAAATATGTGGATGATGAGGATGATGCGGACAGCCTGTCCTTAAGAGTCGTACCTCACAATACCATGGTCTATGAAGTGAGTGGCCCCTTATTCTTCGGCGCAGCGGACAAGATCCTGAAGATCACATTAGATGAGAAAATGAACTGCCTGGTACTGCGTATGCGCAGCGTAAGCGCCATCGACGCCACAGCCATGCACAATCTGGAGCAGTTATATGCGGACTGTAAGAAGAAAAACATCCAGATCATTCTGTCCCATGTAGGGGAACAACCCATGCATGTCATGGAGAAGAGCGGCTTCTTAGATAAGGTGGGCAGAGAAAATGTCTGTGCCCATATTGATGATGCACTGGAACGCGCAGCAAAGCTGCAGTAAGTGTGAAAAACTATCATTTTTCATAGTGGTTCTTTAATTTACAACCTCAATATTTTGTGCTAAGATAGATGCGGATACGCAAGCTTTTGCGTGTCCGCTTTGTCGTGTATTCTTTTACAGAACAGGAGAAAATCATGGCTGAATTGACACCAATGATGCAAAAATATATGGAGACCAAGGAGCAGTATAAGGACTGTATCCTTTTTTATCGTTTGGGAGATTTCTATGAAATGTTTTTCGACGATGCGCTGGTGGCTTCCAAGGAACTGGAGATCACACTGACGGGAAAAAGCTGTGGCCTGGAGGAACGTGCGCCCATGTGCGGCATTCCTTATCATGCCGTGGAAGGCTATCTGTCCAAGCTGGTAAGCCGCGGTTATAAAGTGGCTATCTGCGAACAGGTGGAGGATCCGAAGCTTGCCAAGGGATTGGTGAAGAGGGAAGTGATCCGTGTGGTGACACCCGGTACCAACTTAAACGTACAATCTCTGGAAGCCGGCAAAAATAATTATCTGCTGAGCATTGCCTATACTCCGGATGGCATCGGTATCTCTGCGGCAGATGTAACTACCGGTGATTATTATGTGACCGAAGTCGAAGATCTGAAAAAATTAAATGATGAACTGATGAAGTACGAACCTTCGGAGATCATCTGTAACGAGGCATTTTTAGTCAGTGGCTTTGATGTGAATGATTTAAAGTCCCGCTTACATATCTCCGTCAATGCGTTGGAATCCCATATGTTCGATGATGACGGCTGCAGACGGATCCTGATGAAACATTTTAAGGTAAATACGCTGATCGGACTTGGTGTCGAAGAATTCCCTACGGGACTTTTAGCGGCGGGAGCACTGTTACAGTATCTGTATGATACCCAGAAGACAGATCTGGAGCATTTTACCCATATTTATCCCTATCTTACCAGCAAATATATGTTACTTGACAGCTCCACCAGAAGAAATCTCGAACTGACGGAGACTCTCAGAGAGAAGCAGAAGAGAGGCTCTCTTCTGTGGGTGTTAGATAAGACGAAGACCGCCATGGGCGCCAGACTTCTGCGCAATTACATCGAACAGCCGTTGATCGAAAAGGATGAGATGGAGAAGCGTCTGGATGCCATTCAGGAGCTGAATCAGGATTCCATCTCCAGGGATGAGATCCGGGAATACTTAAATCCCATCTACGATCTGGAACGACTGCTCAGTAAGGTGACTTATAAGACGGCAAATCCCAGAGATCTGATCGCATTTCGGAATTCCCTGCAGATGCTGCCGCCGATTAAGACAGTGCTGTCTGCCTTTGAAAAAGAAGAACTGACGGAAATCCGGGAGCAGATTGACGGCCTGGAGGATATTTATCAGCTGATCGATGAAGCGATCATTGACGAACCGCCCCTGTCCATCCGGGAAGGCGGGATGATCAAGGATCAGTTTGATGAAACCATAGACAGACTGCGCAGCGCCAAGCATGACGGAAAACAATGGCTTGCCCAGTTGGAGGAAGAGGACAGAGAGCGTACCGGAATCAAGAATCTGAAGATCAAATATAACAAAGTATTCGGCTATTATTTTGAAGTGACCAATTCCTATAAGAATCTGGTGCCGGAGGACTATATCCGCAAGCAGACCCTGGCAAATGCAGAACGATATACCACACCGCGGTTAAAGGAACTGGAAGACACTATTTTAAATGCGGAGGACAAGTTACAGACACTGGAATACGATGTCTTCTGCAGAATCCGGGATACCATTGCACAGGAACTGGTCCGCATCCAGAACACCGCAAAAGCGATCGCAAAGCTGGATGTGTATGCGTCTTTGTCGTTGGTTTCGGAACGAAATCATTATGTACGTCCGAAGTTAAATGAAAAGGGTGTTATTGACATCAAGGACGGAAGACACCCTGTGGTGGAACAGATGATCACCAATGATATGTTTATTGCCAATGACACTTATCTGGATAATGGAAGCCACTGTATCAGTGTCATTACCGGTCCCAATATGGCGGGTAAGTCCACTTACATGCGTCAGACGGCACTGATCGTACTGATGGCGCAGATCGGGTGCTTCGTGCCGGCCAGAACCGCTAATATCGGTATTGTAGACCGGATCTTTACCCGCGTGGGAGCTTCGGATGATCTGGCCAGCGGTCAGTCCACTTTTATGGTGGAGATGAATGAAGTGGCGAATATCTTACGAAATGCCACATCCAAGAGCCTTCTGATCTTAGACGAGATCGGAAGAGGTACTTCCACTTTTGACGGATTGAGCATTGCCTGGGCAGTGATCGAACATATCAGCAACCGCAAACTTTTAGGAGCCAAGACACTATTCGCTACCCATTACCATGAGCTGACCGAGCTGGAAGGCAAAATGAACAATGTGAACAACTATTGCATTGCTGTGAAAGAATGTGGCGACGATATCGTGTTCTTGCGTAAGATCGTAAAAGGAGGTGCGGACAAGAGCTACGGCATCCAGGTAGCGAAGCTGGCAGGTGTGCCGGACATGGTCATCGACCGTGCCAAGGAGATCGTGGAACAACTGTCGGACAATGATATTACGGAAAAGGTGCAGAGCATTGCTATCGATAATAAAAACGATGGTAAGGCAAAAAAACAGCCCAAATACGATGAGGTGGATCTGGCACAGATGTCTCTGTTCGACACTGTGACGGATGAGGATATTCTGAAGGAACTGATGGAGATCGAGGTGACGACGCTGACCCCATTAGATGCACTGAACACTCTGTACCGGTTACAGAATAAGCTGAAGAACCGCTGGAACGGTTAGATATAAGGGAAAGGCATAGGTAGATATATGGGAATACATGTACTGGACTCCCGGACGATCGACAGGATCGCTGCCGGTGAGGTGGTAGAACGACCTGCCAGCGTGGTGAAGGAGCTGGTGGAAAATGCCATAGATGCCGGTTCCACGGCGATTACGGTAGAGGCAAAAGAAGGCGGTATTGAGTTCATCCGTGTGACGGATAACGGTTGCGGCATTGAACGGGAACAGCTGCCCACAGCGTTTCTGCGGCATGCCACCAGCAAAATCGAAGATGCGGATGATCTGAACCATATTGCAAGCCTTGGCTTCCGCGGTGAGGCTCTGTCCAGTATCGCTGCGGTATCCCGTGTGGAGATCATCACCAAGAGAAAAGAGAACCTCACCGGAACCCGCATGGTGTTAGAGGGGGCAAAGGAACAGTCCATCGATGAGATAGGCGCGCCGGACGGTACCACATTCCTCATGAGGAATCTGTTCTTCAACACGCCGGTACGCCGGAAATTTTTAAAACAGCCTGCCACGGAGGGTAGTTATATTACGGATCTGATGGAACATCTGGCACTGTCCAGACCGGATATCTCTTTCAAATTCGTACTGGGGAATCAGACCAGATTCCATACCTCCGGAAATGGTGACCTGCGGGAAGTCATCTACCGGATCTACGGCAGAGAGATCGCCGCGGAGCTGGTACCGATCCAGATGGAAGAAAACGGTATTAAGATTGAGGGGTATCTGGGCAAACCGGTACTGGTGCGTTCCAACCGCAATTTTGAGATCTATTTTATCAACGGTCGTTTTATCCGCAGCGGTGTGATTGCCAAAGCCATTGAAGAAGGTTATAAGCAGTATCTGATGCAGCATAAATTTCCGCTGTGCGTATTGCACATCACCATGGATACGGAGACCGTGGATGTGAACGTACATCCCTCCAAAATGGATGTGCGGTTCTCCGACGGCATGGCATTTGCCAGAATGCTGAGCGAGAAGATAGCAACAACCCTGCGGAACCGGGAAATGATCCCGGATGCTTCCTTAGAGGATGAAAAATCCATTCAGAAAAAGGAGCAGGAAGACAGAAAAGCTTCCTGGAAGGAGCACACGCCGGAGGTGTTCGAGAAAAAAAGAGAAGAAAGCTACCGTGTCATGGAGGCTGCCAAATATGAGGCGGTACCGAAAGACCGGAGGGAATTTATACAGAAGCCGATCTGGCAGGAGACACATGCAGGTATACAGACGAGTCTCCGTAAACCGGAACCGGTAAGGGAGCAGACAGAGGTACAATCTATTGCACCTGCGGCAACACCGGAATCGAAAGAGGACGATTTTTTCGTGGAGGCAGCACCGCTGGAGCCAAGGGATGAGACTTCATCAGAGCCTGTTATCTGCCAGGAGACCGCTGAGGTGATGGTGAAGGATGTACAGCAGATGAATCTGTTTGAAGAGAAACTGTTATCTGTGCAGAACCGCAGCCGCTACCGTATCATCGGACAGGTCTTCGATACCTACTGGCTGATCCAGTTCGAGGATAAGCTGTTCATCATTGACCAGCATGCCGCCCATGAGAAGGTGAAATACGAGCGTCTGATGAAACAGTTCCACGAAAAGAGTGTGGTCTCCCAGCGCCTGATGCCTCCCATCATTGTCAGCCTGACGGGGCAGGAGGAAAGCGTTCTTCATACTTATGAGGATGCCTTTACACAGCTGGGATTTGAGATCGAAGCCTTCGGCGGCAACGAATATGCCCTGCGCAGTGTCCCGGTAGATCTCTACGGGTGCAGCGAGAGAGAACTGTTTTTAGCGGTGCTTGATGAACTGTCACAGGAGACCGGCAACCGCGGAAGCTTTCAGGTCATCGAGGAAAAGATCGCATCCATGTCCTGCAAGGCAGCTGTTAAAGGTAACAACCGATTAAGCCTTCAGGAGGCGGAACAGCTGATCGATGAACTTCTGACACTGGATAACCCCTACAACTGTCCCCACGGCAGACCTACCATCATTACCATGACGGAGACTGACCTGGAGAAGAAATTTAAGAGGATTGTATAATGCGCTTACTGATCAAACAACGAGTATTTTCCTGGACAGATTCTTATGATGTCTATGATGAGAACGAAAATGCAAAATACTTTGTAAAGGCGGAATTTTTCTCCCTGGGACACCAGTTACACATATATGACAGAAATGATCGTGAACTGGGTGTGATCAGGCAGCGGCTGTTTACCCTGCTTCCGGCATTTGAAATCGAAATCGGCGGGCAGGTGAAAGGCGAGATCCGCAAACAGTTTTCTTTTTTCAAACCCAGATACGAGATTGATTATAACGGCTGGCGCGTGGAAGGAGATTTTCTGGGATGGGATTATGATGTATACAACGGATGCAGCAGTATCATTCATATCTCCAAGGAACTGTTCCATTGGGGAGATACCTACACGATTAACTTTGCTGATCCTAAGGACGAACTGGAAGGGCTGATGTTAGTCATTGCTATCGATGCTGCAAACTGCACCCAGAATAATGGATAATGTGTAAGGAAGAAAAATTATGTCGGTAACACAATCTATAAAAAGACCGTTAGTCGTACTGACCGGTCCCACCGCAGTTGGTAAGACGAAACTGTCCATTGCCCTGGCGAAAGCTATAGGTGGGGAGATCCTGTCAGCCGATTCCATGCAGGTATATAAACATATGGATATCGGATCCGCAAAGATCCGCCCTGAGGAAATGCAGGGAGTGCCCCATCATCTGATCGACATTCTGGAGCCGTGGGAAGAATTTAATGTGGTGGTATTTCAGAAACGGTGTCTGGAATGCATGGAACAGATCTATGACAGAGGGCATATCCCAATCCTGGTGGGAGGCACCGGGTTCTATATTCAGGCGGTGCTTCGGGGTATTGATTTTACGGAGAACGAAGAGAATACCGAATACCGGGAAAAAATGGAACAGCTTGCGAAAGAAAAGGGACCGGAAGTACTACATGACATGCTCAGAAAAATTGATCCGGTTTCAGCAGAGAACATTCATACAAACAATATCAAGAGAACCATCCGTGCACTGGAATATTATGAACTGACCGGAGAACCCATCTCTGCGCATAATGAAAGGGAAAAAGAGCGCACGAGCCCATACAATTTCAGCTATTTTGTCCTGACGGATGACAGAGAAAATCTGTATGCGCGGATCGAAACCCGTATCGATGAAATGCTGTCGGAAGGACTGGTGGAGGAAGTCAGAAGCCTGAAAAAAATGGGCTGTCACAGAGGAATGGTATCCATGCAGGGACTGGGTTACAAAGAGATCCTGGAGTACCTGGACGGAGAATGCAGCCTGGAGGAAGCGGTGTATACTCTGAAGCGGGACACCAGGCATTTTGCCAAGAGACAGATAACCTGGTTTCGCAGGGAGAACGCAGTTACCTGGCTGGATAAACAGCAATTTGACTATGACGAAGAGAAAATTTTAGAATATATGATAAAGGAATTAGGAGAAAAAGGGATCTATGAAAAACAGCAATAACAGTAATGAAGAAATGTATCTTTCCATGGGGATCAGCAAGACGGTATATGACTATGGATGTGTCATAGAGAAAAGTCTGCGGGAGCGTTTTGACGAGGTGGACCGGAATGCGGAGTATAATCAGTTAAAGGTGGTAAAAGCCATGCAACAGCATCAGGTAAGTGAAGCCTGCCTGCTGGGTACTACCGGCTACGGATATAACGACCTGGGAAGGGATACCTTAGAGGCGGTTTATGCGGCAACGTTCCACACAGAGGATGCTCTGGTGCGTCCCCAGATCACCTGTGGTACCCATGCACTGGCACTGGCTCTGATGAGCAATTTAAGACCCGGAGACGAACTGCTGTCCCCCGTAGGCAAGCCTTATGATACTTTGGAAGAAGTCATCGGCATCCGCCCGTCTAAAGGGTCTCTGGCAGAATACGGTGTAACCTATCGCCAGGTAGACCTGCTGCCGGACGGAAACTTTGACTATGATAAGATCCGTGAAAACATTAATGAGAAGACCCATCTGGTAACCATTCAGAGATCCAAGGGATATCAGACCAGACCGACCCTGTCCGTACAGCGGATCGGCGAGCTGATCGCCTTTATCAAAGGCATCAAGCCGGATGTGATCTGTATGGTGGATAACTGCTACGGAGAATTCGTGGAGACGATGGAACCCTCCGATGTGGGTGCGGACATGATCGTGGGATCCCTCATTAAAAACCCCGGCGGCGGACTGGCTCCCATTGGTGGCTATATTGCCGGTAAAAAAGAGTGTGTGGAAAATGCTGCATACCGTCTGACATCCCCGGGACTCGGTAAGGAAGTAGGAGCATCTCTTGGCATTCTGAAGGATTTTTATCAGGGATTTTTCCTGGCGCCTACTGTGACGGCGGGTGCATTAAAGGGAGCGATCTTTGCAGCTAATGTCTATGAAAAATTAGGTTTTGCGGTAGTACCGAACGGTACGGAGAGCAGACATGATATTATCCAGGCGATAACGTTTGGACAGCCGGAAGGCGTCATCGGCTTCTGCCAGGGAATTCAGGCAGCGGCTCCGGTAGACAGCCATGTGACACCGGAACCCTGGGATATGCCGGGATATGATGCACAGGTCATCATGGCGGCAGGGGCATTCGTATCCGGATCCTCCATTGAACTGTCCGCAGATGGTCCTATTAAGCCACCCTATGCCGTATATTTTCAGGGTGGACTGACCTGGCAGCATGCCAAGTTCGGCATTTTGAAATCCCTGCAGTCGTTGCTGCAGAAGGGAATCGTGACAGAAGAACAGCTAAGGCAGGCAATGTAGAACATGCCAGAAAATACGAATCCTGTAGAAAAAGCGCAAAATAAAATCCACTAAATTTGTGTACAGAAGAAGCTTTTTGTGATAGTATTAAAAGACGTATGGAAGATGGAGGCTCGCGGGGAGCACCTATCGGATCCGGAAAGTGTACACGAAAGAAAGAAGAGGAAGTAGTTTGAAGAGAATTAATTGGGTTTTGGTTGTACTTGTGCTGATCGGATTTGTGATCGGCAGATTTATAGGAACTTACTTTGACGGTACCTTTCTGAATTACGGACAAAATTTCGGACTCAGCAGTCCGGTAGAACTGAATCTTGGTTTTATCATTCTTACGTTCGGGCTGGAGTTCAATATTACCATAGCGAGTGTGATCGGTGTGATCATTTCGTTTGTGGTATATCGTTTTATCCGTTAGATATCATACGTCGGAGAAGGCAGAAGGAGACTTATGCCTGTTAAATTGACACAACAAAGTAACACTAACGCACAGCTGCCCTATGAACGATTCCAACAATTCGGACCGGAGAACCTTACGGAGGCGGAACTTCTGGCAGTCATCCTGCGGACAGGAACCAAAGATACTTCCGCAGTGGAGCTGGCAGAAAAGGTCCTGGCACTGGCAAAATATCCCAGGGAAGGACTTTTGGGTCTGCACGATGTAAGCGTGGAGGAATTGACACAGATCCGTGGGATCGGCATAGTGAAAGCAGTGAAATTAAAATGCATCGCTGAATTATCCAATCGTATGAGCCGGGCGAGAGCAAGCACCGGGATCTGTTTTACCCGTGCGGATATGGTGGCGGAATATTTCATGGAGAAGCTGCGACATAAGGATACAGAATGTGTGTATCTGCTCTGCCTGGATGCCAAGGGACAGTTGATCCGGGAGAAAAAGCTGTCGGACGGCTGTGTGAACATGGCTCTGATCTCTCCCAGAGAGATATTTTTAGAAGCATTGAAAGACAAAGCGGTGAATATCATCCTTGTGCATAACCATCCCAGCGGTGATCCGACGCCCAGCAGAGCGGACAGAGAACTTACCGACAACGTGGCCGGAGCGGGAGAACAGATGGATATTCCACTGTTAGACCACATTATTATCGGGGATAACAGGTATACTAGCTTTAAAGAACAAAAATTATTGAGATGATATAAGAAAGGAAAACGACAGTGGCAAACAACGCATTCGGTATCGACCTCGGTACCAACAATATAAAGATCTATAATCGCAATGATGACAACATTATGATCGAGAAGAATATGATTGCCATCGAGAACAAAAATACTTTATTTGCTTACGGAAACTCTGCATTTGAAATGTATGAAAAAGCGCCCAGTAATATTCATATTTCTTATCCGCTTTCCAACGGTGTGATCGCGGATATTAAAAATATGGAGACTTTGGTGAAGTATTTTATCGGAGATCTGCAAAAAGGCAATACCAAGCCTTCCGATTTCTTCATTGCGGTGCCGACGGATGTCACTGAGGTGGAAAAAAGGGCGTTCTACGATCTGGTCAAGGGAGCAAACGTAAAAGCTAAAAAGATCATGGTTGTGGAAAAGGCGGTAGCCGACGGCCTGGGACTGGATATCGATGTGAAAAATTCCCAGGGTGTGCTGGTGGTAAATGTCGGTTACGAGACCACGGAGATCTCCATTCTGTCTTTGGGTGGTATCGTATTAAGCCGTCTGATCAAGGTGGGTGGTATGAAATTTGACGATGCCATCCGTGCCGCGGTCAGAAGAGAATTCTCACTGATCATCGGTGGCAAGACAGCGGAAAATGTAAAGATTGCCCTGAAAGAACTGGAAGAAGAGGGCAAGGGTGCCATCGTATACGGCAGAGATATTGTGACCGGTCTTCCGGTAGAACGTGAGATCCCCACAAAAATGGTGGATGAGTCCCTGGAAGAGCATTTCAATACGATTATCGATAATGTAAAGGTGATTTTGGAGAGAACTCCGCCCGAACTGGCAGCGGATATTTATCGTCACGGCATTTATCTGACCGGCGGCGCATCCCAGGTGAACCATTTAGCTGAGAGACTGGCAACCGGCACCGGACTGCATGTTAATGTAGCAGAGAATCCTCTGACCAGCGTGGCAATGGGACTTGCCAAGATCATCAAGGATGATAACTATAAATCTGTAGCTTACGCAATTGAAGGGATGAGTAAATGAGCCCAGTCGTAAAAAGAAAAGGGGAGAGGTTTACTTTACCGAGTAAATATCTCCTTTTTATTTTAACTATCCTGTGTACTGTAATGATGTTGGTGACCTTCGGGACCAATGTGTTTAACCGCCCGTTTAACCGTGTGGTGGGATATGTGATCGTTCCCTTTGAACAGGGCATCGCTAAGGCGGGAGAATGGCTATCAAACCGTTCAGATGAACTGGTGCAGATCCGCACACTTTTAGCGGAGAACAGTGCCCTGAAGGAGCAGGTGGCATCGCTCACGGAGGAAAACACCCTGCTGCAGCAGGACAAATATGAACTGAATGAATTAAGAGGCTTATTGGAGCTGGATGAGGAATACGGTGATTATAATAAGATCGGAGCCCGGATCATCAGCAGAGATTCCGGCAACTGGTATTCTTCCTTTGTTATTGATAAGGGATCCAATGACGGATTGGCTGACGATATGAATGTTATAGCGGGGGGAGGCCTGGTAGGCCGCATTACTTCTGTGGGCCCGAACTGGTCCAGAGTGACTTCGATCATCTCCGATAATTCTAACGTCAGCGGCATGACACTGGCTACCGGGGATAACCTGATCGTATCGGGAGACCTGCAGCTTATGGCGCAGGGAGTCATTTCCTTTAGCAAACTGGTGGACAGTCAGGATGCGGTTGTGGAGGGAGATAAGGTAGTCACTTCCGATATCAGTGACAAATATCTTCCGAATATCCTGATCGGTTATATCAGCACGATCAATAAGGATACCAACAATCTGACCAAGTCGGGATATTTAACTCCGGTGGTGGATTTTGAACATCTGAGTGAAGTCCTGGTGATCACAGATAAAAAGCAACAGATTCCAAGCGGAGGAAACACGGATGGAAAATAATAGCAGTATCCTGCGAAAAGTGATTGTGACTCTGTTTGTTGTCCTGTGCTTCATTTTACAATGCAGTGTATTTAACAGCCTTGCGCTGGGAGGGATCATTCCAAATCTGATGATCATTCTGACTTCTTCTTTCGGATTTATGAGAGGGGAAAAGGAAGGACTTCTGATCGGTTTTTTCAGCGGGCTGTTATGCGATATCTTTTTTGGCAGTTTTTTAGGTTTCTATGCCATGATCATGATGTACATAGGATTTATAAACGGGAAATTCTGCAGAATCTTTTATCCGGAGGATATTAAATTGCCGTTGGCGCTCATTGTGGTGAGCGATATTTCCTATGGACTGTTGTGCTATATTCTGATGTTTCTTCTGAGAGGGCGTTTTCATTTCCCGTATTATTTTACAAGAGTGATCCTGCCGGAAGCACTCTATACCATTGTTGTAACGATCGTGTTATATCCTCTGATTCTGAAAGTGAACCAGAAGCTGGAGGAAAAGGAAAAAAGGAGCGCACAGAAATTTGTTTCATGAAATAAGAGATCACATTATAAATATTGTGACCAGCAGACTGACCGTACTTACCATAATGTTTTTCTTTTTTGCCGGAGTACTGGTCTATCGCTGTTTTAATCTGCAGATCATCAATGGAGAAGAGTACCTGAATGATTTTATTCTGCAGATTGAGAAGACGAGAGATATTACCAGCACCAGAGGCCGGATCCTGGATCGTAACGGTAATGTACTGGCGGAAAATGAACTGGCTTATTCCGTGAAGATCGAGGATGTATTTGAGTCAAGCCGGAATAAAAATGCCGAGGTGAATGATGTTGTGTACCGACTGATCAAGCTGATTGAGAAAAACGGTGACAGCGTCATCACGGATTTTAAAATTGTCATTGATGAGGATGGGGATTATGTCTATTCTGTAGATGGAACCGCATTGCTGCGTTTCCAGGCGGATGTGCTTGGTTATAAGACGGTAGACAAGCTCTCTGAAGAAGAGAAGGCTATGACAGCCCAGGAACTAATGGAATACTTAAGCCGGGCAAAAGGTTTTGCTATCGGACAGTATGAGGATCCGGAAGATCGTACTTCACCTTTTATTGTCGGAAAAGGTTATACGAAGCAAGAATGGCTGCAGATGGTGACCATCCGGTATGCCATGAATCTGACTTCCTTCCGAAAATATGTGGGAACTACCGTGGCAACGAATGTCAGCGAGAAAACAGTTGCTGTCATTATGGAGAATTCCGATCAGTTAGACGGTGTTTCCATTGTGGAAGATACGGTGAGACATTACATAGACAGCAAGTATTTCGCACATATACTCGGTTATACCGGCAAAATCTCTTCCGATGAACTGACGGATCTGAATGAACAGGTGGTGGCAGAAGGCGGAAGCGAGGATGCCTATACCATTAATGATGTCGTAGGAAAAAGCGGCATTGAGTCCTATATGGAGACCACTCTGCAGGGGACCAAGGGCAGTGAAAAAGTGGTGGTAGATAATACCGGTAAGGTAATTACCATCCTGGAGCGGAAAGAGGCCCAGCCGGGAGCAGACGTCTACCTGACCATTGACAAGGATCTTACGGAAGCAGTCTACAATATTGTGGAGCAAAAACTGGCAGGCCTGGTATCCAGCAAGATTATCAATGCCAAAGAGTTTAATCTGCCGGAAAATGCGAAAAGCTCCTCAATTAAGATTCCGATCTATGATGTATATTTTACAATGATCAATAATAATATTCTGGATCGCAAACACTTTGAGGCAGAGGATGCCGGTGAAACGGAACGGGCGGTATATGCGGCATATCTGGAGTACAAGCAGGGTGTCTATGACAAACTGAATTATGAACTGACAGAAGGCGGAACTCCTTATAACAAGCTTTCCAAAGAATATCAGGTATACCAGAGCAATATCGTAAGTCTCTTAAGAGACGACGGCGTGATCATGAAGGAACTTGTAGATGACAATGATGCCACCCAGATCGCATGGGCCAAGGATGAAGTCATCTCGCTGAAGGAATATCTCCAGTATTGCATTGCCATGAACTGGATCGATGTAAGCAGGCTGGATCTGAATGAAAAGTATTCGGATTCTGCGGAAGTGTATAACAAGCTTCTGGAGTATATCATAGAGACAATTGATCATACTACGGAATTCCAAAAACGGTTTTACAAATATATGCTTTTAAATGATAAGATCACCGGAAGACAGATCTGCATGCTGTTGTGTGAACAACGTGTGGTAGATATTCCCGCAGAGGATGAAGAGGCATTGTATGCCGGTAAAATGTCGGCATATCAGTTCATGATGAACCGGATCACCAATCTGGAGATTACGCCGGCACAGTTGGCGCTGGATCCCTGCAATGCTTCGGTGGTCATAACGGATGTCAATACCGGTGATGTGCTGGCCATGGTGTCTTATCCGGGATATGACAATAACAAAATGGCAAATACTGTGGATGCGGAATATTATGCCCGTCTGAACGCGGACAAATCCAGTCCGCAGCTGAATTTTGCCACACAGTATAAGGCGGCACCCGGATCAACCTTCAAGATCGTATCCGCTACGGCGGGACTGATGGAGAACGTGATCAATCTGCAGACCAAGGTGAATTGTGTCGGAACCTTCACTGAGATCACTCCGTCTCCCAGATGTTGGAAGATCTCCGGACATGGGTATGAAAATGTGACTTCAGCGATCAAGGATTCCTGTAACTATTTCTTCTATAATGTGGGTTACCAGCTGGCAACGAGCAGCGGTAGTTACAATGAAGAAGCAGGTCTGGAGACATTGAGCAAATATGCGGATCTATACGGTCTGACCGATAAGTCCGGGGTAGAGATCGGCGAGTATGCGCCGGATGTATCTACCAAGGACCCGGTGCGTTCCGCCATCGGTCAGGGCAGTAACAGTTATACTACGGTAGGTCTGGCCAGATATGTTACCACGATTGCCAACAGCGGAACCTGTTATAATCTGACTTTGTTGGATAAAACAACGGATTCCCGGGGGAATCTTCTGAAAGAATATCATGCGGAAGTGAGAAACCAGATCGATCTGCCGCAGGAGTATTGGAATGCGTTCCATCTGGGAATGCGACAGGTAGTGGAAAATAAGAAATATTTCAGCGATCTGGCGGTAAATGTTGCAGGTAAGACCGGTACGGCAGAGCAGACGGCATCCAGACCCAACCATGCACTTTTCATCTGCTATGCCCCCTATGAAAATCCGGAGATCGCCATCGCAACGAGAATTCCTTTTGGATATTCTTCTGATTATGCAGCACAGTTTACCAGAGATATTATTAAGTATTATTACGGACTGGCAGAGGAAGATGATCTGATCACCGGCACCGCAGATTCACTGGATAATGCAGTATCCAACGAGATGTAACTATCCGGAGTCAGGTAAACACGGGCAGATGAACGTCGAATGCTGGCATTCGTAAGAGAATCTGACAGGGTTTATATGACGAAGTAACCACATTCGCAAAAGGAGAGCTTCAAAGAAGCGATTATGCGAATGTGGGACTCCGGATAGATAAATTAAAAAGACAGGTACAAGAAAATGAAAGATGCAGTATTGATCAAAAGCTTTACCAACGGAATCACGCTTTTAATGAGAGAAGATGCTTCCTTGGAGGAAATCCTGCAGGAACTTGCAGTGAAATTCACCGAGGCAAAGAATTTCTTCGGATCGTCCACCATGGCATTGTCCATGGAGGGACGTGAAGTCAGTGAAGTGGAGGAGATTCGTATTCTGGATACCATTCGGGAAAACAGTAATGTCAGGATCGCCTGTATCGTCGGTCATGATGAAGCCACGAACAAAAACTTTATTAAGGCACTCCAGCATATGGAGAAAAAGCTTTCCGGCGGTGATGAGGGGCAGTTCTATAAAGGAACTCTGAAAAACCGTGAAGTGATAGAGACGGAGAACAGCATTGTGGTCCTGGGGGATGTATACCCCGGAAGTGCTGTGATGTCAGGCGGAAATATCATTATTTTAGGAGGACTGTACGGGGAAGCTTATGCGGGCGGAACCGGCAGGGAAGACTGCTATATCGTAGCGCTTGAAATGGAGCCGGAAAGATTAAAAATCGGCGATTTCAAATATAAAA
>ERZ827498.838-NODE-838-length-37866-cov-5.877152_pt1 | contig 37866 bp, 41 predicted proteins | sample MGYA00519865_ERZ827498 | MGnify/ENA primary metagenome ERZ827498 (study PRJEB31778, sample SAMEA3449328) | human gut metagenome | biome: human gut; feature: human-associated habitat; material: faeces | place: United Kingdom | collected 2010/2012 ...
CCAGGGCGATTGGTATCCCCGGCCCCTGTCCCCTGCCCCCAATTTCGGAAAAACTTTCGTCCATCGCTAACCACTAACCCTAAAAGGAGAATGATATGGCAACCATGATGTACATGTTCGACGTGAAGACCCGCGAGTATACGGGGGCTCGTCCGGCACAGGAGCTCAATGGCAAGCCTTTGACCAAAAGCGCCTCCGCTACTCCTGCCCCGCCGCCTGAAAATATCCCGGAAGGTCATGTCGCCCGCTGGACGGGGAACGAATGGGAGCTGGTGGAGGATCACCGTCAGCATCTGGACAGCAAGGGGACGAAGCAGGGCGGCACGCCGTACTGGCTACCGTCCGAAGGCGACGACTGGCAGAGCCAGCCCCGCTACACCGAAGATCTCGGCCCGCTTCCGTCTGGTGCGACCACGCAGCGCCCGGAAAAGCCCCTGTCTGTGGTCAGGGAAGAGAAAGAGTGCGAGATCCGGTCCGCATGTGATGCGGCCATTATCGCCAGCCTCACCATGCCTGCCGCCAGCCCCTCGGTGACGGATGTCTCGGTGGCCGCCGCTTCGCTGGCCGCCGTCGACCCGGATGGCCCGGACACCCTGCTGGCTCTGCACTCGGCCCGCCGCGACGAGCTTTTGGCCCTTGTCCAGGCTGCTGACAGCGTCGCCGCCGTCCAGGCCGTGGAGGTGACGTATGCCATCTGATCCCGTCCCTGATGCCCGGGCGCGGGGCCAAGGCGTTCCTTTCCAGAGGATTCGCCGCATCACCGGCTATCTGGTGGGCACGCTTGATCGCTTCAACAACGCCAAGCGCGTCGAGGAGAGCGAACGGCTGAAGCACGGCATGGGAGGTCAGGATGCAGGACGATGATGGGCTGTCTCTCCCTATCGGGGGCGTGATCGAGGATGTGTACATCACGGCTCCCGTGAGCCGGGGAGGGGACGGCATCACGGTGTACGGCAGCGATGGCCCTGTGGTTATCCGCAACTGTACGGTCGATCTCGGCCGCTGTCCCCTGGACAAGCTGGATGAAGGTATCTCCGGCGTGGACGGGGCGCGTGCCGTGATTCGCCGTACACGGGTGACGAGAGTGGGAAAGGCCATCCTGTGGGGCAACGGCGATTACCCGGATACGGATCCGGACGCTGAGCTGGTGCTGGAGGATTGCATCATACGGGATTTTGGCCGCCGTGCTCCGGAGGCCCAGGATGGTGTGCGCGTCATCATGCGCCGCTGCGTGATCCGCAATTGGGGCATCCGCAGCCGCTTCTCGGTGCGGAGTTTCGGGGCGTGGGCTCACGATGGAGCCCGCATCCGGGCCGAAGACTGCGTTTTCTGGCAGGATCGTTTCCTGCAGGCCGGGCTGTGGGGCTTTGTGGTCGATCTGGCCAACTGGGTCGGCTGGTGCTTCAACCGGCGAGACTGGAACCCGCTGCACTGGCTTCTGCCCGGTGTCTGCCGGGGGCTCACCGCCAGCCAGAATGGGGAGGTCAGCGCCAGTTGCTGCTGGAAGAATCGCTGGTGGATCAGGCTGCAGGGGCATCGAGGCCCCAGAATGTCCAAAAAGGAGGCCCTGGCCCTCATGGCGGAATTGGAAGGCAGGCTGCTTTGACGGTAGGGGGATTCACCCGCATAGTGCCGGAAAGGAGAGGTACTATGCCTGTGATTTTTTTACCGTATAAGAAGAAGCCCTGGATCTGCAAATTTCGGGAACCATGGAGCGGGCGTCCGCGCGTCCGCTCCTTCCACAGTGAACAGGAGGCGCTGGACTTCGAGAAGGTCCAGCGCCTTATTTTTGAGCGGGAGAAAGCCCTGGTGCGCCGGGCCAGATACAAAGGCCGCCAGCCGGAGAAGACGCTCACTGTGGCCGAGTTGCTGTCAGCCTATATCGAGGCCCGGCAGAGCCTGTCCACGCGGACGACGGCCATGCAGCACCTCCGCAGTTTTGCGGACATCTACGGGCACCGAAAAGCGCACTGCATCAGCGTGGACGACGTGCTGGCGTGGATGGAGATAATGCGCCAGCGCGGGGTTGGCGCCGCCACGGTCAGCCGAAGGGCGGCCATCCTCAAGGGGGCATGGGCATGGGCTTGCCGCAGCCGCCATCTGGACAGCAACGCGCTATCCGTGCTGCGCATCCCCACCGTGCGCTCGCAGCGCATCGACCCGCCCACGCTGCAGGAGGCCCGGCGCCTGTACGCCGTGGCTGCGGAGCATGTGCAGCGGGTGATCGCTCTGGGAATGGGGATGGGGCCGCGCATCGGCCCCAGCGAGCTTTTTCGGCTGCGCTGGCTGGATGTCGACCTGGACAGCCGTCTGATCCGTATGCCCAATGCCAGAAAAGGCGCGGAGTTCGAGGCCCGGAGCATCCCCGTCCGTGATGATCTGCTGCCCCTGCTACGGCGCTGGCAACAGGCCGATGCCGCGGCAGGCGTGGAGTTCGTCATTCATTACCGCGGCCGCCCGGTGCTTTCCATCAGCCGGGCATGGCACAACGCCCTGCGCCGGGCCGGTATCGGCAGACGCCTCCGTCCTTATGACCTGCGCCATGCGTTCGCGTCCCACGCCCTGGATCATGGCGCTGACCGCAAATGTGTCGCGGAGGTGATGGGGCACAAAAACGAGGGGATGCTGCTCCAGATCTATCAGCATACGCTGCTGCGCCAGCGTCGCCGGGCCGTCAACGCCGGGCCAGGACTGCGCGTGAAATGATCTCAAAGCCCCCGTTTTCGGGGGGCTTTTTTTGCCATTTAGCCGATTTTCTTTACTTTTTTGTGTACGACAACGCCGCTCTATTGTATAGATAAGTTATTGAAATTCAACAAGTTATCTCAAAGGAGCCTGAGAATGAGCAGCTACAGAATCATCCACAACGCCAGCAAGATCCTGTCCCGCGTTTCCGCGCATGGCCTGCCCGAAACGGCGGCTGCGGAGATGGGCTACCGCTTCCGCACCGCTGACATGGAAGGGGCCTCGTCCGCCATCGTCGCCCTGATGGGCGAACTCCGGGCCAGTATGGAAATGCGGGACATCACGGATGCCTTCGTCCTGCTGGATGTCATCAACTGCGAGATGCTCTATCCCCTCCTCGAAGGGTGCTAGGCCGTATCCCTCCTGCCCCGGTGGTGCCACACGCCGGGGCAGGGCAACCTCAACCCAAAGGACACCATCATGAACAGCTACGAAGAAAAGCAGGAAGCCCGCCGGGCACGCTACGAAGAAAAGGCCAGCCGGCTGCGTGACGAAGCGCACCGGCTCCACGACCAGGCCCACGAGATGGCCTCGGCCATCCCCTTTGGCCAGCCCATCCTCGTGGGGCATCACTCCGAGGGCCGGGACAGGCGCTACCGCGACCGCATCCACAACACCTTCGGCAAGGCCTTCGCCACCATGGACAAGGCCGATTACTACGAGGAGAAGGCCGCCAAGGTCGGGAGCGGCGGCATCTCCAGTGATGATCCTGATGCCCTGGACAAGCTCAATGACAAGCTGGAGAACCTGCGGCGGAACCACGAGTTCATGAAGGCAGCCAATGCCGCCATCCGCAAGGGCAAGACGCTCGAAGCCAAACTAGCGAACCTCATGGCGCTGGGCGTGAGCGAAGGGGAAGCGCAGGACATCCTCAAGCCTGACTTCTTGGGGCGTGTGGGCTTCGCGCCTTACTCCCTCCAGAACAGCAACGCCAACATCCGCCGGGTGGAGCAGCGCATCCGCGAGCTGGAGCGGGCCGCCGCTGCCGAGAGCAGGGAAGAGGAAGGGCAGGGATACACCTACCGGGAGGACACGGAGGAAAACCGGATAATGTTCCTTTTTCCGGGCAAACCCGATGACGATACCCGCCAGCTGCTCAAGGGCCACGGCTTCCGCTGGTCGCCCACCAGAAAGGCGTGGGTACGGATGCTGAACAACCGTGGCCGTTACGCCGCCATGTGCGTCCGTGAAAGGCTGGACTCCTGATGAGCAGCCCCGCTTCGGCGGGGCTGCATCCTGTCTGTACTGTAATCCGCCCCGCCCGGTCGTGCCACAGGCCGGGCAGGGCGCAACAAAGGAGTCACCTTATGCGCATCATGTTTTCCCCCCACATCCCCCAGGACAGCCCTGATTATCTGGGCCGCCTCGTCATCAGCTACAGCAGGGTCTACACGGTCGTCCGCACCCGTCAGAGCTACGGCAGGCCTGAGCTGTTCATCGCCACCTCGGAAGGGCAGGACGGGCGGCCTTACGGCCAATGGGTCCCCGCCCACGGCATCGCCGAGCCGTACCGCACCATCATCCACTGGCACCCCAATACGGAGTTTCGCGAGGATCAGTCCAGCTGCGAGGCCTTGTACCAGTCCGTCCTGCAGGCGGATGCCATCCGCGCCCAGGAGAAGGCCAAGGCGCAGCAGGAGCGCCGCGAGCGGGAAAGCCGGTGCGAGGCCTTCTGGAAGGAACACACGCCGGAGTGGGCCAAGGGATACATCGTCGCCGAGCTGCGCGAAGCCATAAGCGACATCATGACCGACTACATCGTGCATAGGGTGACCGAGCGCGTCCTGCTGGGCTTCTCCAAGTCCGACCGCAACAATTTCCGCGAGATGCGCAAGCTGGCGGCCACCTTCGGCCCCACGGAAAAGCTGGCCACGGAAGGGCAGGAGAACCGCGAGAACTACACGGGCGGCTCCGGCTACTACCTGAGCGGCCCGTATCGCCGCTCCGGATGGACGATCCGCAAGGAGAGCCTCCAGAACGGCCTGCCTCGCGGTAGCCAGGCCGTTCTGGATTTCGCCCACTGGCTGGAAAGCGCTGCCCGCTAAATGAGAAAGGCCCCGGCTTTCGCCGGGGCCACAGAAAAAAGGAGCCTGATATGAACGAAATCCTGTACATCCGCATGGAACGAGACGGCCTTTCCCGCCACGAGGCGCTGGAAGTGATGCGTGAGGCCCGCGAGGCCATGCTGGAGGCCCTCGATGAAGGCCGTGATCCCGAAGAGGTCTTTGCCGACGTCACCGGTCTGGAGCCTGATTACATCTGGAGCGTGTTATAAAAATGCGTATGATGCGTAAAAATGATTGACATAATGCGCATAATGCGCAAAAATACAGTCATGAACAGCAAGGAAGTTTTGCAAAAATTGTCACAGGCCGGATTCGTGAAGGTAAGCCAAAAAGGCAGCCATATCAAAATGCGGCATCCAGATGGACGGATGACCATCGTGCCGCATCCCAAAAAAGATTTACCGCCAGGCACACTGCACAATATCGAGCTTCAGGCGAAGATAAAATTTTAGCCGGAGGGGGAAAGTCCCCCTCCTGTGAGGTCATTTATGAAATATATTGCTATTATCCATAAAGATGCAAATAGCGCCTACGGCGTAACTCTGCCGGATTTTCCCGGCTGCTTCAGTGCTGCGGATACCTTGGATGAGATCCCGGCCGCCGTACAGGAGGCCGTGGAGCTGTGGGCGGAAGGCGAAGAGGTCGACCCTCCCGTGCCGTCTTCGCTTGACAGTATTGCCAACTCCGGGCTGGCCACGGGCGGTATGCTCATGCTGGTGGACATCAATTTTGATTTTCTGGATGACAATGTGGTGCCGGTCAATATCTCCATGCCGGTATACATGCGTAACCGTATCGACAAAGAGGCCAAGGCGCGCGGCCTGACCCGCTCCGCCTATCTGGTGCGGGCCGCCCAGGCCTATGCCGCCGGCTAGCGGTTTACGATCCCCAAAACAATGGCCCCGGAGGTATCCGCCTTCGGGGCCTTTGTTTATCCCTTAGGCGCATCATTTTCGCCGTATCTTGCGGCTACCTCTTCGAGCTTCTGCAGGAAGGCTGTCCACGCCGTATCGAGCGTCCCGTAATTGGTGCTGTTGACTAGGAAAGGGAGGGAGCGCTTGCCTACAGCCTTGTATGTCCCGGCTTCAAAGGCTTCCTGCTCATCGTTCCATTGTCCGTGGACGTATTGGTACTTGATGGGCTCATAGGAGAGTGAGAGCAGCTGGGTGGGCTGCTTGCGCGGCGTGCCGTTTTTGTAGAATTCCTGCACGAGGATGGTGATGCTTTCCGAACCGTCGTCCTTGCTGCTGTATTCGTGCCAGAGCGTGGTCTGTTCCAGCAGGCGATCCATGTAGGGGAGCAGGCGTTTGAGGCCCTGATCCGGCGCACCGGGGGCAGCGATGGTTTCCCTGTGTGACCATGGTTTGGCCGTATATCCCTGGGCTTTGTCCAGCAGGGGGGAGCCGTTTGCCCGTGAGCGCAGGGCGGCCAGATCGGCGGAGCCGTCGACCAGGCGCGAGGCGTCGCCCTTCAACAGGGCGGCTGCATGTTTGCAGAAAGTCTTGCTCATCTTTCCGGCCGGGCAAGAGCAAAAAGCCACCAGGCCCGGCCCTTCTCCCCGGAACCTGACTTTATAGGGCGTGGAAGCGCTCCCCTGGACGAAATAGACCAGTTCGGGCAGCGCCTTGGCAGGGGTGGAGAGCGCCTCTGTCTGGGGTGAGGCCGGACAGAAAGGTGTCTGTGGTGCAGGATGGGGAGCCGCCACTTCTCCCATGCGGCCCAGGGCCTCCCGCACGGCCTCGCACAAGTCGTCCGCCTCATCGCCGTTCTTGGCCAGCCATTTTTCCAGGGCCAGCTTCACGGCAAGATCATCCGGCACGGCCTCCAGGAGAGAGGAGAGCAGAGCCTTCTGCCTGGTCAGTTCGGCTTTGAGCTTTTGGGCCTTATCAGCCTTTTCCTGTACCGCAGGAGCCTTGAGGCTCTCGGCGTAAGCAAGGACTTCTTCTTCCCGGAACTGCTTGTCCGAGGTGCATTTCAGCCGGCCGCTGCGGTAGTCAGCGCTGAGCTTTGACCGCCCAACCTTCAGCCCCAGGCTGTGCAGGAATTCCAGCACTTCTCCCTGAGTGGCAAAAATACGCTCGCTCATTCCTTCCCCCGTTATCCGCTATTTGTTCCCCATCTCCAGCAATCGTTCCGTCAGCCGCCGGTTCAGGGCGCGTTCTTCTTTCAGTTCGGCTTCCAGCTCGGCGATGCGCCGCTGGCAGTCAGATGCAGTGGCCGTTTCTGCCGGGGCGTCGCTGGCAAGCATCGCACCTTCCCCAAAGTAAAGCCAATCGCGGTTCACTTCTGGGTAGGTGGTCAAAATTGCATCAAGAACAACCTTTCGAATTTTTTGTTGTCCGTCAGGATTGAGATAGCCATGAAAAGTCTGCTGAAATAGCCCGATGCTCCTAGCAAATTTTGCTTGGGAGTTATCTGTAAAGATTTCAGTGAGTTTGATAAGGCGTTCGTACAGTTCCATGATGACAAATTTTTTTGTTGATTATGACAAAAAAGATTGTTAAAACTCACTTCAACAACTTAATCAAACAACCCAACTTTCCGGGCCTGCCCGGAACCGCCGGGGCCGCCCCATCAAGGGCCGCCAAGAACAACCAGGACCAGATACGAGGGGAAAGGCCCGGTCCCGGCGGTATGTTTAGCAACCGTGACCGTGATGGCAGCCCGCAAGGAGCAGGGCGGTCAGCAGGCTCAGGAGCAGGGGAGAGAGTTTCAGCATGGCGAGGGTTCCTCCATATATCATTGCAGCGTGCTGCGCTTCAGTTCTTCCCAAGCGGTACGCAGGGGGCATCCTGCGGCATATGGGCAGGATCCGGCGTCACCTTCCCCAGGCTGTCGCGCAGCCGGGCCAGCTCGCTGCGCAGGGCCTCATTTTCGCTGCGCAGGCGGGAAAGCTCCGCAGCCAGGGGACGCTCCCGCAGCACCGGGGCCGTGGACCATGGACGAGGGCCTTTTTGTATCCAGCCCGGATTGGGGCCGAAGTGCGTCCAAAAATAATTGAGCCATTCATCAGGGATCTTTTCTGGCGAACCGGGATAGTCTTCTTCCTTGGCTCCGGCGTCTTTCCACGCTTGCACGCGTTCCCGTGCCTGAACATATCGGGAAACGAATTTTTTGAGAATCTTGAAATCCTCCCCGAAAACGTTTTGCAGCTCCAGGCCGCTGGTCGTGCGGATGCCGGTCAGTAGGGCGATGCGTCCCAGGGCATCATCAGGAGCGTCGGGATGGGGGGTGAGTGGCAGGATTTTTTCTTTCTTTTGTGAGGGGATGGCCGTTGCACCCGGCTCTGCCAGCATCTTTCCTTCACCGAAGTAAAGCCAGTAGCGGGAAACTTGCGGATATGCACGCAGGATGTCGTCCAGCAAGGTCACCCGTATCCTTTTCTGGCCTTCTTCATTCAGATAACCGTTGAAGGTCGACTGCTGGCAGCCGATTTTTTTTGCAAAGGCTGTCTGGTTGTTTTTTTCAAAAAAATCAACGAGTTTTCTGATACGTTCAAATAATTTTTCCATATATTGCCCGATTTTCGGTTGATTCTATCCGAAAAAATATTTAGAATTTCAAAAAAATGGGCGCGTAAACCTTGTTTTGCAACACGATAGCAAAACACATTTCAAGGAGCAACGAGATGCAAGAGCCGAGGTATAAGCGTTTGCGCAGATGGATGTCTGACCGGGACATCACGTTTCGGGCCATCGGCGAACAGTTGGGGATGTCGGCGGCAGGAGCGCGGATCTTGCTGGTCAAGGAAACGATCTGGAAAAACGAGCATTACGCCACTCTTCTTCGACTTGGCTTTCCCAAGGACTTGCTGCCGTCCCCCTGTGAGATGCGATACGGTCATCGCCGCAAGATCCCGCGTTTCCCCGGACTGGAAAACGGCAACATGGAAAATGCCGCCAATGGGCAACAGTAGCCTCCCGGCACGGCGGGCGTCACGCAAGACAAGAAGGGATTTTCGCAATGCAGGATGAACAGATCAGGATCTTGTGCCAGCACGCGGTCAAGTATGCGCCCAACGGCATCTCCGCCGAGGCCGTGGCCGATGCGCTGGGCATGCGCTACGCCACGCTGATGTCGCAGCTGTCGGCGCAGCCGGGCCACAAGCTGGGGGCGGAGATCGTCCTGCCCATCATGCAGGTCACGGGCAGCGCCGCGCCCATGCATCATCTGGCCCGGCAGCTGGGCGGTGTGTATGTGGAGCTTCCGCCGGTCTCTCCGGGCGGCCACGAGGTCACTGCCTCGCTGGTGGAGAGCGTCCGCCAGTTCGGCGAGTTTGCCGCGCAGGTGGCGCAAAGCCTTGACGACGGCATCATCACGGCAGAGGAACAGGCCCGCATCGCGCGGGACGGCCAGATGGCCCTGTCCGCCATCCTGAGAGTGATGGAACTCAGCGACAGGGCGCAGGCCGCCAAATAAAAAAGCCCCTTGGCTGTTGCAGCAGCCAAGGGGCCAAACTCCCGAAGGAGCAAATGGTATGAGCAAGAATTACTCCCAACCCGGTACGGCTGTCAATCAGGCCACCTACATCGTGACCCTGGATGGCAAGCGGGTGCGCATCATGGCGAACTTCCGCCAGATCATGGCTCTGCTGCCCCTCATCTGCGCTGGCCGCCAGCAAATGGAGGCAGCCCATGTCCACTAGCCGACGTGCGAAGCTCGATGGCTTCAAGAGCCGTATCGACGGCATCGCCAGCGATCTGCGCGAGTTCGTGGATGCCGAACAGGAACGCTACGACAGCCGCAGCGAACGCTGGCAGGAATCGGAAAAGGGCGAGCAGATGCAAGAACTGCTGGAGAAGCTGGAGGAAGCCGTGGATTCCCTCACGGACGCTGCCTCGAACATCGAGGACGCTCTGGAGGTGATGTAGCCATGTCTGCCCAGATGATGCAAAAGATCGCCCCCGGATGGCGCCGTGTCGCCACGCCCCGCTACAAGAAGGATTACACGGGCAAGCACGTCACGTCGGCAGACTTCTCCCGCGCGCGCTGCGGAAACATCACAAGCCCGCCGGACGGGGCCGTCTGCCTCGTGGAGCGTCGCTACTCTGAGGGGGCCGGACAGGAGTTCCACCTGCTCCTTGAGTGGCGCTGTCCCCACTGCGGGCTTTCTCGCCGGTTCAGCGTGGCGGAGTCGTGGATCACGGACGGCAGGCTCGTGTTCGTGGAGCCGGAGGAGGAGAGCCATGACGACCGCGCATGAGATCCCGTGCTATCCCGTCCCTCATTATCCGGGATACTGCATCAACCGGCGCGGGCAGGTCTTCGGGCCGCGCGGGATGCTGAAAATCGACGAAAACTACCGCTGCACCCTCTACCGCAAGCGGCACCCCAAGCCCCTTTATGTGGGGGAGATCATGGAGCTGGTCGGCCTGCTGCGCTCGGAATCCACTGTCGAGGAGCTTGAGGATCAGGCCCGCAAGCTGGCCGTCCTGCAGGAGGAGAACGCCGCGATCCATCAGGAGCTTGAGGAGACCCGCACGTCCTTGCAGCGGGCGCGCAAGATCAACAGCCACTTCATGGCCCGCGACAAGCGGGAGCGCCGGAAAGTCCGCGTCAGCGAGGCGGATATGGCCGCTCCGGACGCGGAGATGCTGCCGGAGTATTTCGGCTGGCCAAACGACGTGAAGAGGTAGCCGGACATCCGGCGCAGGAGTGTATCCCATGCCTGTCTGGGAAGCTGATGATGTGCTTTCTCTGGACGAGGTCGCCACTGCCTTGCGACTTGACCGCCGAACCGTGCGGCGGGTAGCCTTCCAGCTCGGCGGCAAACGCTTTGGAAGACGCTGGCGGTTTCGCTGGGGCACAGTGATGGAGTTCTTCAATGCCCACGAAACTCAAGAGCCGGGGGAACTGCTGGCTGGCGCGTGTCGTCATCGACGGCCAGCAGGTGGACAGCAAGGTTTTCCCTCCGGGCCGCAGCAAAGGCCCGGAGTGGATGGCGGCCAAGACATGGGAGGTCGAGCGAAAAAAAGAATTTTTGGAGCTGCGGGAGCGGCAGCGGAAGACCCTCACGGGCTTCGGGCTGCTCTTGGCATGGGGCGAAGCATATCTTGACCATGCGGGGCGTACCATGTCGCGGATCACACTGACGGAAAAGCAGACGGTCATGCAGGCTTTGTTCGGCTACTGCCGCGAGGCAGGGCTGACAGGCATCGGAGACCTGACCCGCAATACATGGACGCTGTTTCTGACCAAGGTGGCCAGTGAACGCGGCCCACGGAGGGCCAACGTCTACCGCAAGAACCTGCTGGCAGCATGGAACTGGGCTGTGGACAGCGGCTTGCCGGGCTTCCCGCAGGCGCATTGCCCCCTGGAGCGGATCAGGCCGTTCCCTGTGGAAGCCGGGGTGCGTTATGTCCCCCCGGAGGAGGACGTGATAAAAGTCCTCCAGCAGGCACACGGTCAGGATCTGGTGATGCTCCTGACGTACTACTACACCGGGGCGCGGCGGGGCGAGGTGTTCCGCCTGCTCTGGTCGGATGTCAACTTCGATTCCGGGAGCATCCGGCTGGTGGATCACAAGGGCCGGGACGGAAGCTCGCGGGCCCGCTGGGTGCCCATGCACCCGGAACTGGCCAAGGCTTTGCGCTGGTGGCAGGCCGTCCGCCCCTGCGTGGTGGATAACGTCTTCATGCAGGAGCATTGCGACGGGATGCTTGGAGAGCCCTTCCAGCAGCGCAGCAAACTGATGCCGCGCCTGTGCCGCAAGGCAGGGGTCAAGCCCTTCGGCTTCCACGCTCTGCGCCACAAGGCCGCAGCCATAACATTCACTGCCGGCGGGCTGGCCGTGGCCCAGACGCTCATGGGGCATAGCCGTGCCACCACGACGGACATCTATGTCCGCAGCGCCGGATTGTACGGAGATCGGAGCGTCATGATGGACGCTCTGGGCGAGAGCAGTATAGGGATCGCAGCCGAACAGCTGCTGGAAATGGAAATGCCCCGCAGGCCGGAACCCCGCGAGGCATTTTGTAAACATGGGTCTGTAAACAACAGACTCCAATAATAAAGCGCTTCTGTAACGCAGTGAAATCTTTGGCGTCCCCAAGGGGATTTGAACCCCTGTCGACGGCGTGAAAGGCCGTTGTCCTGGGCCGGCTAGACGATGGGGACGCACTATGAAGTTGTGATGGCTGGGCTGCAAGGACTCGAACCTTGATTAGCGGAGCCAGAATCCGCCGTCCTGCCAATTGAACGACAGCCCATCGCGAAAATGGAACCTACGCAAAACCGGCTCTCTTGTCAACAAAAAAATCGAAAAAATTTTAAAGCCTCGTATCCGGCAGAAAAAATGCGGGAGCGGACAGGAGGGAAGAGCCGCCTGGCACAGCCACGGGAGGCTGCATTACAAAATATTTCACATGATATCTAACCTGTTGATTTTCCATGGCGTCATGATGGGATGAATGTTTCTATCCTGTGAGAATAGTTTACTTTACTTTGCCCCTTTGCCCGGTATTATCCTTGGGATGTGCGGCCTGTGCGCGCCGCAAGAGCAAGATGGTTTGTGAAAAAAGCCGCTGTCTTTTTTCGGGATGGGAGGGAACGCTCCGCAAGAAGCCTTCTTGTTGCCATTTTCAATACGACGTGGCGGGGAGCAGCCCGGCCGCAAACGGAGGTTGTCTGTTATGGAACAAAACAACGAAGTCGTTGTCGACCGTGCCAAGTCGCAGTGGTCCGACTTGTGGAAGAAGGAAGACTACTGGGCCATCTGGATCGGCTTTTTCTTCCTGATAGTGGCCGCATGGCTGTGCGTTGGCCAGCGTCCGGCCCTGGAAGCCAAGTTCAACGAATACGAGACCATCATCAAGGCCGAGGAAAGCAAGCCCTTCAAGACCATCGAATGGTACAAGGCCACTGCCGCCCAGAAAAACGTGCAGGCCCAGAAGCAGTCCCAGGTGGCTGATGTCATCGCTTATCTGAAGACGCCCGCCCGCTGGACCGACAATCCTCTGGATGCCCTGATGATGGATCAGGCCCGCGCGGATGAGCGCAACGCCGCCCTCAAGCCCAAGGTCGAAGCCGCCAAGCAGGCCGCTGCCGAGGCTCTGGCCACGGCCAAGGCCGCCCAGGATGCCGCCGCCGCTGCCGGTTATCAGGACGCCGGTCTGAATGATGCCGCCAAGGCCGCCATCGACTCCTGGCAGAGCGCCGAGAAGAAGGCCTCCAAGGCTGCTTCCGGTCTGGCCAAGCCCTTTAACCGCATCCCCACCCTCATCGTGCTGGGTCTGGTGCTGGGCGCCCTGTGCACCGTCGGTGCCGTGTTCATGGGCATGAATCCCGGCAAGTTCTTCGTCTCCTTCCTCATCATCTACGCCCTCTGCGTGCTGGCCAACATCCTGGGCAACCAGAAGACCATGCGCCTGTACGGCATCAACGCCGAGATCTGGTCCATTGCCATCGGCATGATCATCGCCAATACCATCGGCACGCCCAAGCTGGTCAAGGACGGCGCCCAGGTGGAATACTTCATCAAGGCCGGTCTGGTGCTGCTGGGTGCCGAAGTGCTGTTCCACAAGATCCTGGCCATCGGTATCCCCGGCATCTTCGTGGCCTGGGTGGTGACCCCCATCGTGCTCATCAGCACCTTCATCTTCGGCCAGAAGGTGCTCAAGATGCCTTCCCGTACCCTGAACATGGTCATTTCCGCCGACATGTCCGTGTGCGGTACCTCGGCGGCCATCGCCACCGCCGCTGCCTGCCGCGCCAAGAAGGAAGAACTGACCCTGTCCATCGGCCTGTCCCTGACCTTCACCGCCATCATGATGGTGGCCCTGCCCGCCTTCATCAAGTACCTCGGCCTGCCTGAAGTGCTTGGCGGCGCGTGGATCGGCGGTACGGTCGACTCCACGGGCGCCGTGGCCGCCGCCGGCGCGCTGCTCGGCCCCAAGGCCATGTACGTGGCCGCGACCATCAAGATGATCCAGAACGTGCTCATCGGTGTGACGGCCTTCTGCGTGGCCATGTACTGGTGCGCCAAGGTGGACGTGCAGGAAGGCCAGAAGGTCAGCGCCATGGAGATCTGGCACCGCTTCCCCAAGTTCGTGCTGGGCTTCCTGACGGCTTCCATCGTCATGTCCGTGGTCAGCTCCTCCCTGGGTGCTGATGTGGGCAAGATGCTGGTGGATAACGGCATCAACAAGATCTCCGTGCCCCTGCGCGGCTGGTTCTTCGCCCTGGCCTTCGTGTCCATCGGTCTGACCACCAACTTCCGCGAACTGGGCAAGTACTTCAAGGGCGGCAAGCCCATCCTGCTCTATGTTTGCGGGCAGTCCCTGAACCTGGCCCTGACGCTGCTCATGGCCTGGATCATGTTCTACAAGGTCTTCCCCGAAATCACGGCCAAGATCTAAGCTTCATCTGCAATCAAGGGGGCCGTTCCGGGAACGGTCCCCTTTTTTTCCCGGATGTTCCGGTGTAGGGTGATCCTCATGAATGACAGAATCTTCAAGATGGGCAAGCTTGTCCTCTGGGGCGTCGGCCTGTGGGTCTTTTTCGCGGTCATCACGCCGCGCCTTGTGGCCCTGAGCCCTGCCTGGCAGCATTATGACCGCGTCCAGGAAGAGAACGGGCTGGACAGTGGTGCCCTGTATTACACCAATGTCCCTGTGGTACAGTCTGCCGAGGAGGCCATGAAGCATGCCGTCAAAGCCGGGATGGCCGAGCGGCGCGAACTGGCCATAGCCCAGCGCCGGAATGCGGAGCTGTGATGACGACGCCCGTATGCCGTTTTGTGGTCAGCGCCTGTCTGGCCGGGGAATTTTGCCGCTATGACGGCGGGAGCAACGCCTGTGCTGCGGTCCAGGAGCTGGTGCGCAGGGGAGAGGCCGTCACGGCCTGTCCTGAAGGGCTGGCCTGCCTGCCCGTGCCCCGCCCGCCGTGCGAGATCAGAGAAGGGCGCGTCCTGTCGCAGGATGGCAGGGATCTGACGGAGGATTTCCTCCGGGGGGCCCGCTTGGCCATGGAGACGGCCCGCAGGCACGGCTGTACGGCGGCCATCCTCAAACGGCGTTCGCCCTCCTGCGGTGTGGGGCAGATCTATGACGGCACGTTCAGCCGTACCCTTTGTCCCGGTGACGGGCTGTGGGCACGCATGCTGCGCGAGGCCGGGTTCGCCCTGTATACCGAGGAACATCTGCCCGAAGATATCTAGACCTGTGAAAGGTCGTTGCCGTCGTTGCCCGTCTTCCCTGAGGACGGGCTTTTGTTTTGGGGCGCTGCGGCTTGTGTTTCTCCTATCCATCAGATAAGAAAAAAGGCCGGCAGACGCTGCCGAATGGACTTTTTACGGAACGAGGAACCCATGAAAACCGAATCGCTTTGCCTGCATGCGGGCTATACCCCCAAGAACGGTGAGCCCCGGGTACTGCCCATCGTGCAGAGCACGACCTTTACTTATGACTCCACGGCCGAAGTGGCCAAGCTTTTTGACCTGGAAACTTCCGGCTTTTTCTACACCCGTCTGGGCAATCCCACGGTGGACGCCGTGGAGCAGAAAATCGCGGCTCTGGAAGGCGGCGTCGGCGCCCTGTGCACCTCTTCGGGACAGGCTGCCAACCTCATCGCCATCCTCAACGTGGCCCAGAGCGGCGACCATGTGGTCAGCATGGCCAGCATCTACGGCGGCACCTTCAACCTGTTCGCCGTGACGCTGAAGAAAATGGGCATCGAAGTGACCTTCGTGGACCAGCGGGCCGATGACGCCGAGATCAAGAAGGCCATCCGCCCCAACACCAAGGCCGTGTTCGGCGAGACCCTGACCAATCCTTCCATGGACGTGCTGGACATCGAACGCATCGCGGCCCTGGCCCATCGTCACGGCCTGCCCCTGATCGTGGACAATACCTTTGCCACGCCTGTGCTCTGCCGTCCCTTCGATTTCGGTGCCGACATCGTCGTCCACTCCACCACCAAATACATGGACGGCCATGCCCTGCAGATGGGCGGCGTCATCGTGGACAGCGGCAAGTTCGACTGGACTTCCGGGCGCTTCCCCGAATTCACCGAGCCCGACGCCTCGTATCATGGCCTGATCTATACCAAGGCCTTCGGCAAGGCCGCTTACATCGTCAAGGCCCGCGTGCAGCTCATGCGTGACCTGGGGTGTTGCCAGACGCCGCAGGGCGCCTTCTACATCAATCAGGGCCTGGAGACCCTGCCCCTGCGCATGGAACGCCACTGCCGCAATGCCGAGGCCGTGGCGACCTTCCTGGCCGGGCACGACAAGGTGGAGAGCGTCTGCTACCCCTGGCTGCCGGACAGCCACGACAAGGCCCTGGCCGAAAAATACCTGCCCAAGGGCTGCAGCGGCGTCATCTCCTTCTCGCTCAAGGGCGGCCGCGACGCCGGGGCCCGTTTCATCGACAGCCTGAAGATGGTGTCCCTGCAGGTGCATGTGGCCGATATCCGTACCTGTGTCCTGCATCCGGCCAGCTCCACGCATCGCCAGCTCAGTGACGAGCAGCTCACGGAAGCTGGCATCACGCCCGGCATGGTCCGCCTGTCCGTCGGTCTGGAAAATATCGACGACCTTCTGGAAGACCTGTCGCAGGCGCTGGCTCAGGCCTAAGCCATAACAAGACGGTACAAAATGAGAGAGCGGGTCCCGCAGGGGGCCCGCTCTCTTTGCGTTGTGGCTGATGGGCTGCTCCTGCTCCGTCAGGGACAGGCAGGAGAGGACGTATCAGACTTTTTTGCTGTCTTTTGCAAACTGTTTCAGTCTGCATTATTGGCGATCTCGGCCATGGTGGCGCCGGTGGCCCGGCACAGATCGTCCGGCGAAAGGCAGAGCTGCACCCCGCGCTGTCCGGCGCTGATATAGATCTGCTCCCAGAGGATGGCATGCTCATCCAGAAAGACGGGGTAATCCTTTTTGGCTGCCAGCGGCGAACAACCGCCGCGGATGTAGCCTGTCAGGGGCAGGACTTCCTTGAGGTGGACCATCTCCACATGCTTGTTGCCGGATGCCGTGGCCAGGGCCTTCAGGTTCAGTTCCGCCGCGGCGGGGATGCAGGCCATGATGACGCCTGTTTTGTCACCGCGGGCCACCAGGGTCTTGAAAACGCAGCCGGGATCCACGCCCAGCTTGTGGGCCATGGTCACGGCGGAAAGGTCGCTTTCGTCCACATCGGCCTGATGCAGGGTGAAGGGGATCTCCAGACGCTCCAGCAGGCGCGCGGCATTGGTCTTGGCTATTTTTTTGCTGCTCATAGTGCTTGCGATAAATTTGTGATCGAAACGGGGGATGGCGTCATTAGGCCTGCCAGCAGGCCGTGACCTGCCGGAGGATATCATCCTGTGCCTGTTGCCGCAGTGCTGTCAGCTGTTCCAGCAGGGCAGGGATGCGGGCGCGAAGGTCCGCCGGTGTCCCGGCATTGTCCACCACCAGATCGCTGGCGGCTTCCTTGCGCTCGGCTGGCCACTGCCAGGCTTCCAGGGTCGCGGCTTTTTCTTCGCTCCAGCCGCGGGTGGCCATGATGCGTTGCAGGCGGATCTCGCGCGGGCAGCGTACCGTCAGGCTCAGGGCACCGGGCAGACCGGCCTTGTGCCAGCCGCATTCGAAATACAGGGGGATCTCCGCCACGGCGCAGTCCTTGCCCTCGGCTTCCGCCTTGTCCCAGAAGGCCAGGATGGCGTCCCGGACAAGGGCATGGACCATCTGCTCCACTTCTTTGCGCAGGCCGGGGTCCTGCTGCATGGCCTCCAGCAAAGCGGGTTTGCACACGCTGCCGTCATCCTCCAGCAGACGTTCCCCGAAGCGGCGGCCCAGATAATCGGCCATCTCCCCACCGGCGGCATAGAGCTGCACCACCAGGGCATCGGCGCTGACCGTGGGCAGGCCCGCCTCTTCCAGGGCATGGGTGAGGGTCGATTTGCCGCAACCGGGATTGCCGGTGATGACCAGCCGCTGCATGCGGCTGCTGTTGTTCAGGATGGTCCGGAGCATGTCGTCGGGCGGCGGGCAGAAAAATTCCAGCGCCTCGCCCGACAGGGGATGGCAAAAACTGATGTGCCAGGCATGCAGCATCTGGCGTGGGGCACGGGCCGCCACAGGGGCCGGGGCGTACAGGGCGTCGCCCAGCAGGGGATGGCCCACATGCGCCATGTGGACGCGGATCTGGTGCGTGCGTCCGGTATGGATGCGCACGGCCACCAGCGAGAAATCCTTGCGCGGGCTGCTCCAGAGCACGCGCCAGTCGCTGTGGGCCGCCTTGCCGCCCCGGTTCTCCGGGACAACGGCCATCTTGACCTTGGCGGTAGGATGGCGGCCCAGAGGTTCCCGGCAGGTGCCCGTCTGCGGGGGCACGCCCTGCACCAGGGCCAGATATTCCTTGTGGACTTCCCGCCGGGCAAAGGCCTCGCTCATGCGCAGGCGGGTGGGCTCGTCCAGGGCCACGAGCAAAAGGCCGCTGGTGTCCTTGTCCAGACGATGGACCACACCGGGGCGCAGGCCTTCCTGTTCCCGCAAACGCGGGAAGTGGTGCAGCAGGCGCTGGACAAGCGTGTTTTCCGGGCAGGACGGACAGGGATGGACCGTCAGGCCCGCGGGCTTGTTGCACAGCAGCAGATGCTCGTCCTGCCAGAGGATGTCCACCGCCTCGTCTTCGGCGCGAAGCTCGTTGGCCGTATCGGGCAGATCGAGACGGACCTCCTGGCCGGCCTTGAGCTTGAGGGACGCCGTGGAGACCGGCAGCCCGTCGATGCGGCAGGCACCGGCCGTGAGGGCACGCTGCACGGCGGCCCGTGAGAGGTCGGACAGCAGACCGCACAGGGCCTTGTCCAGCCGCTGCCCCACCAGAGCGCCCGCCACGCGGAAGTCCAGCTGACGAGGGCTTTCCCCGCTCATCAACGGCCTCCCAGGACGGTGATGCTGTTCACGCGGTCACCAAAAGTGGTGGTGCGGTACAGGTTGCGCAGTTCGCTGCCGGGCGTGATGGAGCTGACCACGGCACGGCCGATGACGAAGCGCTCGTTGTCGCTGGCGCCCTCTACGGTGCGCACGCCCCAGACGTTGTGGAAGATGGCGGGCCGTCCTTTGTAGGGCCCCACATAGAGCATGATGTGCCCGCGCAGCCAGACCAGGGTCAGGAAGGGGACGCCGTCGCGCAGGATGGCCTTTTCCTTTTCCTTGATGCTCATGCCGTCCAGCATGATGCGCCGTCCGCTGCGCGCCTGGGACAGGGAGTTGCGGGGCAGCCAGATGCCGAAGGGCGTCAGCAGCTCGCGGGTCAGGGCGGAGCAGTCGCGGTCGCCGAACATGCCGCCCCAGCCGTAGCGCTGCCCCATCATGACGTTGCCGATGAGGGCCACCTGCGCCGGGGTCATGGGCAGGGGCTTGATGGCGGCGTCTTCATGGGCCAGCGTCAGTGTGACCACGTTCGCCCGGCTGCCGTTCTTGACGGGGACCAGCACCGCCAGGCGGGTGTTGTCGCTCTGGGACGGGGCCAGGGGCAGGACAGTGCCGATATTGACCTGTCCGGCCAGGCTGCCGGGCAGGGGGACGTTGTCGCGCAGCACGGCCACATAGCTGCCGGTCTTGTAGCTGGCCTCGAAGGCCTCGTCCACGATGCCGATATCATTGGCGTCCACCCAGCCCGCGGCCACGGGGGTCTCTACATAATACCAGTTGCCGTCACGGCTGGTGTGGGCGATGAAGACCGGCGTCCCCACCGGCAGCAGGGAATACTGGAAGTAGTCGAAAGGATTGATGCGCGGGTCAGGCGTGGGCTCGCTGAAACGCGGCGTATGGCTGGGCATCTCGCGCAGGTCGGCATTGCGTACCGTGATGCCGTACATGGCCGTGTTGGGGAAGCTCTTCAGACCGGCGTTGGCGCGCATGGCGTCCCATTCGTCCTGGGTCCAGCGCACGTCACCGTATTTGTAGCCCTTGGCCTTGCGGAAATAGATCTCCACGTCCCGTTTGCGGATGGAGGTCTTGCGCATGTCCCAGGGGCCGAAAAAGATGCGGTTGAAGCGCGCGTCCTGCTCCGCCTGGGCCTGGCTGTCCAGCAGGGGCGTGTCGGCACCGGCCTGCTGGGCGAACACGGTCAGATCCTGCGGAAAGCTCCGCATGTCACGGATGGTGCCCAGATGCGGGGAAGGGATGCCGTCACGCGGCGGGATCTGTGTGCCGCCGCAGGCGGCCAGCAACAGCAGCGAACACAGCGCCGCCAGCCGTACCCCTGTCCAGAGGAAAGACCGAGTCATGATGCCCCCTTATTTGAAGCTCACCTGATACTTGCGCAGAAAGTCCGTCGGCAGATAGGTCATCTTGGCCTGGCGCAAGCCTTCTTCATCCAGATCCTGGGCCCGGTTCAGCAGCTCGAAGCCGTTGCCCGCCTCTCGGGAGAAGCAGGCATTGATGGTCTGGTAGACGCCGCGGAAACCGTTGAGCCCTTTTTCATAATGGACTCCCAGCGTCTTTTCGTCCAGTGCTTCCCCCACGCTGAAGGCCACCATCTGGCCGTCCACATACAGGGAACCGCCGCACAGGCCGTCCAGAAGCTCCCAGTGGGAGAGCACGCGGTTGATGGCTTCGTTCTCGGCACGCAGGGAAGGGGAGTCCTCGCATTCATGCCACTGGCACCAGTCGTCCTGCAGGCCCAGCACGTCTTCCACCATGGCATCGTCCAGCGGCCGGTAGTCGATGCCGTAAGCCTTTTCGAAGCCGCGCAGGTGGTTACGCTTTTTATGGTAGCGGTTGCCCGGCAGGGTGGCCAGATCGCTCTGCAGATACAGGTATTCCCACTGGCCGCGCGAATCATGCTCTTCGACCTTGTCCGGCAGGGCCGCGCGCCAGCGCTCCAGCAGTTCTTCGGGCACGCGGATGAAGCTGCGGCAGGCGTCGATGCCGCTGGCAGCCCAGTCCACGGCGTCCCAGTCGCCCACAGGGGCCCAGTAGGTGACGAAGGGCACGGTCTGGCGCAGCCAGCACAGATCGCCGTCAAAGGCCCACTGCAGGCCGAAATACTGCTGCCAGCCCCAGATATTGGGCAGGCTGTAGTCCAGGGAACGACGCGGGGTCTTGTGCCACAGTTCGTAGAATTCGGAACGACCGTCCAGGGTGACGGGAGTGAAAGAAAGATTCTTCATCAGGGGAACCTGTTGTTATCTGTTGTCGTGATGGTGCCGGGCGCGCATGGCAAAGCGGGCCCAGTCGCGGTACAGTAAAACATAAAACATGATGGCCGTTTGTAAACACTGCGAGACCAGCATGGCCAGGAACACGCCGGAGGCCGTGCCCCACAGCCAGTGGCCCAGCAGCCAGCCCAGCGGCAGACGTACCAGCCAGAAGGTGCCGCCGTAGACCATCAGATTGTAGCGTGTGGCGCCCGCGCCCACCATGACGCCGCCCATGACGGTGCTGGCGATGGAAAAGGGCGTGGAGAGCAGATTGTAGGTCAGATAGTTGATGATCTGGGCCTGCGTGCCCGCCTCGTGGGAGAGCAGGGCCGCCAGTTCGGCCCGGAAGGGCCAGAGCAGGGCCGCTACGACGCTCATGCCCAGCGAGGCGATGACGATCATCTGCAGGGCGACGCGCTTTGCCTTGGCGGGCTCGCCCATGCCGAGACAGTTGCCCACCAGCACGGAGACGCTCATGTTGAAGGCCATGCCCGGCAGGAAGAGCAGGGCCTCGATGCGCAGACCGGCGGTGAGGCCCGCCAGAGCGTTGATGCTGTCGAAAGGCAGGGAGGCCACTAGGACGAAAAGCATGAGGTAGCCGGACTGCCAGACGATCTGGGCCGCGCCCGCGGGCAGGGCCACTTTGAGCAGGTAGGGCAGACCGGCCCGCAGCCAGCGAGTGGTGGGCATGGCCCGGCGGCACAGGTAACCGGCCCGGCAGAGCAGCAAACAGTTGGCCACGGCTCCCAGACACTGGGCACCGGCATTGGCCCAGGCGATGCCCATATAGCCCATGCAGGGCAGGCCGAACCAGCCCAGGCCCAGCCCCAGACAGCCCAGCAGGTCGAAGACGCAGACCGTGGCCGCCACCCAGAGCGGCGGCAGGACCTGCCGGGTGGCGCGAAACATGACGCCGGTGGCGGCGTAGACATACTGGGCGGGCAGGGCCAGCATGGTGATGTCCCAGAAACCGGCGGTGACCGGCAGAATGCGCTCCGGGACCTGGAGGACGCGCAGGATGGGGCTGCCCAGCTGCCAACCCAGCAGGGCCACCAGGATGCCGGCCAGCAGGCTGCCCAGGACGATGGTGCCCACATAGCGCTGGGCGCGGCGCATGCGCTTGGCCCCCAGTGACTGGCTGACCGCTGCCGTGGCGCCGCTGGACATGGACATGGCCACGACCATGAGGAACAGGCCGCACTGGTTGACCATGCCGAGCGCGGCCTGCACGTCGGCACTGATGCGTCCGGCCACCCAGATATTGATGAAGCCCATGAAGAAGACCAGATACATCATGAGCATCTGCGGCCAGGTGAGCTTCCATATGGCACGGGGAGAAACGCTGAGATCCGGTTCCGGCATGAGGTGTTCCAAAGATGTTTGCGTGCGGATGACACGGAAAAGGTTGGTGGACAGCAAGGGGCTCTGGTTGGGAAGGCTTCCTGCTCCGGCAGCCCGGCGGCAGGCAGTGAACGGCAGCGCACCGGCGTATCGGGGAGTCGTACGCCCCGGCAGAGCTGGGGACAGGCGACGTGCAAAAACTGTGGCCCTGAAGGGGGGATCAGGTCCCGTGGACTGCCGGGCAGGACAGGACGCCGTCACTGCAAGGAAAAAGGAGGAGCGATCGTAGCTGGCCGAAGCGCTCGAAGGGGGAAGAGGGCGCTTTCCCGCTGGAAAAGTCCCCTTCCCCCTTCGTGAAAATCAGGCAGGCGGCCCAGGATTACAGCAGGCCCTCGTAACAGGCAGCCAGATCTTCCAGGGTCTCGCGGCGGCGGATCAGACGCACGCTGCCGTCGGCCTGGATCAGGATCTCGGCGGCCCGGCAACGCTGATTGTAGGAGGAGGACATCACGAAACCGTAAGCCCCGGCGTCCAGCACGCCCAGCACGTCGCCTTCATGCAGCAGAGGCAGCTGGCGGTTCTTGGCCAGGATGTCGCCGCTTTCGCAGATGTTGCCCACGACGCTTTGTTCCACGGTCTCGGTATCCGGGCCCTGCGCGCCCTGACGGTACACTTCCACATCATGGAAGGAGTCGTACATGGCGGGACGCACCAGCACGTTGAAACCCAGGTCGGTACCGGCATAGCGTCTGTCACCGTTGGTCTTGGTGGCGTTGACGCTCCCCAGCAGGACGCCGCATTCAGCCACCACATAGCGGCCGGGCTCCACCAGGAAGCGGCCGGTGTAGCCGGTCTTTTCCGCCCAGCCACTGATGAGGCCGTGCAGGCGGCTGCCCAGGTCGTCCATGTCCAGACGGGGCTGGTCTTCGTATTTGTGGTAGGGGATGCCGAAACCGCCGCCGAAGTCGATGTCTTCCAGTTTTTCCAGCACGTCGGCGGGCAGACGTTCGGCCAGATGCAGCAGGACCTCGGCAGCGGCGATGTAGCCGTCGGCCTCCATGAACAGGGAGCCGATGTGCTGGTTGATGCCGGCCAGATGCAGGTCATATTTTTTCAGGATGGCGAACAGGTCGTCCAGCAGTTCCGGCGAGACGCCGAACTTGGTCTCCTTGCCGGCGGTGACGACCTTGGCGTGATGGCCGGCGCCGATACCGGGGTTGAAGCGCACCATGACCTTGCCGCCGGGATTGACGCGGCCCAGGGTCTCCACCTGGGAAAGGGAATCCACGCTGATCAGCACGCCGTGCCGGACGGCATTGCGCAGCTCGTCTTCAGAGATGTTGTTGGAGATGTAGAGGATCTCGTCGGCGGTGAAGCCCGCCAGCTGGTCCATGTACAGCTCGCCGGGGCTCATGGCGTCCACCACCAGGCCTTCTTCGCGGATGATGCGCAGCAGCACGGGGTTGGTGTTGGCCTTGACCGAATAGTTGACGCCAAAGCCGGGCAGGGAGGAAAGGGCCTTGAGTTCGCGGCAGCGCTGGCGCAGCACGGTCTCATTATAGACATAGAGCGGCGTACCGAACTTTTGGGCCAGATCCAGAGGAGAATGGCCACCATAAAAATTGATACTGTCGGTATAGCTGGAGCGGATCTGGGACATAGGGGATTCCTTGGTCTGAAAGGCTGCCGGCTCTGGCCGGCTCAGGAATTGTTTGGGCGCTCAATATATGCTGTTGCCTCCCCCGGCTGTCAAGATGGCAGGCCCGCGGCAAGGACGATTTCATGGCCGCCCGGGCCATGCCGCAAGGGGAGGGCGGGCCCGTCCGCATTGACATGGCAGCCCCCCTGCTTTATTCCAAAACAGCGGACCGGTGGAAAATGCCCTGACGGCATCCGGGTTCCAGCCTTTCACGCGGCCCTTTGCCGCGCATTCTTTTTTGTAATCAACCGGGCTTGCCCGAATCATACGGAGTATCCATGGCTATCAAGAATGGCGACACCCTGCGTGTGCACTACACCGGCACTCTCAGCGACGGCACTGTTTTCGACTCTTCCCGCGAACGCGAACCCCTGGAATTTACCATGGGCAAAGGCATGCTCATCCCCGGCTTCGAAGCCGCCGTCATGGGCCACGAAGCGGGCGAGACCGTGACCGTCACCATTCCCCCGTCCCAGGCTTATGGCGAAAGCGATCCCGAGCTGGTCTTCACCGTGGACCGCGCCCAGGTGCCCGATCATATCCCGCTGACCGTGGGCGTGCCGCTGCAGCTTTCCAATGAACAGGGCCAGATGGACGTGACCATCACCGAAGTCACGGACGAAGAGATCACCCTGGATGCCAACCATCCCCTGGCCGGCAAGGAACTGGCCTTCGAAATCGAAATCGTCAGCGTCAACTAGGTTCCCGGACGTTGACAAGGGAGCTTTCATGAGCAGCAATTCCGCCCGCAGAAGTGCCGTTCAGGCCATCACTACCTACAAGCCGGAAGCGTCGCCGCTGAACTTTTACGATACCAAGCCCACCGACATTTTCGGCTGTAACGTGTTCACCGACAAGGTGATGCGTGAACGCCTGCCCAAGGATGTCTACAAGGCCCTGCACAAGACCATCGAATTCGGCGAACGCATGGATCCCGGCATCGCCGATACCGTGGCCGCCGTCATGAAGGACTGGGCCATCGAAAAGGGTGCCACCCACTTCACCCATATCTTCTACCCCCTGACCGGTCAGACGGCGGAAAAGCACGACAGCTTCCTGATGCCTGACGGCCAGGGCCGCATCATCGCCGAATTCTCCGGCGCCATGCTGATCCGCGGCGAGCCCGACGCTTCCTCCTTCCCCTCCGGCGGCCTGCGCTCCACCTTCGAGGCGCGCGGCTATACGGCCTGGGACGTGACCAGCCCCGCCTACATCATGGAAAACCCCAACGGGACCTTCCTGTGCATCCCCACCATGTTCCTTTCGTGGACCGGTGTGGCCCTGGACAAGAAGACCCCGCTGCTGCGTTCCGGCCAGGCCCTCAACCGTGAGGCCCGCCGCGTGCTGAAGCTGTTCGGCATCGAGACCAAGCTGCCTGTGGTCTCCTACGCCGGTCTGGAGCAGGAATACTTCTGCATCGACCACAACTTCAACTTCGCCCGTCCCGACCTGCAGGTGGCAGGACGCTCGCTGTTCGGCGCCCGTCCGGCCAAGGGCCAGGAATTCAGTGACCAGTACTTCGGGGTCATTCCCCAGCGCGTGCTGTCCTACATGATGGAAGTGGAACGCGAGCTCTACAAGCTGGGCGTGCCCGTGCGCACCCGCCATAATGAAGCCGCTCCCAGCCAGTACGAGATCGCGCCTCTGTACGAGGCCAGCAACCTGGCCGTGGACCACAACCACATCATCATGTCCACCTTGCGCAACGTGGCCAAACGCTACGGGCTCAAGTGTCTGCTGCACGAAAAGCCCTTCTACGGCGTCAACGGCTCGGGCAAGCACGTGAACTACTCCATCGGCAATGCCGAGCTGGGCACGCTGTTCAACCCCGGCGAGACCCCGCACGCCAATGCCAAGTTCCTGGTGTTCTGTGCGGCCATGATCCGCGCCGTGCACAAGTTCGGCGGCCTGCTGCGTGCCACTGTGGCCAGCGCCAGCAACGACCACCGTCTGGGCGCTCACGAAGCCCCGCCGGCCATCATGTCCATCTTCCTGGGCGATCAGCTGACGGAAGTGTTCGAAGCCTTCCGTGCCGGTCGTATCGACGATGCCGCCAACAGCAAGAGCGGCCGCGTCATGAACGTGGGCGTGGATACCCTGCCGCCCCTGCCCACCGACCCCGGTGACCGCAACCGCACCAGCCCCATCGCCTTCACGGGCAACCGCTTCGAATTCCGCGCCCTGGGTTCCAGCCAGTCCGCGGCCGATTCCATCACGGCCCTGAACGCCATCATGGCTGATTCGCTGGGCCATGCGGCCGACTTCCTGGAAGGCGATCTGGCCCGCGGCAAGGACCTCAACACGGCCATCCAGCACTATGTGCAGCATGTCATCGAAGAGCACAGCGCCGTTATCTTCAACGGTGACGGCTACTCCAGCATCTGGCATGCCGAAGCCGAACGTCGTGGCCTGTCCAACCTGCGCACCACGCCCGAGGCCATGCCCGAGCTGATCCGTCCCGAAGTCATCGACCTGTACGAGCGTCTGGGCATCCTGAACCGTGCCGAGCTCAAGGCCCGTTATGACATCTATCTGGAGCAGTACTGCAAGACCGTACGCACCGAAGCCATCCTGACCATCCGCATCGCCCGGACCATCATCTTCCCCGCGGCCATGCGTTATCAGGGCGAACTGGCCGAAACCGCGGCCCGCATGAAGGCCATCGGCAAGGACTTCCGTACCATCACGCTGGACGAGGTCACCGAGCAGCTGCGCGGCCTGCAGGATGCCACCCGCAGCCTGGAAGCCACGCTGGCCAGTGTGGACGGCAAGGGCGACTTCCTGGCCCGCGCCACCCGCTACTGCGAAGAAGTGCTGCCCATCATGGGCGAAGTGCGGCGCTATGCCGACCTGCTGGAGACCCGCGTGGCCGATGACCTGTGGGATCTGCCCAGCTATCAGGAAATCCTTTTCGGAAAATAATTGACAGCCGAAAAGAATTGTGATTTTCTACGCAAAGAACTTTTAACCAACAGGATTATTTCCATGTCGTGCACTTTCTCCAACATCTGCTTCCGCACCTTCTGGTGGCGCGCGAGTCAATGTACGGGGGACGTGCAGGCATAGCCTGTTGCGATTGATACGTCACATGCATTGAGCAAGCGCCGTTCCCCCACAGGGGAGCGGCGCTTTTTTTTATGTTTTGAAGGAATGACCCTATGAATACGACCACACTTCCCGACGCGGCCTCCCATGCTCCTCTCGTTTCCCTGCAGCAGCAGGCCCGCTGGCTGCCCGCCGACATGGATACGCCCATCAGCCTGTATCTGGGCATGGTGGGCCGGCAGGACGGCATCCTGCTGGAAAGCGCGGAGGTGGACGGCCGCTGGGGTCGCTACAGCGTCCTGGCCTGCGATATGGCCCTGTATGTCCGCTGCCGTGAGGGGCGGCTGGATCTGCGCATCGAGGACGAACGTCTTGCCCCTCTCGCCGTCCTGCAGGGGCTGCCTTTCGTGGAAGGCCTGCGCCGCCTGATGCAGGGCCTGCACCTGGAGGCCCCGGCACAGATCGACGGGCTCCCGGCCATCACCCGTGCCCTCTACGGCTGGGTGGGATTCGGTATGGCCTCCCTGTTCCAGCCCCGTCTGGCCGCGGTCATGCCGCCGGAAGAGGCGGAGAGCATGCTAGTGCTGCCCGGGACGCAGCTGGTCTTCGACCATCTGTACAACAGGCTGTGCCAGATCAGCCTGGGCGGACACCGAAAGGTGCTGGGCAGCCGCGGGGCGGAAGGAAATTTCACTGTCCGCGGCGATGTCCGTGCCGATCCCGGAGAGGCCGGCTACAAGGCCATGGTGGAAAAGATCAAGGCAATGCTGCACCAGGGCGAGGCCATACAGGTGGTGCCTTCCGTCAATTTTTCCGTGGCCTGCGAAGGGGATCCCTTCGTGCTGTACCGGCGCATGCGCCGTTACAATGCCTCGCCGTACATGTTTTTCATGCGCCTGGGAGATTTCTGCTTCTGGGGGGCCTCGCCGGAGGTCATGGTGCGCTGCGAAAAGGGGCGTCTGCAATTGTCGCCCATTGCCGGAACGCGCCGTCGCGGCCGGGACGATCTGGAAGACGCCCGGCTGGCGGAAGAATTGCGCAGCGACCCCAAGGAACAGGCCGAGCATGTGATGCTGGTGGATCTGGGGCGCAACGATCTTGGCCGGGTGGCCCAGCCCGGCAGCGTGAACCTGGAGCGTTGCATGGATGTGGAGCGTTTTTCCCACGTCATGCATCTGACCAGCCGGGTCACGGCCCGTCTGGCCCCCGGGCGGGATGCCCTGGACGTGCTGGCGGCCACTTTCCCGGCAGGGACGGTGAGCGGGGCGCCCAAGGTCAGGGCCATGGAGATCATCCGCAGCCTGGAAGGTCGTGCCCGCGGGCCCTATGCGGGCTGCATCGGCTGGCTGGGACTGGACAAGGACAGCGTGGATCTGGACATGGGCATCGCCATCCGCAGCATGTGGAGCCGCGAAGGGCGCCTGTTCTGGCAGGCCGGTGGCGGCATCGTCCATGACTCGGATGCCGCTCTGGAATGGAAAGAAGTTTGCAACAAATCAGCCATCATGCGCCTTGTGCTTGAAGAGGGTGACGACCATGTTCCTGCTCATCGATAATTACGATTCTTTTACCTACAACCTGGTCCAGGCGTTCTACGCCCTGGGGCACGAGCCCGTGGTGCTGCGCAACGACGATCCCGCCATCCTGGACATGGCCGCGGATCCCGCTCTGGAGATGGTCTGCATCTCGCCCGGGCCGGGACATCCCTCGCAGACGGGCTTCTGCCCCGAATTCCTGCGCCGCCTGCCGCACCATGTACCGGTGCTGGGCGTCTGCCTGGGCCATCAGTTGCTGGGCCTGCATGCCGGGGCGCGGGTGGATGTGGGGCCCTGCATCATGCACGGCAAGCAGTCCGAGATCGTGCACGACGGCAGCGGCCTGTTCGAAGGCCTGCCCAATCCCATGAAGGTGGCCCGCTATCATTCGCTGGTGGTCCATGCCGGAGAAGGGGAGGGCAATGCGCTGTTCACGGTGACGGCCCGCGCCCCTGAAGGCGAGGTCATGGCCCTGCAGTATCGCGACAGGCCGTGGGTGGGCGTGCAATTTCACCCCGAGTCCATCCTGACGCCGGACGGGCTGCGCCTGCTGGGCAATTTCCCGCAGGCCATCCTGCCCCGGCAGGGACGGGACGGCGGCATGGCCGAGGTGCTGGAACATCTGGCGCGGCGGGAAGACCTGACGGCGGACATGGCGTCCCGCAGCTTCGGAGCGCTCATGGACGGCAGACTGACGCCTGCCCAGGCCGGGAGCTTCCTCATGGGGCTGCGCATGAAGGGAGAAAGCTCTCTGGAACTGGCCCACGCCACCCGGGCTGCCCTGGCCCGAGCCGTGCGCGTGGAAGGCATCTCGGGTCCGTGCATCGATGTGGTGGGGACCGGCGGTGACGGCCGTCATTCCTTCAACTGCTCCACAGCGACGTCGCTGGTGCTGGCAGGCATGGGCTACAAGGTGGTCAAGCACGGCAACCGGGCTGTCTCGTCCACCTGCGGCAGTGCCGATGCCCTGGAGAGCCTGGGCATCCCGCTGGATACCGATCCCGCGGCGGTGGCGGATATGGTGGCCAAACGCAACTTCGCCTTCCTCTTCGCCCCGCATTTCCACCCGGCATTCAAGAATATCGGCCCGCTGCGCAAGGAGCTGGGGGTGCGTACCCTGTTCAATCTGCTGGGCCCCATGATCAATCCGGCCCGGCCCAGCCATCTGCTCATGGGGGTTGCCCGGCCCGAGCTGGTGCCCCTTCTGGCCGATACCCTGTCGCAGTCCGCGCTTTACCGGGCGGCGGTGGTCTGCGGGGCCGGGAATTATGACGAGCTGACGCCCATGGGCCCGGCCACGGCCATGCTGTTGCACAACGGCAGCGTCCGGCCGCTGGAGCTGGATCCGGCCGACTTCGGCTTCCAGAGCTGCACGCCGGAGGATCTGGCGGTAGAGAGCCGCGAGGAGGCTGTGGCAGTACTGCGCCGTCTGCTGGATGGCGAAGGCCCGCGTCCCATGCGCGACATGGTGGCCCTCAATGTGGGGCTGGCCATCTTCCTCATGGAAGAAGGGATGCCGCTGGATGTCTGCATGGCCCGTGCCCGTGAAGCTGTGCGTGCCGGTCTGGGAAGGAGGGTCCTCCATGCTGCTTGAGCGTTTCCTCTGGGCCAAGGCGGACGAAGTGGCACGGTTGCGGCAGCAGGAAAGGAAAGGGGCCCTGCCTGTTCCCTTCAGCGGGCAGCGCGGCGATTTTATCGCGGCCCTGCAACGACGGGAGGCAGGCGTGCCGCTGACCGTCATCGCGGAATTCAAACAGGCTTCACCGTCCCGCGGGCCCATCTGTCGCAGCCTGACGGTGGAAGAGGCTGCCCGGCAGTATGTGGCGGCCGGGGCAGGGGCCCTGTCCATCCTCACGGAACGGCGTTTTTTTGCCGGTGAGCTGGATTTTCTGGGGCGGGCGGCTGCCTGTTGCCCCGGGACGCCCCTGCTGCGCAAGGATTTTATCTTTGATCCGCTGCAGGTGCGGGCCACGGCAGCCACTCCGGCAGCGGCCCTGCTGCTCATCGTGGCTCTTACCCCGGATACCGCGCTGTTGCGCCGTCTGCGGGAGCAGGCGGAAAGTCTCGGCATGCAGGCCGTGGTGGAAGTCTGCGGCAAAAAGGATCTGGTGCTGGCCCGGGAGAGCGGGGCGCGCATCATCCAGGTCAATGCCCGCGATCTGGATACGCTGCGGGTGGACAGACAGGCCTGCTTGGAGCTGGCACGGCAATGCCCGCCGGAACGGGGCGAGATCTGGATCGCTGCCAGCGGCATGGATCGCCGCGAGCATCTGGAAGAAGCCGCCCGGGCCGGATTCTCCGCCGCTCTGGTGGGGACGGCCCTCATGCAGGAAGGGCAGCCCGGTGCCGCGCTGCGGCGGCTGCTCCGCGGCCGGGAGGACGGGCATCATGCTGCTTAAATTCTGCGGTCTGCGGCGGCAGGAAGATGTGACGCTGGCAGCCCGGCTGGGGGCCACGCATTGCGGCTTCGTGTTCCATGCGGGCAGCCCCCGTTGTGTGGATGCCGTGACGGTCTCCCGCCTGGAGAGTGGGGACATGGTGCGTGTGGGCGTCTTCACCGGGCAGGACAGTGACGAGATAGCCCGCATCATGCGGCTGGCGCGACTGGACATGGCCCAGCTGCATGCAGACCAGTCCGTGGACTGTGCCCGTCAGCTGGGTGCGGAGCGGGTAATCCGGGTGCTGTGGCCGCAACGATATGGTGATACGGCCGCTCTGGAAGTCGCGGCGGGACAGTATGCCGACAGCTGTGCCCTGTACCTGCTGGATGCCGGCAGGTCAGGCGGCGGCAGCGGTCACACGCTGGCCTGGAAAACGCTGGGCGGCCTGCCCCTGCCCCATCCCTGGCTGCTGGCCGGGGGCATGTCGCCCGCCAACTTCCGTCAGGCGCTGACGGCGTGCCGTCCGGACGGCGTGGACTGCAATTCCGGCGTGGAAGATGCGCCGGGGCAGAAGGATGCCCGGGCCATGACGGATATGGCCCGCCTTGTCGAAGAAGTTTTCCGGGATGCTCCGGCAGATCCTTCCAGACGGGCCTGACGGCCTGATCCCGGCAGGGCTGGAGAGCCGGACGGATAAAAGTTATAAAATACGATACAGTTCAGATACAGTGGAGAACGACCATGAAGAAAGGCTATTTTGGCGAATTTGGGGGATGTTTCGTTCCTGAGTTGCTGATGCCGCCGCTGCTGGAAGTGGAAGCCGCCATGCGGGACATCATGCCGACGCAGCAATTCCAGGACGAGTTGCAGGATCTGCTGCACAATTATGCGGGGCGGCCCACGCCCCTGACCTTCTGTCCGCGCCTTTCCGAAGAACTGGGCTTTGAACTGTGGCTCAAGCGTGAAGACCTGCTGCATTCCGGCGCCCACAAGATCAACAACACCCTGGGGCAGGCGCTGCTGGCCAAGTATATGGGCAAGACCGCTCTGGTGGCCGAGACCGGTGCCGGGCAGCACGGTGTGGCCACGGCTGTGGCGGCCGCCCGTCTGGGCATGAGCTGCACCATCTATATGGGGGCGGAAGATGTGGAGCGGCAGGCACCCAACGTCATGCGCATGCGCCTGCTCGGGGCCACCGTGCACCCGGTGGAAAGTGGTTCGCGCACGCTCAAGGATGCCATCAACGAGGCCCTGCGTGCCTGGATCGTCAGCCAGCAGACCACGCATTACTGCTTTGGTACGGCTGCGGGACCGCACCCCTTCCCCACGCTGGTGCGCATGTTCCAGCAGGTCATCGGACAGGAAGTGCGGGAACAGATGCTGGCCCGTGCCCAGCGCCTGCCGGATGCCGTGGTGGCCTGCGTGGGTGGCGGCTCCAACGCCATCGGCCTGTTCCATCCTTTCCTGGAGGACGAGCGCGTGCGCATCATCGGGGTGGAAGCCGCCGGTACGGGCGAGCCGGGTTGCTTCAATTCCGCGCCGCTCAATCTGGGCAGCCCCGGCGTGCTGCACGGCAACCGTACCATGCTGCTCCAGAACAGTGACGGCCAGATCGAGCCTTCGCACTCTGTTTCGGCCGGGCTGGATTATCCCGGCGTGGGGCCTGAGCATGCCTTCCTGCACAAGACGGGCCGTGTGCGCTATGTGATGGTCCGTGATGCCCGCGCTCTGGCCGCCTTTGAAAAGCTGTGCCATGCCGAAGGTATCCTGCCCGCCCTGGAATCTTCCCATGCTCTGGCCTGGGTCCTGGATCATCCCGAAGAGTTCGAGCCCGGCAGCAAGGTGGTGGTCAACCTCTCCGGCCGGGGAGACAAGGACTTGGCCATCGTGCGCAAAGCCCTGAACCTGCCGGAAAGCGGGGACATCTGCTAGCGCCATCCGCGGAATAGAGCCTCCGGCAACGGACGGGCAGGGGAGTCGCGCGGGGATGGTACATCCCCCGCGTGCGCGGAGAGGGAAAACAGTCTCATGCCTTGCTGTCGTTCGGGAAAAGCCGGCAGAGAGTCATATAACAACAGCCATAACGGGAGTGGTCGTCAACGGCCGCTCCGGGAGTTCGTCATGCATATCCTTGAAGAAAAGATCCGTGCGGCCCGTGCCGCCGGACGTCATGCCCTGATCCCCTTCGTGACCTTCGGTTTCCCGGATGAAAAACGCTTCTGGCCCGCTCTGGTGGAACTGGACGAGAGCGGGGCGGACATCATCGAGATCGGTGTCCCCTTTTCCGATCCTGTGGCCGACGGCCCAGTGGTGGAGGAGGCCTCGCGCCGGGTGCTGAGCGACGGTGTCTGTCTGGAACGGATCATGGAAGAGCTGAAGTTGCGCGCCGGTGTCTTCCGTGCGGGCATCGTCCTGATGGGCTACCTGAACCCCTTCCTGCAATACGGTCTGGAAAAGCTGGCTGTGGAGGCCCGCGAGGCCGGTGTGCATGGTTTCATCATCCCGGATCTGCCCTTTGAGGAATCCGGGGACATCCGCCGCATCTTCGCCGCACAGGGCCTGGCCCTGATCGCTCTGGTGGGTCCCAATACGCCGGAGGAACGGATGCGCCTGTATGCGGATGTCAGCGAAGGCTATGTCTATGTGGTCTCGGCCATGGCGACCACCGGGCAGCGCGCCCGCATGGAGATGCAGGTCGCCGAGACCCTGCAGCGGGCCCGCTCCGTGTTCCGCCTGCCGCTGGCGCTGGGCTTCGGTCTGGAGCAGCCGGAACAGATGCAGGGGCTGCCGCCGGACACCCTGCCTGATGCCGTGGTCTTCGGCAGTGCCCTGCTGAAGTATCTGGATGCCGGGAAACCAGCGGCCGAATTTATTGCACGCTGGAAGTAACACATAGGGATATATTGTTTTTTCAGAATTAGGTGAGGGCGGTATCGCGTGTTGCCCTTACCGGAAAAGAGGAGCCATCTCTGTCAGAGCAGGGACGGCTCCCCTTTTTTAAGGAGTTGTTGATTTTTTTATTGACATTGAAATTCGTTTTCAATTAGGTTGGATCTGCAGCAAGTGGGGGCTGAGCGTGAAAACAAGATAAGGAGCCATATATGTGCGTCACTCTCATCGGCGGAATGGACAGACTCAAGCAGGACTATATCGCCGCTGCCCGTCAGGGGGGAGCAACCCTCAAATGCATCAGCCGTAACGAACGGAATTTTATGGACAAGATCGGCAACCCTGATGCCATCATCGTGTTCACCAACAAAGTCTCGCATGAAGCCAAGCGCAAGGCTCTGCTGCATGCCCGCTCCCGCAATATCCCCATCCATCTGGTGCACTCCTGCGGCGTGTCCAGTCTTCGGGATTGTTTGTTCTCTTCATAAATATTGACATTCATTTTCAAGTTGGGTAGGGTTCGGGAAATGAAATTCGTTTTTTCGAACCCTTACCTTTGTTTTGCCAATTAGTCACACAAGGCCTCAAAGAGGAGTTTTTGGAATGAGTGCTGAAGCCCGGTTTGATGGTGGTCAGGGGAAAATGACCACGGGAGCGTTGCGGATCGCTCTGGCAGGCAATCCCAACTGTGGCAAGACCACGGTGTTCAATGCCTATACAGGCGCGCGGCAGCATGTGGGCAACTACCCCGGCGTCACGGTGGACCGCAAGGAAGGCCATGTGCGCCACGGCAACGCCGACATCACTCTGGTGGACCTGCCCGGGACCTATTCGCTGACCGCCTATTCCATGGAAGAGCTGGTCGCCCGAGCCGAACTGGGCAGCGGCGATGTCCAGGCCGTCATCAACGTGGTGGATGCTTCGGCTCTGGAGCGCAACCTGCTGTTGACCGTACAGATGATGGAGATGGGCCTGCCTGTGGTGCTGGTCTGCAATATGATGGACGAAGCCCGCAAGGCTGGCGTGCATATCGACATGGAGCGCCTGTCCGCGATGATGGGCATCCCTGTGGTGTCCGCCGTGGCCCGTACCGGCGAAGGCCTGCAGCAGGCTCTCGGTGAGGCGGTGCGCCTGGCTGGCGAAGGCCGGCACCAGGTGCTGGAGCTCAATTACGGCGCGGACATCGACGAAGGTCTGCGGGCCATGTGTGCCATCATCAACCGTGAAGGCCTGCTGAAAAAGTACGCGCCCCACTGGATCGCCGTGAAGCTCATGGAAGGTGACGCCGAGATACGCAAGGAAGTGCACCAGGCCAGCAGCGAGGCGGCGGCGGAACTTGATGCCGTACGCCGCAAGGTGGCCGAGCACATCCGTACCGGGCACAACATCTCCATGGAAGCCTACATCACGGATGCCCGCTACGGGTATATCCGCGGGCTGCTGCGTGACGGTGTGGTGCGCCAGGATGCGGGCAAAGACCGTCTGGCCCTTTCCGACAAGCTGGACAAGGTGCTGACCAATGCCTTTTTCGGCCCGCTCATCATGCTGGCCGTACTATATGCCCTGTTCTATGTGACCATCGAGGTCGGCGCCTATCCCCAGGGCTGGGTGGAAGACGGCTGCGCCGCACTGGGCGAATTCTTTGCCGGGATCATTCCTGAAGGGGAGCTGCAATCCCTGGTGGTGGACGGCATCATCGGCGGCGTGGGCGGCGTGCTCAGCTTCGCGCCCCTCATCGTCATCATGTTCGCTCTCATCGCCTTCCTGGAAGACAGCGGCTACATGGCGCGCATCGCCTATATGATGGACCGCATCTTCCGCGCTTTCGGCCTGCACGGCGCCTCCGTCATGCCCTACATCATCGCGGGCGGCATCGCGGGTGGCTGCGCCATCCCCGGCGCCATGGCCACGCGTACCCTGCGCAGCCCCAAGGAAAAGCTGGCGACCCTGCTGACGCTGCCGTACATGAGCTGCGGCGCCAAGCTGCCCGTGTTCCTGCTGCTGGCTGCGGCCTTCTTTGGGGATCAGGCCCCGACGGTGATGATGCTGGTCATGCTGTCCGGCTGGGTATTCGCCCTGCTGGTGGCCCGCCTGCTGCGCTCCACCATCATCAAGGGGGAGGCGACTCCCTTCGTCATGGAACTGCCCCCCTATCGTCTGCCCACCCTGTTTAGCGTGCTCATGCACTGCTGGGAACGTACCTGGATGTATGTGAAGAAGGCCGGTACCGTGATCCTGGCCATCTCCATCATCATCTGGGCCGGTCTGACCTATCCCAAGCTGGATGAAGCCGAATCGGCCAAGTTCGACACGCAGATCGAGCAGCTCACGTCCCAGATGGAAGCCCTGCCTGCCGAAGACGAAGGCCGCGCTGCCCTAGAAGAGCAGATCACCAAGCTGGAAGAAGAGAAGGGTGCCGCCGAACTGGCTTACAGCTATGCCGGCCGCCTGGGTAAGGCCATCGAACCTCTGACCCTGCCCGCCGGTTTCGAATGGCGCACGGACATCGCCCTGCTGGCCGGTGTGGCCGCCAAGGAAGCCGTGGTCTCCACCATGGGCACGGCTTACTCTCTCGGTGACGTGGACCCCGAAGATGCCCAGAGCCTGGGCCAGTTGCTGCAGAGCAATCCCAACTGGAACAAGGCTACGGCCCTTTCCCTGATGCTCTTCGTCCTGCTGTACTCGCCCTGCTTTGTCTCCCTGGTGGTGATCCAGCGTGAGGCCGGGGGCTGGCGCTGGCTGATTTTCAGCATGGTCTTCAATACGCTGCTGGCCTTTGCCGTCTCCGTAGCAGCCTACCAGATCGGTCTGGTGGTCTGGGATTAGACCCGATATACGCTGAACGTCCGGTGACGGGTAACGTCGCCGCTATGAGGGGGGGGCTTTCTGGAGCCCCTCCTTTTTTGCAGGAATTTGGGAGATTGGCTGCCTCAAGCAGAAGGATCGCAAGGGAGTGTGGCATTCTTGGATACCTGCTGCCGAAAGTGGCATAGTTTTTCAGGGAGATTTTTGCCTGACGGGAAAAACGAAAGTATTACGGCGAAAAAGAGGAGGCTTTTTGCTTCCACTCATTTCCTCACCAGCAAGAAAAGGGTAGGGCCTGCGGTACACGAGGAAAAAACTGGTTGTGCCTGTTCATGTGAAGATCAGGGAGGGCAGGGGGAAACCTGCCGGAGAAAAGTCTATGCGAGCCCAAACTTTGAAAGAATGGAATATGATGGATGTATAATTGATTTTTATATTATTATAGGTAGTTAGGCTAAAATTGCCTCAGTTTTTTGCAAATCCACAAATTTTTTGCGGAAAAATGCTTGACGGTGGAGTTGAAAAGGCGCATAAAGCCGTTCGCGCCAACGAGCCGGCCACGTCCGAAAGGGCGGCGGGAAAAGAAATTTTCCCGGATGGCAAAAAAGTTCTTGACGCGGGTTTGAAAATGAGACATAAGTCTCCCTCGCGCCAACGAGTTGCCCCGACGGGGCCGCGAAAAAAAACTTTCGCGAAAATGAAAAAAACTTGTTGACAGCGAAAGCGAAGCGGCGTAAACAACTGCTTCGCGCCGAGTGAATCGGTGTGGTTCATTGACAAGTGAATAGCGAACGGGAAGGAACTTTGAGATTCTGATTTCCGTCCAACGGAGATCTTTGCTACAGATTTGAACTGGAGAGTTTGATTCTGGCTCAGATTGAACGCTGGCGGCGTGCTTAACACATGCAAGTCGTACGCGAAAGGGACTTCGGTCCCGAGTAAAGTGGCGCACGGGTGAGTAACACGTGGATAATCTGCCTCTATGATGGGGATAACAGTTGGAAACGACTGCTAATACCGAATACGCTCATGATGAACTTTATGAGGAAAGGTGGCCTCTGCTTGCAAGCTATCGCATAGAGATGAGTCCGCGTCCCATTAGCTAGTTGGTGGGGTAACGGCCTACCAAGGCAACGATGGGTAGCCGATCTGAGAGGATGATCGGCCACACTGGAACTGAAACACGGTCCAGACTCCTACGGGAGGCAGCAGTGGGGAATATTGCGCAATGGGCG
>ERZ827498.855-NODE-855-length-37128-cov-4.562593_pt1 | contig 37128 bp, 61 predicted proteins | sample MGYA00519865_ERZ827498 | MGnify/ENA primary metagenome ERZ827498 (study PRJEB31778, sample SAMEA3449328) | human gut metagenome | biome: human gut; feature: human-associated habitat; material: faeces | place: United Kingdom | collected 2010/2012 ...
AACGGCTCTGATTCCTGCGGCTTTTGCCCACTGCTTCCAGTCACGATTTTTCATGCTTGTGTACCTCACTTTCCAGTTCTTGTATTTTGCATTCTGCCACCGTCATTCGGGAAATCAAATTGTTATGCTTGTCCACACGCCGTGAGAGCGTGTCCACATCGCTTCTGAGTGCGTCCAGCTTTACCTGTAAAACGGCAGTTGCTTTACTCTGCATCAGTGCAGAGCCGCACACAGCACCAAGTGCAGCAATTCCGGCGGTGATAATCTCTGTCCAGTCCATGCGTTTCGCTCTCCTTTTCAGTCCACAAAAAAGGTACAGTGGATATAGTAAGATGATGTGGTGTCAAAAAATCCTTGCGTTTTGCCCACAAAGCTGACCTTGCCGTCTGTGTCTATCGTGGTCAAAAAAGATGCTTGCGAGGAGCTGTCGACGGCACAAAACTGCTGCACTTTTGCCGGCGGTCTGTATCCCTCCGGGAGTGTAAGCACTACTTTTGAGGACGCGGCTTCGGAAAAAATCACGTATCCGCTTACAGACACGATCTTGCCCTGCTTGCGGTATCTGATAGTGCTGCTTTTGATACCACTGGGAAATGTTGGGATTATCCAACCGCTGTCAGTCAAGTTGCTGGCAGTATTAGCATAAGACAAGTCTTCATCTGTAACCGATTTTGTACCAGTGGTAGTGGCTGTTTGGGCATTGGAATCTGTCAGGGTATACATAACCCACCTATTTGCCATACCTCTGGTCAAAGCGATGTCTGCCATGACAGTACAATGCGTCTGCTGGTATCTTTGAGGTACAGCACACCACAACTCATAAGTTAGACCGGTTGACGATTCAATTGCGACAAGTTTGAACGAAGGCAATGCATTTGATGAACGAATTGACCAACGCAAATTCATATTTTCTGATTTTAATCCCGTTTTATCGCTCCTTGTGTATACTCCTAAAACACCATATGTATTGTAACCTTGATATACTTGTAAACACATTGCTTCTGTGTCGTATCCGTTCTGTGTTGGAATCATTGAACCAAGACGAAACCATTTGTAGCCATCATTAAAGTTGACATTGCCGTTTACACAAGAGCCGTACCGCATCGCACCACTAACCAGTTCTTTTGCTTTGTCCGCCGTGTCGTGAAGCGGTAGATACTGCGACAAGTCAGTCTTTTTAGCATACGGCGTGAGGTCTACATCTGTACCGTCTTTCCCAGGGTCGCCCTTTTCGCCTTTATCCCCTTTCTCACCTTTGGCACCAGCTGCTCCAGTGTCGCCTTTTTCGCCTTTGAGAGATGCAAGCCACGCCTGCTCCGTACCGTCAAAGCCGCTGTCAACGGCGATCTGATAGGCAGATTTGCCGTCGGCTCCGTCCTTGCCGTCATGGACATCTGCAATCTTTTTGTCAATCTCTGCGATCAGCTGGGCGTACAAGTCAGGCGTTGGAGGGATAGGTGTGTCCCCTTCCCCAGAAAAGCCAGAACGCTTGATGCCGATGCCGACCGTGGTGGTGGTTGCCCGCACAGAGCCGTCCGCAGCGTAGCCAAAAGCACTGACACCGACGCAGCCGGTCTGCAACTCCGCCGGGAGCAAGCAGTGACACACGGTATCATCACCCAGGTGCACGTTGTAGGTCTTGTCGCCCTGTTCAAACTGGGCGGTTTTGTCCAGACCGTCCCAGTCAGGCGAAAAAATGAAGCATATATCTACGAAGTTTATCTGCCGATCAGCGACTTGCTCCCGAAAAAGAAGCTCCATACGCTGACCAGTAACGCAAAATTTCAGCATATCGTATCACCTCCACATCAAAAGTTATATGTAGCGTTGATATGATACTTTTGTCCAGCTATCATACTTCCAACGCTCCAAACCACAACTTTTCCAGTTGTTAGCAGTGCCGCCATTCCAGCCACCCCTGAATCCGAGTAGATCGGAGTGTATGCATTTTTTTTTGGCGGGTAGTGGTTGTATATTTTGGATTCATCGACATTGCATAGTAAGTCACAGATGACTGTCCCGTTGCCAATTTCCGCATCTGACTTTATAGTAAAATCTCCAGAAACGGTTACAACACCTGCACCAAATTGTATACCTGCTCTTTTGTCAAGCAAAATACCGCGGACGGTTAAGTCAGAGGAGGTACAAACGGCATCATTATAGTAGACCTGCCACGTATCATTAATGGGGATTTCTTCACTTGTGGCGAGTTGATACCATTCGTTCCAATCCGTGGTGTCATTGGGAATGTCTTTATCTGCAAGATATGCAGATCTGACATACACATAAAAGCTTGGGTCGGAAATGGCAAAAATTTGCACAGCAAATTCATCTCCGGAGATGACGATCAATGTGGTGCTTCCATAATCGCGGTTTTTTGGACTATTTTTAATGTTTATACTTCGATTTGATGCATACATACCTGTTTTTACAATGTCGTTTAAATCCACGTTGTTTTGCAGTACTATTTTTGACAGTCCTTTTCCTGTGCCGTTTTCTGCGATTTTTTTTAGCATCTCGTCTATGACACAGATCGGCTGTGGCAAGTCATCGCCGGCACCGCTTGCGATTTCTGCGAGATATTTTTCGATTCGCGTTTTCGGTTTGTTCATTTTGTACACTTCCTTTACTGCCAAGTACCGTCGGCGTTACGTGTCAGGCTGCCGTCTGTGCAGGTGACTTTACTCAAAAAAGTGTATACGCCGTCGGTGTCGCTGATAGTGTCCCAAGCATCACCAAGCGACGGTGTATCTTCTACGCTTACCTTGTCCACAAGCTGCCACTTTGCCTTTGTGCTTGCATAGTGCAAGTCTGTAAGCTGTGTACCGAAAAAGGCATAAATCTGTAGCTGCTTGATAGATGCCGGCAAGAGCATTTCCGCGATTTTTGTGCCAGAAAAAGCATTGGATTCAATGGTCAAAAGTGCTGCTGGCAGTGCTAAGCTGGTTATCTTTCCGCAGCCAGAAAAAGCATGGCTGCCGATACGTGTCACTGTGTCAGAGAGCAGCACGTCTTGGACGTTGACAAGTCCCATAAAAAAGTTAGAGCCAAGACTTGTGATACCGTCGTCAACAACGATTTTTGTAGCTGCATCTGTGATGCCCTCTTTTGTCCATATGCTGGCGGCATTTTGATCGTAAACGGAACCGCTGCCGGAAATTTGCAGAACGCCGTTGGCGTACATGGTATATGTCGCAGTGTCCCCGCACTTACCTGTGGCGATGACTGCCGGAGTGCCGATAACGTCCAGCGTGTCATTGATAGACTTTACCGCCTTTTCAAGGGCGGCTACTCTGTCGATCAGATCGGTTACGCCACACTTTCCAAGGATACACTTTACATAGCCGCAAAGGGCGGTGTCATCTCTGGTGTCCTCTACGCTTTCGATTGCTCCGCCAGCAGACATCTTGACATAGCAAAGAGTAAGTACCTTTTTTGTGTCGGTGCTCTCAAAGACAGGCTTGTCACTGTTGCCGGCAAGTCCCAGCATCACCTCAAAAGAGCACGCCCGTACAAGCGGTGCCGTGTCGCAGGAGATGCCGACCGCGAGCACGCGGGACAGTCCTGCATCTGCATAAGGTGATAAGTCGATTTTTTGCACGCTGGATAGTATCGCATAGTGTCCGCCTATCCATGCATACCCTGTGCCTACAGTCAGCACCGTGCCGCTGTAGGACAGCGAAAAGCAGTCGCCCCATGTGTCAAGGATACCGTCGCAGATCATAGAGGACAGGTATCCGGTAAAATTTTCCGCCGTGTATGTCCTGTCGTTTCCACCGTCAAAGCAGTTGAAAAAGCCGCCGTCAAGCGGGGTGTTGATTTTTATCGTGTCCATGCTATCCCTCCAAAGTCTGCATCACCGGCGTTAAGCTGTAGCCGTCCTTGTCAAAGCTTTCGATCATGCCGATCAACTGAATTTTGTCCAAAGTCAAGCCGAAGCGAACATTTTTCACTGTCACATAGTCACCGACAGCATAGTCAACGCCGTATATATACTGCCGCCCGTCAGATGCGATTGTCGACTGTGTTTCGGTTTTGATTTCAGTCAATTTTTCTGCGGCTCTGGTGACCAGAAGCCTTTTATACTCGTCCTCTGGTATCGTGACTTCTGTCCCGCCGGCGTTTTCCGTGTCCGAAATGTCGTTAGCGTCCACATATACTTCGTACCGGTCAAGCCGCTGCGGTTCTGCCTTGCCAGTATAGTATGTGGCTTGCTTGCGGTCTTTTCCGGTTCCTTGCCCAAAAGCATATGCAAAGTTTGTATACTCCATGGCATCTGTGGAATAGGTATAATTTAACAGATTGTCGTATACATCGGAAAAGACTACGGCAGTCCGTTCCGTTTGCTGGGTGCTTCTGTCCATTCCCGCCGAAAGGTTAAACTGGAGCTTAAACTTCCCGTCTGATGTCCCCGCAGAGTATGGCACAAGCGAAATCTGGGCGGTTCCGCCGACTTGCTTGCATATGGTATACACCCACTCCATGAGATTTGCATAGCTGATCTGCAAGACGCTTTTTTCGCCCCAGCAGGAGCCGGAAACGGTGCCGATCTCTAAGGACGGTATCACGCGTTCTGCGGCTGTCCATGACTTGATGCAGTTTTTTTTGACTACAGTCTGGACAATCTCGCTATATGTGCGGTAAGCAGTAAAGGATACTGTAGGATATATGATACGACGCTCCAAGAGCGACATCAAAAACCGCCCTTTCACTGTCAGATAGTCGCCATTTTCAGCATCGGTTTCAAGGGTGATTTGCTCTATAATGCCGTAATTTTTTGTATCGTCTGATCTGCCGATTACTCTGCCCCGCCGGAAAGTCTGCACACTTTCGGGGCTTGCACCGATATAGACCTCAAAAACGCCGCACTCGTAGTACTCCACGTCCCAGATAAGACTTGTAAAAGTATCACAGACAGCGACTTGTGTCAGTGGCTGATAGTAGCTTCCGCTTTCGTCCAGTCCGGCAAACTCGTAAATACTAAGATACAAGTATCACACCCCCAAGTATGCCGTCCGCAAGATGACTTTTACAGACAAAAACATCACGCCGCTGCCGGAGATGTAAAAGACGTTTTCGCCGGGTTTTGCTGTCAGCCACTCTGTCATCTTTACTTTGCCTATCCAGTTTTCCTGCACGCCGTTTTTGGTCATGATACAGGATTTTTTGCCTGTATGCGTGGTGATCGTCAACGTTTCGTTGTTTTCGATCGGCTCGTCGATCTGCATATATGCACCAGATTCCGCGTCATAAATCCGGATATTTTTAGAAGTCGTTCCTTCACCGCCAACGCCGGAGATGACAAAAGTCAAGCCTGCATCATCGCCGGCATTTACAAGCTTTATGTAGCTTTTGCTGTGGTGGTGTCCAAGCGGCACTCCTTTGCTATCGATAGCAAAGGGAAATTTGAAGCCGCCTGTAAAGTACCGGTACTCTCCGACTTGCTCCTCCAGTCCGTACCAGTAAATATCTGGGCAGATAATGCTGATCTGTCCCGTAGTTTTATCAGAAAAATTGTCCACTTCGCACGTTTCCACGTATCCCTCAGTGTACACACTGATTTTACTTGTCTTATAGTACACCTTGATATAACTCGCCGGCTTTACTACACGATACAGAGCATGGCGGCGTGATTCGATGTCTACGCCTTTCATGCGGTAAGAGATCACGATGTTTCTTTTTTCCAAAAACGCCCTATTAAGATAGCTGCCGTTTATACCCGCATAAGCGGAGGTGTTGATCGTTCCGGCAGGCGGGGCAAGCCCTTCCACCTTAGACACCATGTAGCGATTTGCTGTCGTGGTCATGTCCAGCTGCTCGCCGTCCTCGTTTTCCAGCACCAGTGTAAACCGCATACATCATCACCTCCGCTTTACAGATTGTTTGCATTTTTAGTCTGCCGATAAATTTCCAGTCGTGACAAAGCCTTTGGGCTGTTGTTGGTCTGGTTGACTGTGCGGCTGTTGTCATAGTAGTTGTTGACCTGTCCGCCGGTTGTCGGTGCGTTTAGCATAGCAGGGCTTATGCTGCCCATGCTCCCCACAATATCCGGTATTTTTTGCTGTGCCGCTGAAACGATTGAATCTGATACTTTGGACACTGCCCGCAGTGCAGACTTTGTGTTGTCCAGCATGCCGACACCGATACCGGCAGGAATCCAGCGACCCACGTCTTTACTCATACGCCGCGAGGGGCTGTGGCTGTCAAGTCCTTTTTTGCCCGTGAAGCCGTCCACGATACCGTCAACAAAGCCGCTGACCTTATCTTTTAGCCACTGTGTCGCACCGGTGATGCCGTTCCAGATGCCCGTGACGATATTTTCACCGATTTCAAGCATTTTGTCTGGTAGCTCCTCCAGCGTGTTTTTGATGTTGTCAAAAATGCCGCTGGCTGCTTCCTTTGCCTTAGACGGGGCAGAGGTGGCAAATTCAACGATTTTCCGGAAAGCACCCGAGAAAAATTCTCCGATTTTTCCGGGGAGAGCCTTAACCGTTTCGACGATGTTATTCCAGATATTGGACGCAGCTTCTTTTGCTTTTGCGGGAGCACTTTTCGCAAATTCCACAATTTTTCGCAGCATTTCGCCGACAAAGTAGCCCACATTGTACGGTAGGTTTTTGATGCCCTCGACGATAGCATTAAAAATGTTAGATGCGGATTCGCTGGCTTTTGCCCACGCACTGGAAGCCCACTCTATCAGACTTTGCAGCATCTGGTCAAAGACCGAGCCCCATGCTCCCAGCAGTGACGATACATACATCATGATGCCGGCAAGGATAGCTTTAAGTATATCCATGCCAAGCTGGAGCCAGTTTGTCTGCATGACACCGTTGACCATAGCCGCCACCAGCTGCGGAATTGCCGCCACCAGCTGCGGAATCGCAGACACAAGACCGGTTGCAATGCCGGTCACTAGTTGCATAGCTGTCGTTATCAGCAACGGGATATTGTTAAGCAGCGAGTTTGTGATGCCAGTTATCAGCTGCAAGGTTGCTTGCAAAATTGCCGGAAGATTTTGTATAAGCCCCTGCACCAGCCCCATGACGAGATTGATGCCCGCTTGTACCAGCTGCGGCAAGCAGCCGAGCAGCCCTTGCACAAGGCTGTCTATCATCTGCAAAGCCGCATCTAGCAAAGTGGGGAGATTTTCAAGCAACCCGTTCACCAGTTCCAGCACGATCTGCACCGCGGCTTGTATCAGCTGCGGAAGATTTTGTATCAGTCCATCGCACAAGGTCTGCACCAGCTGCAAAGCTGCATCGATCAGTACCGGAAGATTTTGTATCAGTCCCTGTGCCAGACCGTCTACCAGCTGCAAAGCCGCATCGATCAGTGTCGGCAGTGCCGCCAGCAGACCGGTTGCAAGCTGGGTGACGATTGTCAGAGCCATAGAAAGCAGCAGCGGGAGATTACCCGAAACAAAAGTTACTACAGACTGTAAAAGTGCATTGACCGCTGAAACGATCGCGGGAGCATTTTGCTCTATGGTAGAGATTACTTGCTGCAATGCCGATATAACGCTGCCCAGCAGCAGCGGGGCTGCTGTGGCAAGATAGCTTGCAAGCTGGGTTATCAAGTCCAAAAACGACGCGAGCAAAATCGGCAGCACCGTCGTGATTAAAGGCGGTATTAGCGTGCCGATTGACTGCACAAGAGTTACAAGCAAAGCATTAAAGCCACTAAGCAGATCGGGGAGTATCGTCGGCAGCTGTGTCGTGACGACAATCGCAAGCTTTTTTACGATTTCCTGCACTTTTTTCAGTGCCGCATCAAGTCCGCCGGTGTTAAAAGCATTTACGACATCAGTCGCAGCCTGTACTGCTTCCTTTGCCGCCGGTGCTAAATTATCCCCTATGGCGATTGCTGCTCCCTCGGTTGCCGACTTAAAGAGCGTGATTTTACCTTTGAGGTTGTCAAGCTGTGTCCCCGCCATTTGTGCGGCAGAGCCGGTGCTGTCGGTGATCGTCTGCTGGAGATTGTCCCATGTGTCACCAGTATTTGCAAGCAAAGAGTTGACAGCGGCGAGGTCGGTTTTGTTAAAGATCGTCCCGATTATATCATCTTTTTGTGCTGCGGTCATGCCGTCCATGCTGGCGTTTAAATCACTCAAGATGTCGTTCATCGACCGCATGTTTCCCTCGGAATCATAAGTCTTTACGCCGAGTTTTTCCATTTTTGCTGCTGCATCGTCCGTGGGACTTTGCAGCGACAAAATAATATTCCGGAGATTCGTGCCGCCCTCTGCTCCCTTGATGCCGTTGTTGGCAAGGATACCAAGGGCAGTGTTTAACTCTGCCGTTCCGCCCTTTATCGACTTCGCGGTTGCACCTATTGTCAAGATGCCCTCGCCAAGCTGTGCTACAGAGGTATTCGTGGTTGACGCAGTTTTTGCCATTTGGTCAACCATTTTTTCAGATTCGTCCACTCCCATGCCGAGGGCAGACATCGCATCTGTCACCATGTCCGATGCAGATGCAAGGTCAATGTTTCCGGCAGCCGCCAGATCAAGGACTGTCGGGAGTGTATCGCACATCTGCTGGGTGTCATATCCAGCCAAAGCCAAGTAGTTTAACGCGTCCGCACACTCCGTGGCAGAGAATGCAGTTTCAGCACCCATTTTCTTCGCTAAGGCGTTTAGGGTGTCCATGGTGTTGACGGATTGACCGTCAACGGTAGACATAGCATCTTTTGCAATCCCCATGGTTGCTTGCACTTGTGATATAGAGGATTCAAAATCGCTGTAGCTGTCAAGTGCAGATTTTCCGACAGCGGCACCGGTTGCCGCAGCAGCAGTCGCGTATGCACCAAAAGCTTTTACTCCGGTTTCCACGCCTTTCGCAACGCCGCCGCCCATAGACTTGGCAAGGGTTGCAAACTTCCCGCTGCTTGCTTCAGCGTCACTGCCCGATTGCTTGATACTGCTGCCGGCTTTTTTAGCACTATCCTCCAGCTTTCGGAGGTCTTGCTCTGTGGCGACGATCTCACGCTGCAAAGCGTCGTACTGCTCCTGAGTGATCTTGCCATTGCCACTTTTCATTTCTTCGGCAGCAGATGCGGCTGCCGTTTTGAGTGTTTTTAGCTTGTCTTTGGTATCAGATACGGCACTCGCAAGCAGCTTCTGCTTTTGGGCAAGCAACTCTGTATTTTTGGGGTCAAGTTTTAGCAAGCGTTCGACATCTTTCAGCTGTGTCTGGGTGCTTTTGATTTTGCCGTTGACACCCTGCAACGCTTTTTGCAGATCGGTAGTATCGCCGCCGATCTCTACCACGATGCCTTTTATCCTGCTTGCCATGATCTCACCACCTTAAAATTTGTCAAAATCGTCTTGCGTTGCTTTATAAGCATAGCTGCACTGATCGTTGCCTTGCTCTGTAAACATATCCTCAACTAGTCCTATGGTCAAGTACTCTAAGTCATGGATAGAGATGCCCACTTGTACACACCTAAGCAAAAAAAGCGGTGTTGTCATTTCGCGGTCAAGCGGGCGTGATTTTTTTTTGACTGTACTTGCGTTTCCATGTTGCACGCCCACAAGTCAAGCAGCTCCGGGAGCACCTCGTAAATGCTAAAAGTGGAGAAGCCGTCGAGCCACTCGTCAGGGGTGTTGGGGATAGACGGGTCCGCATGCTTCGCCATGATGTAGGCGATATTTTCAAAGATTTCGAGATGGTCAAGCAGCAGTGCAGAGGTTTCATCGTCGCTTTTTTCCGCAGGAGCTTCTGCGGCGTTTTCCGTGTCCGGCTGTTCCTTGTCACCGATTGCCTTTTTAAGCATCAAAAGGTCTCGGAAAATGTCCCGCCGGAACCGGATACGATACTGCCGCGGGACGGCAGCACTTGCCCGAAAAGGCACTTCTCTGCCGTCAATTTCAATGGTCTTACAGATAGCCATGATATACCTCCCTTTTACTCGCCGTTAGATACCGGAACGGAGCTTGTCAGATCAGGCATATACGGCTTTTTGTACCAGTCCGCATAGACAACTGCATCTGTTTTTTCACAAGATTTTGCTTTTGCCACGCCGTTAACCAGCGGGGACGCTGTAAGCGACAGCGTTTCCGTTTTTACCTCCTTGCTATCCTCTACAGTTCCGGATTCTGTGGTCGGGCGGGAAGCAGAGCAGCGGTGGAAAATATGACGAATTTTGTTTTTATCGCCGGTAAACTCAAAAAACAGGGCAAATTCCGACATTTCCGCATCGCTGGTTTCTACGAGTACGCCCTTTGCGTCCAGCTTCTCGCCCAAGACTTCCGTCGCAAATTCGGTGGTAACGAGGGCGATTTCCAGATCGCCCTCATAGCCAGCGTTGTTGCTGCATACATAGTACACGCCGTCATCAGCGTAAAAGGGCTCATTTTCGCCGTTCGGGTCAAGCGACAGATTGACTGCACCGGGCAGCTTCTTCACTTCGCCGTAGATCGGCATTTCGTCCTCGTCGTATCCGGTGATTTTTGCCCAGTGGACATTTTTCAAGCCAAATTTGACCTTGTTCTTTTCCATAGCCATGATAAAAATCCCTTTCTTTTTTTATTTTATTGCTTTTCCAAGCAGTTCCAGCAGCATTTCCTCGCCGCGGTTTTCTGCTGGTCTGATATGAGGATATGCCCGAGTTCTGCCGCCGTTTCGCAAAGCGTGACCGTTTTCCAAAAGATGCGTCAAACGGTAGTACTTTTTTGAGTGCACAGTGATGACAAGGCGGTGATTGACTTCCTCGGTTTTTTTGGTTGCCCAGCTTTTCGCATATTTTCCAGTGTCCTTTGGGGCACCGGCAGAAATCTCTTTTTTGACAGAGTTTGCAGTCTTACGGACAGCCTTTTTCATGTTTTCCGTGGTAAGGTCTGCATACTCTTGTAATCCTTTTACGATCTCCGCTGATAGCTGATCAATTTTTACCTTCCTGCTCATCTGCACACTCCAAAAGCACCTCAAAAGTGTAAACTTGTTCAAAAAGTTTTTCCGTGTCGATGTACTCCTCGTACTTTTCATATACGATTTCATTCGCATCTAAGACGTGTTCCACTTTTTCTTCTGCCGCAAAATTTTTGCGGTTGCTGTATAGCTCTAGCTGTACACTAAGGATTTTTTGGTACATCATATTATCAGCCGCAAAGTGCTGCATATCGTCAAACCAGAATACCAGATAGGGCAGCGGCGGCACTTTGCCGGGTTGCCAGTGGTGATAGGTCACAGGCAGACCCATGCTTTTAATCAGTGCATTGATCTCTGCATAAGTCATTTTGTACGCCCACCTCCTGCTGTAGGTACAGTTCCAAGCAATCCGCCGATTTTTTGTAGGTACGATAAACCGCATACTGCCGCCCGTTGTACTCTGCTACCGTTTCCCCCCGATACTCTATCGGGTGTATATGCATCATGTACTCCGGACTTAATCCGGCTTGCATGCCGGCAAAAAACTCTGCACGATTTGCGGACTGTACATCGCACATCACTTCCCGCCGCCGTTCTTCGACGATCTGCTGTACCCCAAAATCATCGTTTTTGTAGATACGGTCTATCAGAGTTACAACATCATTCATTTTCCGCACCTCTCATTTTTTGCGAAAAGATGCGGTTGTTTAGACGATACCGCAGCATGCGTGGCATAGCGTCGCCACTCTCACGAGATCGCCAGAGCCACGCCGCATACTGTACGATAAGCTGGTTATCCTCGACGTTATCCTCTAGCTGGACACCCTCGCGGGACATATCAGCACTTGCGGCTTGCAAGTACTCGGTCAGCCTGTCGTTGTACGCATTTGCGGTGATGCCCAAGTCCACCTTTAGCATCGCCAGCAAATCTGCTGTAATCATACGTCACTTACTCCCCGCCAGTGTCCTCTGCAAAAGTCATGGTTGCAGTCGGCTTCGTGCCGCCGATGCCGATAGCCACAAAGCCCTCGGGGATTACCGGCAGACCGTCATATCTGGCAGTACCACGGAAAACTGTCTGATCTTCGATAAATCTGACGTGCTCAGACTGTGCCAGTGCCGTGCCTGCACGCTCTGCCAGCAGATACAGATCACCATATCCGCCGATGATAACATCGTCAGGGATAAAGGACAGCTTTTCGATAGTTCCGCCAATTACTGGCATTGTGCCGCCTTGTCCGGATACGATTGCACCGCTGGCGTTGATAGTCAGGGCATTTGCTACCAGCTTGGTAAAGGTCTTTTCGTTCATCGCCCAGAACATGTCGCCGTGGCTGTAGTCTGCCTTTGCATTGCCTGCTGCAAGTACCAGCTCCTTAAAGAGTGCCGCATCGGTTTTGCCAGTGATCGCAACGACGTTAGAAGTAGACAAATCTTCCCATGTTCTGGCAGTTTCAGAGTAACCCTCCGGCTTGGTTGCCTGTACCAGACGAGTGACGATGCCCAGCGGCATTTTTGTGCCCTTGCCGTACAGGATAGCCTTGTCCAGTGCGTAGCCGATAGACTGACCAATGGCGGTGATGACCTCGGTAGCAAGTGCGATGTCGCTGTCCTCCAGAATGGCGTTGCTGATTGCCACATAGCCGCCGACCTTGTAGCCGTCCACTTCAACATTGTTAAAGTTGAGGTTCAGTTCGTTCAAAAATCCGCACATTTCCGTCCAGACCGCTTCGGGGATTGCACCCATGACGTTCTGCCGTGCCTTACCCGGTACCGGCTTCACGTTTACATGCTGGTACAGCTTGGAGTACTTCATCGTGACTTCCTTGACCAAGTCAAGAGCCACTTCCGGAATCAGCAGCTCCGCACCGGTGATAGAGCGCTTGCTCTTGCCCATTTCGCGGACGCGGGACAGCCAAGACTTGACGTTTTCGTCAGCAAAAAATGCATCACGCTCCTGCACGGTCATGCCAAAAAACTTCTTTCGGGTTTTCATCGCTTTTTTCTCCTTTCGGGTTTCGTCGGGTTCTCCGGCGGTATCTGCCGCCGGTGTGTCCTGCTTCTTTTCCACTTCTTCCAGTTCCTGCTCCATGCCGGTGATTTCCGTTTCCAGATCACCGATTTCCTTGTCATTTTCCGCCTTGTCCTGCTCGTACTGGGTGACAGCCGCTTCCACGGTCTGCTTTTCTTCTTCGGTCTTTGCTTCGGTGATAGCGGTTTCCAAGTCCTTTTCCCGCTTTTCCAGTTCCTTGGCGGTTGCCCGCAGGCTTTCCAGTGTAGCCTGCTTGTCTTGAATTTTCTTTCGCAGCATCAGTGCTTTCAGCATTACTTTCCTGCTCCTTTCAATTTTTGCAGAAGCGAGGTTTTCCACGCTTCTGATTTTCGCTTTTCAATCTGCTCCCAGTCCTTGCGGCGGGCAGATACGCTTGTATCTTCATACGCTGGGTAAGTGCAGCACGACACCTCATACAGCTTGACTTTTTTGATTGTCCAGTGGATTTTGCCGTCTGCCGGAAATGTTGTTTCTTCGCTTTCCACTTCAAATCCAAAGCTGCACTGGGACACATCGCCACGCTTTACTCTCTCGTAAAGGTTCATCGCTTCGCTATCACGCGGATTGATATAGATTCTTCCCCACAGTCCGTGTGCATCTTCCCGCAGCTCCAGCGTGTGGGCAATCGTTCTTCCCAGCACAAGGCGGGTGTCATGATCTATCAAAGCCCGCACATCTCCGGAGATTGCTTCTGTAAAAGCACCCGGTGCGATACTCTCGCTCATGCCCCAGCCCATGTCATAGGTGGAGTTAAACACTGCAAAGTATCCCTCGATCACTGGGTCGCTATCTTCCACGCCGTCGCGAGTGGTAAACTCTGACGGCATAGTCCTGTACATGACTTTACTCCGTTCCATCGTCTTTCGCACCTCCCTGTATCAATTTTTTTTGGTATGCTGACATCTCATACGGGATATAATTTTCCAGTACCCGCAGTTCGTCTAATCCGTCCCGCGGGGACAGTCCCAATCTGTCGCGTACTTCGTTACCGTCAACAAAGCCACGATCTGACAAGCCGCCGAAAACGTCCGCCAGCGTTTTGATGTCCCAGTCATACAAAGACAGTACGTTAAACCGGACATACATATCCGGTGAGATTATCACAGCACGCGTGATTTCCTGCTGTAGCCCGATAACGATATTTTTTACTTTGTTGTTGATAAAGGCGTTCCATTCTTCTTTTTTGTAGTCCCCGACACCGAGGACAAAAGCCGGAACCCCAAGGATAGCAGCGACCATGCGGCGGTTTAGCTGCACACTGTCGTTAATTGCAAGATCAGACAAAGACAGCGGCTTTACTTGCTGCACGTCAAACTGTTCCGCCGGTATCAACCAAGGCTCTCCTGCGTCGCTGGATTCCACATATTCGCCAAGCAGTCTTTTCCGACCGGCAGCGGAGGAAAATTCCTCGGTCAACGCATCTACTTTTACGATAACAGAGGGCTTCCATTTGCTGGACAAAAACGCCCTTTCTGTGGCGGCTGCCTGTTTGAGGTTGTTGACGATCGGCAAAAGCGATACTTGCAAGCCTTGTCCTCTCCACAAGCACTGCGGGTCAGGATTATATACAAAGTGCATGATCTCGTCCCGACCGTAAGGAATTCCGTCAATCCGTACTTCATACTCCCGCCCCTGCGGGATAGACACGCGGCTTGCTTCGATCGGTTCCAATTCCTGCAAGTAGCCGTTTTTGGTGTGGATTTTTACGACGCTGTTTCCTCTGCCGTAAAGCAGAAGGTTCATCACGATTGCTTCAATCCACGTCTTTCGCGTCATGCTTGGAGAGGGGTCTATATCAAGTTTTCGGCTCAATTCGTTTACGATGCGTTTGTCGCCCTTGTCGGTGTTCGCCATAAGGTGTATCGTAAGCGAGCCGATCAGCTCCGCGATTCTTCGGCAGCCGGCAACAACCTCTGGACATTTGTCCAGTGCTGTATATCCCGGCACGCATAGCGTTTCCGCTGCTTCGTCGGTCACCAAAAAACCGACAGGCGATTTATTTCGCGTTTGCTTTTTTCTGATTCTGTCAAAAATCATTTTTAACCCCACCAGTTCTTCGCTTTTTGCTTCTTTTCCATGTTTTGCAAGTACCGGACACAAGCAAAAACGCTCGCATCAAAAAGGTCTATGCGGTTTGTCTTGCCGATTTTCTCGTACTGCACCATGTCGTCCGTCTTTTCGACAGCCGACACGTTTTCCACGCAGTACTCGTATGCTTCGCTGTGCAAGTAGTACAGCTTTCCATCTTTCGCCCTCTGCTCGATATGCCGAAACCCCTCGGATTTTAGATAGTAGTACTGCGGCTGATCGATGACGTTAAACTTTTCGCTTTTCATGCCCAGAAAATACTCTCGGGCAAATTTCCGGTCATGTCCGACTTGCTTGATTTTAAAGCCACGCCGCCGCATACTCACGAACCAATTTACGACATCTGCCGCGTTTACTGTGGGGCTGTTGCACATAGTCAAAAGCCCGTCGTCTGCCCAGCCAAAAAGCGGTATATCGTCCTCGTCTGCCTTTTTTGCCGCCATAGTCACGGGGAAAAAGGCATGCGTGATGATGATGTCCACGTCCTCTTTTGCATAGTGCCCATATAAAGCACCAGCTGTCAAGTCATACATGCGGGACAAGTCCGCCCCGCCGTACCAGTCGATTGGAAGCTTTAAGAGGTCTTGCAAAGTCCAGTTGTACCGCTGATCTGATGCCCGAAACTCTGCAAGGTCAAAGTAAGCTTTCATCGCACTTGTGTAAATGTTAAGTGACCGGCTCAAAAAGTCCTTACGCTGCTGCGGGTCGTTTTGTGCTTGTATGGATTCCTGCATGATGTCTGCCGGTCTGATCGTCACACCGTAAGAGGGGTTTGCTTTTTCGTGCTGTACTGGTGATGTATAGTCAACGTGTCCTCTCTCGTCTTGGTCAGCTTGAGACACAAAGCAAAAAAGCGTGTCGTCCTTGACCGTGCCATTTAAGATTTTTTTAGCATACTCTAAGCGGCGATAGCAAAAGCTATTGATGTTGTCGCCCGCCGTGGTGATGCCGATCATCAGCTTGTTGGTATAAGCTTTCATCGCTTCTTTAAAGCGGTTGTACTGGGCGGATTTTTTGAAGGCATGCACTTCGTCTGCTATCGCAATGTTGCAGTTAAAAGAATCCTGTGCATCGGGATTGCTTGCCAGTGCTTCGATGTGGATAGAGCCGTCCGGTCTGCCGTCTGCATCGGTAAACTGATAGCCGATCGAGTGCTCCGCGTTATTGTTTAGCACTCTAAAGTCATCGATCATGCCGCGATACCGGAGAGTGTACAAAATATCGTTAAAAGATTCGCACGCCTGCTTTTGTGATGCGGCTACGATGTAGATGATAGAGCCAGACCGCCGTTCCAAGATTGCAAGTGCAAAGGACAGTGCCGCGATAAACATCGTCTTGCCGGACTTACGCGGGATAAAGATAAACGCTTCTTTGTATCGGCGTTCTTTTGTGCCCTTGTAGTAAAATCCGATCAGGTTGTACACGCAAAAAATTTGCCAAGGTTGCAGTAGCATAGGCTTGTTCATAAGCGGCTCGCCGTCGATACTCTCTCCTTGCTTGTGCACCATAAATCTTTCGATGATGTTGCATACAAGATCAGGTTCTTTGGTGTGCAGTTCCAGATCATCGCGTTTGAGGTCGTCCAAAAATCGCTTGCATTCCAAGAAGTTGTTTCCGGCAATGATTTTTCCGTCAACGACATCTTGGGCATATTGTACAGCGATTTGCTTAAATCGTTTAGTCGCCAAGGCTTTTTAACACCTCCGCGAGAGCATCTTTTTTTTGTGGCTTCATCGCCTTGTCGTCGATTGCCTTTAGCCCCTTTGGTGTCAATCCCAAGTCCCGCCAGTACGTCAACGCCGTGCGGTTTAAGTCATCAATAATTACAAGTGCGGGGTTTTTTTCGATAAATGTTCCGCCGCCTTTGTTCACATGTTTTACGATCGTATTTCCGCCGGACTTTTTAAAAATTTCTTGGGCATTGTCCCGCTTTTCTAAAATGTCCGCCAGTGTATCGATTACTGTGTCAAAGCATTCCCGATAGGTTCCGGCTGCCTGACAAGATTTTTTTATTCTATTTCGCCATGCAGCTTTTTTCACTTTGACCACCTCCGATTTTTATTTATCAACATGCCTTTCGGCGACAGATACCTTTTCTCCGAGATACATGCCGGCTCCAATTTCATCGATTTTTGAAAAAGGGATTTCCGGAACCGTAAGACGTTTTCGAAAAGATTTGTCGATAAAGTACATGTATCTAAGCTGATAGCCGGCAAGTATTTCTCCGCCGACTTTTTCAACATATTTTTTGAAGTTGTACGCCCCCCCGGTAAGTTGGAAGTATGACATGCCGCCCAGTTCTTTTCGGGGAGATGTTGGGTTGCTCTCCAAGGTCATTTTGTGTATTTTTTCGCCGTTTGGCAACAAGCACAAATTGCTATTTCTTTTTATCCCGGTAAGGACAAAGTTTGAAGCCCTGTATATAGTCCCGTCGCCACAAGAGCACCCGTCTGCAAAAGAGATTATCCATTTTATCTGTGGGGCATTCTTGCGAATCATTCGAATACTTTTTGCAATGCAATAGCTTTCGCTGTTTCGCGGGAGATAGTCATCAAACGCCATTCGATTTAGCTCTAAAAAATCGTTCCAACCCGTTCCGTCAACCAACGTTATGATTTTTGATTTATCTAGGCTCGGACCGTATGACAAAACGCCGTGCAAATTTCCGTCTAAAAAAGCCCCAAAATGCAAGCAGCTATTATTCACTGCTTTTTTGCTGTAGTGGTGCTTCTCAATATACGGCTTTGCGATTTTTCCCGGAATGACTTTTAAAGTGATTTCCTTTGCTCTGCCCATTGTCTGATCACCTCGTATAAGGCGTTGCCGTTTTTGTTGGTATTTCCAAAAGTTTCGCTTACCTCGTCCTGCACAATACCGAGTGCATACTCTACAAGTTCTTTTTGCTTTTGGTGCAGGGTAAAAGACATTGTGCAGATCTCCGGCTTTTCGCCGTCCGGCAAATCAAAATCCTCCCCAAAATCATCTGGGCTAATTTCGGAAACATCAAAATTAAAAGATTGCATGTTGATGTTTTCTATTTCAGCGAGTTCTGCTTCCAGCAGATTATAATCCCACTCTGCAATCTCGCCGACCTTATTGTCGGCAAGACGAAACGCTTTTACTTTTTCCGGCGTTAAATCCTCCGCAATCACGCACGGAATTTGCATCAATCCCAGTTGCATCGCCGCCTTGTACCGAGTATGCCCAGCGATAATCACATTATTTTTATCAATGACCACCGGCACCTTGAAGCCAAATTCTCTGATTGAGTTAGCAACAGCGGAAACTGCCGCTTCGTTTTTTCTTGGATTTTTCTCATATGGTTTTATATCAAGTATATCTTTCTCAATGATATTCATGGTATAACCCCCTCGCCGATTTTTTGCCCCGCGGTTAGAAAGAGTTCCCTACGCCGTTCCCGACTTGTGAACGAATTATTAACAAAATAGGGGGGAGTGTCAGAAAGACCGTCCGCCCTTTTCCGGGTGCCGTTTGTTGTGGCACTTTGCACACAAGCTGATGAGGTTGCTGCTAGTCAATGCAAGCTCCGGTGCGTCCTCTAAGTGCTGGATATGGTGGACGGTCACAGCTTCTCGCTGCCTGCCGTACCGTTTGCAATCCTGACACTGGTATCCGTCCCGCCGCAAAATCATTTCCCGCTTGTGTCTCCATTTTTTTGATTTATAAAATTCATCTAGCTGCATTTCTTTCACCGTCTAGGCATAAAAAAATTCCGGCATGCCTTGGGCATACCGGAATCCGTCTGTTTTATCATGTTATCATTATACACCCAAAGCAGCCGCTTGTCAAGTATTTTTTTGCTGGCTGACCTGCTCTAGCATATATATATCATATACAGCCTGCTCTATCATACATAAGCAGCCTGCTCCGTGTGTCTAATCATCGTCTGACACAGTGTAAGGCTTGCCGTCCTTTGCTAGTCTTGGAGTAAACGTGACACTGTTTCTGTCGTAGTCACTAACCACGATATACTGCACGCCCGTGCCTGTATCCGTCCAGAAGTCCACGCCTACCTCTCTGACTTTACGCGGTGCTTTTACTGCTATGTCGGCTATGATGACGACTATAAACACCAAGTACACGATAAGCCAGAGCACGTCTTTTTTACTCATTGTTTCACACTCCCGCCACTTGCATCTGCATCTATCGGCAGCTTGTCACAGTCTACGCCGTACTCTTTCCGTAGGTACTCCACGGCGTTTGCTGCCGTGATGTCCTTGTCCAGTATCGACAAGGTAAGCATACCCTCGATAGCATCTAACGCTCGCTTTAAACGCACGCCCCGCCACCCGAACACTCGGTCAAGCGTTACGAGCGTTACAGCGATTCCTTGGACTGCACCGTCACGCAATGCCTGCTCCTGCATCTCTGTATACGACGCTTCGGAGATACGGACAGCATAGCGGTCTTTCTTTGCATTCATTTCTCCACTCCCTCACCGTAAACGTAAAATCTCATAGAGTTTGCCAAGCGGTGTTAAAGCCAGCCATAAAACACCGGTTACAATGTCCCAGATTTGCAGCACCACATACAGCAGCATCTCCATAGCCAATCGACTTATAAACTTTACCTTGCTGTCGATATAAGTCCGGTGCTTACGCCATACGTGCCACATCTGCGACACCTCAAAGATTTGATCTGCGGCATGATAGCAAAACAGCCTCCGCTTGATTTTATGCTCCTTGCCGCAAAGAGTGCACCGCATTTTGATGTGGTTTGAGATTATCATGTTTTCATCACCTCGTTCCAGCATTCTTCGCAATTGCCTTCGCCGGCTTCGCACAGCGTTTCCCCGTCCGTCAATCTATAGCCAAAAATGCTCCTTCGGCAGATACTGCTACGGTCAATGTGCGGAAACGCATCTTGCGGGATATTTTCTTCAAAATATTCTTTGTATGTTTGGCTTCCGTTGCGACGATTCCACGCCTTGACCGCTGCTTCTTCGTTTTGGGTAAAAGTAAAAGATCGGGAGCGTGCATAGCATTTCTGGCATGATATATAATACTTCAATTCGCCTGTTTCAGTTTTTGCCATGTTCTTTTTCGCTTCCCCGCCACAAAAAGGGCAGGGTTTCAGTTTCGATTCGTTGCTCATTTATACTCCCTCCGTTTCTGTATTTACTTTCCTGCCGCAGTGCGGGCAGTAGTCGTACAAGTCAGTGCAGTTGAGTATGTCACACACGTTAAACCCACAATGCGGGCATTTTGCGATCGGGATTTTTACCCGCTTTCCAACACGATCGATAAGACCGCAATTCAGCCACTTTCCCAACGTGCTAGACCGCAGTTGCATCAAGCGGCACACTTCCCAGCGTTCAAGGGCTGCGGATTCACCGCTTTTTTCCGGTGTGGACAAAAATTTGCCGGTCTGCTGACCGCATTTTTTGCACCGTACATAGCTAAAAACCGAAATTCCTTCAGTCTCCGTGCATAGCACCGCTTCACCTCCGCAGATTTTGCACGGCTTTAACCTCAACGTCAACTCTGCCATACTACCACCCACCTTGCCAAAATCACGGCAGCAGTGCAGCATGACATAAGCACGATTTTTGCCGCCTGCCGTTTACCAGCTGCCCGCAGACACTTTGCGATCAGCAGACCACTTCCAATCAGTAGAAGATATGTAACAGCTACCTTTGCCATTTTTCACACCTCCTGCTCCGTGTGATCTCCTGCAAATGCTGCGGAAATATTCTTGGTTTGCTCGTAGATGTCCTGCCGTGTCACTGGCTTTTCCGTGTCAGCTGCTCCGTCATCGTCGCTTTTGTCTTTTTCAAAAGCTGTTGCATAGCTCTTTGCAGCATTCCACAATTCTTCCCGATCTTCTGGGGAAAAGTCGCGTAAGTAAGAGGAGCCGGTCAACGCGATATACTTATCGACCATATCATCGTGCAGCAAATCCAGCTTGCCCTGCAAGCTTTCGATTTCCGCGAGTGTCGCTTCCGCTTTTTTGCACTTGACCGCCCGCCGCATCATATCATCGACGAGGTTTTGACCACCGATCTGCCATATCAGGGCGACATCTGCATCGCAGCAGATTCCGGGGTAGTTCTCACGGATAAAGCAGAGTGCTGTAAACTGCTTTTCTGAAAACGGTCTATCAGTCATTCTTTTCAATTCTTCTTCGTTCATGCTTCTTGATCTCCTCTCTCCGCATGTCTTTCTCGTAGTACTCCGACATATACTTGCCGTAGCTTACGCCGTGGGCTGCTGCCTGCTTGATGCACCAGTCCAGCGAGCCTTTTTTGAAGTTCTTTTTCCGTGGCGGCATTTTATCTTCTCCTGTGCTTGTGGTTTTCCCATTTGATTTTCGTCGCGTTGCCAGCTAAAAAGATACTGGGGTCTGTCTGTGCATCGTGCAGGCGTTTTTGCCGTATGTCCTCACGCTGCCGGTTATACTCCGCGTATCTGTCGCACTTGCTGTGGCAGCCGACCTCTCTATCCTGACAGTCTTTGCATGGTGCTGTCATGATTGTTCTCCTAAGTTGGTATTTTGCTTTTGATACGGTTTTGGCAGTGCTGCCCAGTAAAGCACCTCAAATGGCTGTAAGCCTTGGTTTATACGCCACCCTTCGCACGCTGTCAAAAACCCGGAAGTTGTGTAGATCTCTTTTGACCTGCAATCCATTACAGTCAGCAGCACCAAACGATAGCTTGGCGGCGTAACTTCGTTTGCATCAATCCATGCGATTGATACCAGATGTACTGTTACTTTTGATGTTGCCATGGTGTTTTCCTTTCATTCCATTTAATTCCATATTCTCCGATATAACCTGTGTCTGGGTTTGCATCTCCTGCTCCGATGGTAAAGGGCATATCGATTTCGTCCAATATGCAACTCTCATCATGATAGATGTCATAATCTTCATGCAAATAATACTGCTGTACAACTTGCTTTCCGTACTTGTTCGTGTGCGTTTCCCTGTAAAAGACCATTTTTCTGCCGCAAAACGGGCATGGTCTTAGTTTTTCACCTAAATTCTTTATTGGTTTCTCGCCGTCCTCATTTTCTATTTGCCGCTTGTTCCAGTCCAGACAAGCCTTGTACTTGTTTTCAAACCAATTTCCGCAGCTGTTGTGTACTCCACATTTGCTGCAAAACAGCTTGTAACAATGCTCAGGGTTAGGATCTTTGTCAATATTCGCAGTATCTGATATTTTCGGAACAGCACCGCATACTGCACACCGCATCAGATGTTCCACCAGTTTTCCCATGTTACCACTTCTCTTGTCCTTTTGCGATCGGGATTTTTACCCACTTTCCGCAGATTTTGCACGGTTTCAACTCAATTTCTTTCACACTTCGTCCTCCCTTCCCGCCATTTCCACCAGCTTTAGGCACATCGCTGCCAGTTGGATTGCTTCATACGCTGCATACTCCGCAGAGCCTGCCAGATACTTTGCGTTTATGACTGCACCATCTTTATCGTCCTGTCTGGTGTCACTATGTAAGTCCTCGAAAAGCTTTCTGCAGACTTCCGCTTGTTCTTCCAGTTCTTCCAGCTCCTCGCGGATCACGCTTTCCGCCTCGTGCAGGCTGTGGAACTTTTCCTCATGCTGTGACTTGCTGAACTCCAGTTCATGACCGACCAGCTGCGGCACGGCGGTTCTTGTAAACTCACTTATCATTTTCTTCTCCAATCTCAAAATGAATTTTTGCAACTTCTACGCATGCCAGATACTCTTTCGCATATTTGCTGCTGCCGTGTGTCTTTTTTACCTTCTCCGAAAATTCTTTCAGACTGCCTTTGAAACAGCCACAACACACATAAACATCTCCGTTTTTGGTCCTGAACATGGTTGTATTTCTGTTCTCGCTGCCAAATCCTTTGAAACAGATATAATCTGCATCGCCGGAAACCCGTGCATTGCCGGAAACCCGTGCATCGCCGTAAACCCGTGCATCGCCGGAAACCCAGGCATCGCCGTAAACCCAGGCATCGCCGGAAACCAAGGCGGTGCCGTAAACCCGTGCATTGCCGGAAACCCGTGCATCGCCGTAAACCCGTGCATTGCCGTAAACCCAGGCGGTGCCATCATGTGACAGGTTTTCTTCTTTTTCGATATAGCCTCCCAAATCTCCAGCTGTGACATCACCAAAGCTTATAAGTGCCTTGATCTGGAATAACTTTTCTCCAAATCGCATTTTCGTATTTGTTGTTAACTCGTACTTTTTCATTTTCCTTACCTCGCATTCTCAAAAAATATCACATCGTATCCTCTGCAGTACCGTTCTTCAAAAAGCTTTCGCTTGAGGATATACACTTCATCTTTCCGCGTCGCTTCCGACTTGACATCTTCCACAGTCAGCACGCCGTTTTGCCGATACGCAAAATCCGCCACATATCGCACTTCCCGCTCTGATCTCCACGGGTACTTGTGCTTCCCGATCAGTATGTACGCTGGCTGTATCTGCAAGTCTGTGATCTCGCCGCGTTCCAGCATCTGATGCAGTTCGTTGCACCGCCACGCCTCTTTCTTGCTGTCGTGGACATGTCCTTGTCTGCACTGCATCTTGCTGGCATTGTACTTGCTGCGTTTCATGATTTCACCTCACCTCCCCATTGCTCTGCCATCGCTTTTGCAATCCCCGGAAAAGTTTTGCTCCTGCTTTTTGCTCTGTCTTTTGTAAAAATCCCTTTATGCTTGGCATCGTGCTTATGGCTGTAGCTGCCAGACGGGCACCATGTCCCCACAGGATCCACGATGTCCGTCGGCTGTAACGGCGGCAGATTTTTAAGCCACAGACACGTCCGCTTGCTATATGGGTGCCCGTACTCATAAGGCTGTATCGCCTGCGTGTACCTAGGCAGTCCGTATATGCGGCTTGGAACAGGATTTTCGACGCAGATTCTTGGGCAGTTTGCATTCCAGAATCGCATGAAAAATGCCTTGCCTTTCATGCCTTTTTCGTATCGGTCCTCGTTCAACACGTGACCTCTCCACAAATGCCGTGCTCCGGCGTTGCTGAGATATGTGCACGGCGGATGTGCAATCAGCAGGTCCCATGTGCTGTCAATCCGATGCTCCGCACCGTCCATCGTTGTGATGATACAGCTACCGTCAATGTACGGCAACACATCGCCTTGTATATGCCACTCTGGGTGTCCACCAGAGCACTCCTGAACGTCGCAGCTGTATGCTTCGTGTCCAATCTGTCTAAACGCTGTGCACACTCTCTGCGATTCCTCACATGCAATCAACACTTTCATTTTTTATTTCACCTTTTCGCCCGCCGTCCCACCGCAAAAAATTCACTCGTTGTAGATAAAGCTTGCATACGCTTCCGCGTTCTCGCTCTGCCTGTCGCTCTCTCGCTTCTGCTTGTCTTTGACTTCCCATGCTCGGAAAACCGCTTTCCAGTTCTGGACTGGTTTCCCTCCGGATTGCCATCCTTGCTCCTGCATAGTCCGATAAAAAGCAGATGCATCACACCCTGCACCGATCTCTGCAGCGTATGCTTTGACTTCCTCCTCCGTCGCTGTAGCAGTGCAAGAAAGAGAGGAGGAAGAAGGAGGAGAAAAAGATTCTTTATCTTCTTTATCTTCTTTTACTTTCTTATACTGCTGCCCTTTGCCTGCCCTTACCCTGCCCTTACCCTGCCCTTTTCCTGCCGTTTTGCCTGCCCCTGACTGGAATGTATCATAATTATTTATCGCAAATATGGTGTATTTCGGGTATTTTGTGCGTGCCACTTCCCCTGTCGCTTCAAGGTGGCTTATCGCAGTCCGCAGTTGCTTAACTGACAGCCCTGTTTCTTTTGCCAAAACGGGGTAGCTGCTCACTCTGCTGCCACGTTTTACCGTGATGCCGTGCCACTTGCTGTCCTCGATGGATACTGTCAGCAGCAGATGTAAAAACACAACTTTGGTGTTGACATCGTCGTACCACTCCCATTTCAACAGGCTGCGGTATATCTTGACATACCCATTTTCCAGCATGCCACATCACCCTACCTTAAAACGGCAAGTCGCCGTCGCTGATAATGTCCTCGAACTCACTGAGATCGCCCAGCTGCTGCATTTGCTGTGGCTGCTGTACGTCTTGCTGGTATGAGTGCTGCACAGGAGCGTTCTGCGGCTGCTGTGGGCTTGTCTGCTGCTGTGGGGTGTAGTTTTGCGGCTGATTCTGCTGCGGCTGATATGGGGCGTTCTGGGCGGTTTGAGAGCCATCCTTGTTGCCGACAAATCCGACGTAGTCTGCCAGCACGTTCATGCTGTAGTGCTTTACGCCGTTCTGGTCGGTGTAGTCATTGTTCCGCAGCTCGCCGGATACCTCGATCCAGCTGCCTTTGTGAAAATAGCGGCTGACAAACTCCGCCGTGTTCCGCCAGCAGCTGATGTTGATGAAATCCGCTTCCCGTTCGCCGGTCTGCTTGTTGGCGAAGCGGCGATTGACTGCCACGCGGAACCGGCAAGCTGCAACGCCGCTTGGTGTCTGCCGAAATTCCGGGTCAGCACAGAGCCGACCGGTAATACGAATGCTGTTCATTGGTTATACCTCCCAAGTTCCCGATAGTCTAAGATTTCTGTGATTTTTTTGGTTCTGCGGCAGTATGCACACACCCCGCATCTGTGAGGCGGAATTTGCCCTTCCCACACGGCTTGTATGTGCGGCGTGATTTCTTCCACAAACCGCAGCTTTTCGTCCAGAACTTCCGCTGGGATTCCCGCCAGTGCAATATCCGGCGGGTCCTCTTTGGTCGCTACCGCCAAAAAGTACGGCAGTGTGTTGCCTGTGTTCTGCCGGACAATTTCCCGATAGATTGCCGCTTGTATATCGTACCCAAACGCTTCCACAAACGGCACTTTGCACGCCGTATAATCGCTCCAACGGTAGTTCATATCACGCATGCACTTCAAATCAACGATTGCTTTCCCCGCGTGGTAGCTGTCCATTTTGATTTTGTACGGTGCACCGGCAATTTCTCCGGTCATGATGACTTGTTTTTCACCGGACATGTACCGCATAAACATCTCATCTTCCTGCACCCGCTGAATGATTTTCTCGGCAGTCTGATAGTCAGCTTTTAGGCTGCCGTCTTTTTTAAAGATCTGCGGGTTCTCCGCCTGAAACTTGTTCAGTGTGCCTTCGAACCACGCGTCTACATAGCTGCCTGTCAGCATCGCCGTGGTTGGTGGCTCGCGGTCTGCATACATCGCCGCTGCTTCACAAGCCAGAAACGATTTCAGCTGACTGTAGGACAGATACGCTGCATCAGATTCGGTGCTGTAGTAGTTTTCTTCTGTCAGTTTCAAAGCACGTCCTCCACGGTTCTGGCTGCCGGTGCGTCATCATCTGCTTCTCCCTCGACACAGCAGCCCATGAGGACATCAGGGCAGTGTACGCGGGCAAAAAATGCCCCCGCACGGTAAGCAAGCATTTGCTCCGGCATGTTACGCCACTTTGGATTGCTGATCCAGCCTTCCGCTTTCGCCATAGCGATTGTGACTTCCGTACCCTGCAGCGTGTTGTTGCCGCTTTTGGCTTGGATATAGCAGCCGCGGCTGTCTGTTCCGCGTGTGCCAGTGTACACCACCTGTACATCGCTGTACCGCTGCCGGATAAATGCCATACACGCTTGTCCACTCCATGACGGCTTTCCCTTGACCACATACAGCTGCTGCATGACCATGAGTGGAGATACCCCCATACGTGCTGCCATATCCACAGCAATCGCACAGTCATTTGGCTTGCCAGCATATGCAGCAGGTACTACACCGCTTCCGGCGTATACCTTGCCGATCTTGTATGCTTCTGCAAAGTCTGTCAGTTCGTTCCGGTGCTCCACTGGTACAGTAAGTACACTCTGCTGTACTTCTGCCACTTCATTTTTGGTCGGTTCCATGTTCCTGCTCCTCCTTTTTGGTTTCCACGATCAGCAGTCCGGCGTGATCTGCACAGTGCAGATTTCCGTCCAGACCTAGATACAACGGCACATTTGCGATGCCGCAGTTCACGCAGCATTCCTTTTCACTCATGTCGAAGCTTCACCTCTTTTCCACACAAGCATTTCTTTCAGGCAGTCTTCACACACCCACGCTTCTTCCGCCTTATACGGTGCACGACACAACTCGTCAGCTTCTTCGCCGCACGAATCGCACACCAGCACTTCCCGTTCCTCGTCGTGCTGGTGATACGGGCAGGCTTGCCCCATGCAGCCCATTTCCGGCGGGCAGCCTACGCAGTCGTTGACGTGTTCGGTGATGGTTTTAACCAAAATCCTTCACCTCTTTTTTTACCAGATTCCGGATTTCTTGCAAGAGGCTTTTTACATCACATGAGACATGTTCAAATGTTTCGATTCCTCCGAAGTCGATTGGAATCAGCTCTTTGTTGTAATATTTCCCTCTGAAGTTTTTGTAAGATGCACGTAACACGAAGTACTCCGTTGATCTGTCTCCGACGTATACCCATCCATCCGGATAAATTTGCAACTCAATTTCGGAAACGTGCGGCGAAACGCTAACAAACACCTGCATTTTGGTTTCCTGTGATTCGTTGATAATCATCGCCAGACGCGTGATTTCCTGCACGGAATCAATGATTTTCTTCTTATCCACGCTTGCACGCCTCCTCTGCTTCGGCATCTTCTTTCAACTTTTGCTCTGCCGCTTTCTCCCACATTACTTCGTTCTCGTATCCGAAAAAAATGTCCCGCATCATCTGGAACCAGTTTTCGTCGGACACCACATCATCTCTGCGAATGCTCAGTGCTTGCATCTTCTTCACTTCACTGTTTTTCATCTTGACATTTCCTCCCGTTTGTGGTATAATATACCTGTTGATTTTTTTATTTTTATGCTTTGTTTCCGTGCTGGTTGCCGCCAGTGCGGAATTTTTTTGCCATGTACATGCCGTAAGACAAACCGGCAGCATCTGCACTTCTGATGTGCTCGGCAAGCCGTTCCGCCGCCTCTTTGGCATCACTCTGGCGTGTCTGCTTTTTCTCTTTTTCGTCTGCTTCTTTGCTATACCACCGGCTTCGGAATTTTGCTTGCTGCTCTCTGTGCTTTTGCCGCTTGCGAATCGCACTGCACGCAGCACACCGCACTTGGCTGGTGCTGTTTTTTATGTAGACAGTGCCGCAGTCTTGGCAAGCCGCTTCTTTCGCGTGTGTTTTTCTACGCATTTTCATCACTCCCTCCCGCAAATGTCACCTTAGCCGGTAGTTCCGGTTGTTGCCGTTGCTGATCTGCGATACAAAACCGCCGCATCTCTCACGGATACGACCAGCAAGGGCAGCGTCCAGACTAAACAGGTCGCTTAAAAATATCTCGCTGGAGATGATTGTAATCTTGCTTTTTGCGTAGCGGTCGTTGACGATCTCAAAGGCGGTGTTTAACTCTTTTTGCGTGTCCCTGTCCGGTCTTGCAAGCTTGCCGGTCTCAGTATCTGGCTTTACCGCCGCGGATTTCAGAAAATCGTCTATGTAAAGCACGTCGCAGTCAGAAATCTGCTGAAATTTTTGATCTCGCGTATCAAACCGCTGCATCTCCCTGTAAAGCGTCCGCCACATCTCATACCGAACCGAAACGCCGCGATCTAGGAGTACGCCGCATACTGCCGTGCACAAGTGCGTCTTGCCTGCTCCGGACTGTCCGGACATGTACAGCCAGCGACCGTCTTGCTTGTCCGCAAAGTTTTTGGCGGTTGTCTTTGCCCTCTCCTGCCACGGCTCTGTGCAGACGTAGCTGTCAAAGGTCATGCTCTGCAACGCACTCTGTAAGCCGGATTGCAGGACGTTTTGCCGGTTCCGGCGGATTGACATGCACTCGCACTCGACCATGACCTGATAGCCGTCCTTTGCTACAGCTACGCTTCCGCGATTTTTGCACTTTGGGCAGTCGTAGCCGGTAAGGCTGCCCTGCGTAGCGTTGTACCAGTCGCACTGCATCTGCACATAGGCTTCCGGCGTTATGCCGCCCCCGTCAGATCGTGCCGTCATAGAGTGCGGTAGGCACTCCCTCATATCCTCCATTTTCGCTTCCTCCGTTCTGTTGCTTGTCGTCATATCTGCCTTCCATGACTTTTTCGAAATTTCCGTCTTTCATCAGCCAGTCAAAATTTGCTGACCAGTCGCGATGATTGCTGCCTTTCAAAAAGCTTGACGCTTCTGCCTTTTCAAACATCTGCCGGAAGTCCTCCGGCGGGTGTACCCGTGCCCTTGCCTTTATCGCCTTTTTGCGTCTGTCTGATAAGCCTCGGAGTTTAGGATAGCTTGTACAGATCGCGTGATACATGTCGGCTATCTCCTGATAGCTGACATTCATAGTCTCCGTAGGAGACTTTATATCTCTATCTCTAATCTCTATACTCTTATCTCTATACTCTGTATCTACATTTTTACCCTCTTCGGGTAACTCACCGGTAACAATGTTACCAGCATCTGTAACACACGCGTTTTCGGGGCTTTTTAGCTTCTTGCGTTCGCGGCTCTTTCGCATCAGCTCCGCCTTTGCGGTTTCGCTACCTGTCAAGCTTCTCACTTGGTTTATGAATAGTTCACCGTTTTCTAATATCTCAATCAGACCGATTTTTTTTAGCAAATCCATGGCAACAACTACCGTGTCAAACTTGGTTCTGGTGATTTCTGCCAGACGTTTTGCGTCATACGGCACCAGCATAGACCCGACGTTCCGGATTAAAATGCCGTCCGTTTTGAGTGACTTCAAGCACAGTTTGAGGTAAAAAAGCACATACTCTGCACCGTGCTCCTGCTCCTCAATCCAGCTGATAGCATCATCGTCGAAAAAATCATTTTTGAGTTTTAGCCAGTAGTACTTCTGACTTTGCGGCATATCGTTCACGCTCCTTTTCTGTGATTTTTTGGTTAACGTTAACTCTTGGGGTGGCACTGTTTAGCACAATGCCTCCAGAAGCTCCTGCGGGCTGCTGTCCCGCTTGTACAGGTCTTTAGCCGCCTGCGGTCGCTGTTGCTTTGTGTGTGCGTGACGGATTCCGGTCCGTATGTGTCGGCAACTCGACTTGTGGAGCATGCCGGAGTTGCACCGGCAAGACGCGAGGAACGACTTGCATCTTGACTGCTTGCCCCGTATGCGGCAGCTGCTACACTACCGCACGGAAAGGAGTTTTTTGCCCTATGGCATTTGATGATGTTGGTGGAGCGTTCAGGGGTTGCACCGAAAAATGTGGGTCACTCACTCCCGCATCATGACTGCATCGCTCCATCTACGGCGGCAGCGTACCACCGCCGCAGATCGAAAATAAAAAATGGAGGTCGCCCAAGTGGCGGTATGTAGATGTTGGAACGGCATGCCGGAGTTGCACCGGCAGTCTGGGGTTTGTCACTCCCCAGATATGACTGCATCGCCGTATGTGCGACGGGTCGCCCCGTCGCGAAAAATAAAAGGAGAAATGAAATGGGGGGATACGCCCTGACCAAGGGGCTAAGCAGTTTAACGTCATGCTTGGGACACGCAGCGGCTTATCATCTCCCGCACTCTCTTAATAGCTTGATCGAGTGTCAGATACTCCTGCGGCTTCGCAGGCGGTTCTGCTTTCGGTATGAATGACGGCTTATAGTAAACCCACCAATAAAGTCTGAAATCAGGTTCGCAGTCGCCGATAGCATAGATGGTGACACTCAGCTCATGCTTTGAGTATTCAAAAGAAAGCCTGTCCTGCTTCGGGAGCAGTTCGTTTGCGGTCAGTACGAGATTAAAAAGCTTCATCAACTTGATGCGGTTTTTTGCGGTCATGCTAACACCTCCTGCCAACATGCCAACCAGTTCTGTATGTGCTGATAGGCTGTAGCGGGTGTGTGCTCCTGCTGCTCGTGTATCTCCGAGCCGACGATCAACGCCAGCGGTGCACCTGTGACCTGTGGCAGTCTTTCCGACCACTCATAAAGATCAAATCCGGATTCCCAGACATGATATACTTTTTCTTCACGTTCTTTCATGATTTTTACTCTCTTTCCGTTTATCTTCCCTGTAGTAGGGGTTGTACTTTATGTACGCGGTGCAGAGCATGCCGCGGGAGCGTTCCGGGCAGCTGCACCAATTCTTGCACTGCTTGCAAGGGTTGTCGTTCATTTTGCTAGCCGTTCCTTTTCTTTCCGTTTTCTTGAAATTTCGCCCGCCCACGAGTTGAGGGCGATGTCGGCACATCTCCGCAAGATCGCGTCGATTTTGTCTTTATCTTTAACACGATCAAGGCAGTAGTTATCGGCTATAGAAATTTTTGTATTGCCGATCTGAAACTGCTCGACGATGTGCGGCTGCTCTCTCTGGTCTGTCATGCTATCATCTCCTTGTGGTCTAGCTTATGCCGTGCCGGCTTGTCTTTTGCCGGTCAGGCACCCGCTTTTTGGATTGCTTCGCCGTCACGGACACCGCGGGCGTATGTGATAGCCATAAGCACGCCCTTGTCCGACAGCCCATAAAGCTTCATGACCTGCTCCATAAGCTTTTCCGCTTCTTCTACCTGTGCCTTTGTTCTTTCGTCGTTCATTTTGACACCCTCTTTCGCTTTTTTGTTACATTTTGGTTACAAAATCGGGAAATTCATTGCAAAGCACGTCAAAACATGATACAATGTATACAAATGACTTTGGAGGTGTTGTACAAAAATGAATTGTCCCAAATGTGGAAGCGATAACGTTAGCGTCCAGGTTATCCAGACCGCGGCAAAAACGTCCCAAAAGGGCAACGGCTGCTTGTGGTCGCTTGGTCGCCTGACACTCATCATCTGCACTTGTGGTCTGTGGCTGCTTGTCGGTCGCCATAAAGGCACCGGCAAGACAAAGGTCAAAAATCAGACCGTCTGCGTGTGTCAGAACTGCGGAAACCGCTGGAGCATCTGACGCTATCCCTTATCTTTTCATCTGCCCCGCTGCTCCGCTGGAGTGGCGGGGTTTGTTGTCCGCCAGTTGCGGACGTGTGGAAGCGGTCATTTTAGAGCCGTACCGCCGGACGGCTGCGGGTTTACCTTACCGCTGTCATATACTCTACACGATACGTATATCCGTACTGCTGACAGTATGCCTTGCACAATTCTTCTTCATTTCCCATAAAACAGCCGCCGACTTCGTTTATAACGAAAATTTTAACTTTCATTCCTTATTCCTCCGTTCTGCCTTAGATCAAAACTCCGAGCCGCATGCAGTTGCTCTGTGCTTCACAAAACCGCTTCCAGTTTTCTTTTGACATATCTGCCAAGCAAGCCTTGCGTGCTTCTTTGTACTCGCTCCGTGCGATCTCCTTTTTTTCTTCCAGTGTTTTCATTTTTTTGTTCCTCCGTTTTCATTTTCCGTGACTAGCAGGCTCCGTGTCAATCACTGTATACATTATAGCACGTTTGTACTATGTTGTCAATACTGAATTCGTATAAAAGCACGATTTCCAGAAAATTTGTAAGATTGTACAAAAAGCAACTCGTTATTTTGTGCGATTTTGTTCTATATAAAATAGTGCACTAATACTACTAATGCAGTAATTTTGTACTATTACACAAAAAGGACATAGCGTTTTTGTGCTATTTTGTAATCAGCAATATATTGACAATAGTACGAATGTATGATATAATTTAATAGTAGAAAGGAGGTGCAAAAGTAAATGGAGTTAAAAGACAGGCTCAAAGACCTACGGAAAAAAAGCGGTTATGCAAGCATGCCGGAATTTTGCAATGCGGCAGATATAAGCTTTAACACATATCAAAATTACGAATCTGGAAAACGCATACCAACAACAGAAATGCTCATAAAAATAGCAGATTTTTATGGAGTTTCTATTGATTATTTACTAGGTAGAGAGCCAAAGCAAGCTGCTACCCCTCTTGATGAGTTTGCACAAAAAGAGCACTTAATACGCATGGAAAAGATGTTTTTCAAAAACTACCTCGAATTAGATGTAGACCAACGGGAAAAGGTGCTCGTATTTTTGCGAAAAATCGTCGAGGACACCGACGCGGCGGAAGAAGCAAGAAGCCAAATGGAAGTCGTCAGAGTGGCGGCGTACCAAACCCCCGCCGGCAGTGTGCCGCGGGAAGCAGAGTATCCACAGGAGATGCTGGACAACATGGACAAAAACGCTCCTCTGACAGACCCTGACTTGTAATCCATAATAAAAAATCACCTCAATGGTATACTATACCCGTTGAGGTGATTGTGTATGGAAAATATTTTTCAAAGGCAAACCGCCGCGAACGCAAGCTTACACTGCTTGATTGCGTGCGGCGTGTCTGCTCTGCCTGTAAAGCCGGTACGTATCGCGATGCACTACGGCGTGCAGTGTCTGGACTATGCCACTCCGCTGCAATGCGGCGAGGTCGGGCGGATTATCCGGCGGGCGGACGGCAGAGTGCAGATCGTGCTTGACCCGTCGCAGCCTGCTCAGCGGCGGCGGTTCGCCGTCGTCCACGAGCTGGGGCACTATCTTCTGGGGCATCTGGACAGACCGCCACAGCCCGCAGATGAGTACGCCGCGGACTGCTTTGCCGCTGGCGTACTCATGCCTGCATGCGTCCTGAGGGGGCTACACGTGCATAAGGCAGATGACATCGCATATCTATGCAGTGTCACACGTGGAGCCGCTGAAACGCGGGCAGGGCATCTACAGCGGCTATATCGGCGGGGAGAGTTTTCGACACACCCGCTGGAGCCGCAAGTCCTCCGGCAGTTTGAGGGCTTTTTAGAAGCACATGGAAAGTAAAAAGCCGCACCTGCTCCACCAGGTACGGCTTGAAAAGAGAGTATATGCTATGATAGCACAAGACCGTGTCTATTATAGCATACTTCTGCATTTTTTGCAAGGGGGAAATTTTTATGGACACATACTGTATATATCTACGGAAATCGCGTGCGGACGCAGAAGCCGAAGCACGCGGAGAGGGCGAAACGCTGGCACGGCACGAGCACACGCTGTGCGACGTAGCCAAGCGGCAGAAGCTCCACATATCTAAGATATACCGCGAGATCGTATCCGGCGAAACGATCGCAGCAAGACCGCAGATGCAGCAGCTTTTGCAAGACGTGGAAAGCGGCATATATGCCGGTGTGCTGGTCATGGAGGTAGAGCGACTTGCCCGCGGTGACACCATAGATCAGGGCATCGTGGCTCAGGCTTTTAAGTACTCCGGCACAAAGATCGTAACGCCTACTAAGACGTATGACCCAGACAACGAATTTGATGAGGAATACTTTGAATTTTCGCTTTTTATGTCACGGAGAGAGTACAAGACGATCAAGCGGCGTATGCAGGCAGGACGTGCGGCAGCGGCAAAAGAGGGAAAGTATGTCGGAAATAAGCCGCCTTACGGATACGACCGGAAAAAGCTTGACCATGACAGCGGCTTTACACTGGTGCCAAATCCCGAAGAAGCAAAGGTGGTCAAGCTGATCTTTGAGTGGTACGTGCACGGTGTCGTCATGGACGACGGAACCAAGCAGCGTATCGGCAGCACGACTATAGCGAACCGCCTGCACCTTATGGGCTGTAAGACACGCTACGGCGGGCGGTGGAGCCTGAACACCGTCCGCGGGATACTGACGAACCCCGTCTATGCCGGCATAATCCGCTGGGGCTATCTCGCAGAAAAAAAGGTCTTAAGCGACGGCGTAGTCACTAAGAGCCGCCCTATCGCAAAAGACGACTATATCATGGCGAAAGGACTGCACGAGCCACTCATCACCTTGGAAGAGTGGGAAACCGCCCAAGAGCTCGGGCACCAAAAACGCACGATACCAAAGGTCAACTGCAACTTCAAGCTGCAAAATCCGCTTGCCGGCATCTTGGTGTGCAAAAAGTGTGGCAGGAGCATGACCCGCCGACCATACGGCAAAAAAAACCGTCAAGACACGATACTGTGCAAAACCCCCGACTGTCCAAACGTCGCATCTGATCTGTGCTTGGTGGAGCAGCGGCTGCTTGATAGCCTTGCAGAGTGGCTGCATCAGTATGAGGTACAGTGGCAGGAGCACACGCTGCAAGCCCCAGCCACCGAACCGGAGGACGATCAGACCGCCGTCTTGGAAGATCTCCGGAAAGAGCAAGCAAAGGTAAAGGCACAGCTTGAAAAGGCGTATGACTTGCTGGAGCAAGATATATACGACACCAACACCTTTGTAGAACGTTCCGGCACTTTAAAGGCAAAAATCGCTGACTTGCAGGACAGTATAGACCGTATAGAGGAGAGCGTGCGGGAGATGTCATCGCGTGACGATGACATGCAAAAGATCATGCCAAAAGTAAAGCATCTCCTAGAGGTATACGACACGCTGCCGGACGCGTCCGCGAAAAACCAGCTGCTTAAAGAGGTACTGGAAAAAGCCGAGTACAGCAAGGAGCACGGCACCCGCTGGCACGGCAATCCGGACGATTTCGAGGTCGTCATATACCCAAAACTCCCGAAAATGCGTTGACTTTTTTATATACACCATAGGTACGCGAACGAGCTGAGCCATGTCGAGATGATTTCTGCGATCCTGTACCAGCTGACTGACGGGCTGACACCGGAACAGATCAAGGAAGCCGGATTCGACGCGTACTTCGTAGACCACACCCTCGGACTGTACCCCCAGAGTGCCGCCGGCGTACCGTTCACGGCTGCCTATTTCCAGTCCAAGGGGGATCCGATCACCGACCTGACCGAGGATATGGCGGCAGAGCAAAAGGCACGGAGCACCTACGACAACATTCTCCGGCTGTGCGATGACCCCGATGTCCGCGACCCGATCAAGTTCCTGCGGCAGCGGGAAATCGTACACTTCCAGCGTTTCGGCGAAGCCCTGCGGCAGGTGCAGGACGACCTGAATTCCAAGAATTTCTACTGCTGCAACCCGTCTTTCGACAGCAGCTGCGGCAAAACCGCCTGCCGGAGAAAAATGCGGTAATACACTTCCCATAAAGCAATACCGCACAAAGATTGTGCGGTATTGCCATAACTTTCAGATGCTGCTCTGTTTCCGGAGCAGCATTTTTTCTGTTTCCCTGAAAAGTTCACATACCACTCCTTGACTTTTCCTATATTTATGGTATACTAGCATACGGACAGTGTGATTTTCGCCTGTCCATAGAAGAAGGGAGAAGTGGGTATGATACAACTCATTGCAACAGATATGGACGGAACGCTGCTGGACGAGGAGAAGCAGCTTCCGGCACAGCTGCCTGCACTGCTGGAGGAATTATATCGCCGCGATATTACATTTGCCGTGGCAAGCGGCAGGTCGCACATGATGCTGACCAACCTGTTCGGAGAACTTGCCGAAGAAATCATTTTCATCTGTGACAACGGGGCATGCGTCATGTATCCCCATGAAGCACCGCTGCTGCACAGTCTGCCAAAAGATGTCATTCATCGGATTCTGGACGCGTGCCGCAGCCTGTCTGCCGGTGTGCCGGTGCTGTGCGGATTCCACCACATTTACTATCCGGAAAACGACAACGCTGCCATGCAGCATGAAATTCAGCGGTATTACCGCAATCCGCAGGTGGTTCCCTATGACGACCTGTACGCTGTTGACGAACCGATCCTGAAAGTTGCCCTGTGCGACACCAACGGACCGACAAAGGAAGCCTACCCTGTGATGCACGAAGCACTGGGCGATGCCTATGAACTGCTGATCTCCGGCGACTGCTGGATGGATATTATGTGCAAGGGTGTGACCAAGGGTGCCGCCTTGCAGGGATTGCAAGAGCGTATGGGCATCACACCGGCGGAAACCATGGCATTCGGTGACTATGACAACGACATTTCCATGCTACAGCATGCGGAATTCAGCTACGCTATGGAAAACGCCTCGGAGCGTGTCCGCCAGCAGGCAAAGCACATTGCTCCGGCAAACACCAAAAACGGTGTGGTGCGGGTGCTCTGCGAAACACTGGGGATCCATATGGAATCGCTGTGAGAGTGCGGCTGCCCATAAACCAAAAATGAAATTCTTAGGGCAATACCGCACGCAATCTGCTTGCAGTGTTTCCCTTATAACAGAGGGACGGTGCCGGCATCGTCCCTCTGCGTTTCTTTCACTGCAAATTTTTTCATTTCACCTGTTTTTTACCGACACTTTGCACACGGAAATCAATTTTCAAAAATATGTTGATTTAAATTGTGCCAAATTATGAAGTTTGACAAGTGA
>ERZ827498.856-NODE-856-length-37116-cov-12.895793_pt1 | contig 37116 bp, 28 predicted proteins | sample MGYA00519865_ERZ827498 | MGnify/ENA primary metagenome ERZ827498 (study PRJEB31778, sample SAMEA3449328) | human gut metagenome | biome: human gut; feature: human-associated habitat; material: faeces | place: United Kingdom | collected 2010/2012 ...
TTCACCATCCTTTCATTCTTGCGCCTGACCTTTTCAGTCAGGAACGTGTCGCACCGCTTTCCCAACCGGGACAGCCTGTTGGCCTGGACGGCCCTGTGCTACTTCCAAAAGGGCACCACACTGCTCTACGCCGGGCAGGAGGTCTCCGCCGCTCACACGCCCTCGCTGTTTGAGCGGGAGCCCATCGACTGGACCGCCGGGGAGGACCTGTCGCCCCTGCTGCGGCGGCTGTACGACATCAAAAAGCGCCTGCCCACGGACGCGGTGTTCCATGTGGACGCCGACGACGCCCAGGGCATAGCCGTAGCCTTCTATCAGGATGGGCAGCACCTGGCCGTGGGCGTGTTCCCCCTGGCGGGCCGTCCGGGTACCGTGTCCGTCCCCCTGGCCGACGGCAGCTATGAAAACGCCCTGACCGGCGAGGCCGTCACGGTGCAAAACGGCCGCCTGACCGTCTCCGCCCCCGTGATCGTCCTGTAAATGCATTTCCCCAACGAAAAACCCGGAACGGCCTGGCCGTCCCGGGTTTTTCGCTTATTCCTCGTCTATATACTCCATCACGTCCTCCACGCGGCATTGCAGCAGGCGGCAGAGCTGGTTGATGGTGTGGGTCGATACATTGTCGCCGTGCTTCATGGCATAGAAGTTGGACAGCGGGAAGCCCAGCTTCCCCAGCCGGTACGAGGTCACGCCTTTTTCCTTCATGGTCCGGAACAGCGGTTCGTAGCTTATCATTGGCAGACACCCCTTTCGTACCAAACAGTATAAAAACTATGTACGGATTCTGATATCTGCTATAATTCATATATACGGATATTGACACATATCGAATTGATATGATATACTACGAGCAGTCTATTTCACGCGATTCTGAGAGAAAAGGGGGATGTTTTGTGAATGAATACATACAGGCCCTGCCGGGTATTCTTTTTTGGGTAGTGCTCTTTGTGGTGATTAAGTCCGTAAGAGCAAAACGGGATGAGGAAAGCAAGCATCCCAAAAACGCCGCACAGCGGGAACTCGTGGATGATGTCATCGCCACCATTGAGCGGGTAGCCCCCGATCTCAAATATGCCAATGTTAGTTATGCTTATTACAACAAAACAGGCGGCATATATTTCCAGTCATGGAGTGGATATGGCTTCAGCTACGATTATGCAGCCCACGGATATAAAAATGTCTCTTGCAATGCAGCAATGTTCGTGGCTGGTGAAATCGCAAAGCACTTCGGAGGAGGACGCGGTACATTTGGGAGAGATTACGACGGTGATTTTTTCCAAGTCTGGATACCAAAAGAGTAGAAGGAAACGACTTTAAGGAGAAAACACAATGGAACTGATCCAAATAGATTCTGTAAAGCAATCTTTTATCGAAACACGTTTTTATCAATATGACCAAACCTTAAGATGGGATGATATATTATTGCTGGACACTGAAACGGGCGTTGTTTATTTTGGCAATATGCAGCCCCGCTACGATGCCAATGGCCAGGTCATGGTCATCCCCAGGGACCGCCTGCCCGGTGTGATTGCCTGGGCCAGAACTCAGGCTTCTGCCGTAGAGGAATTCAGGGTAGCGAAGAAAGCAGACGAGGAAAGAAAGCGCACCATCACCCAGGTCTGACACTCACTCCCGGCGTGCAGCACCCGGGAAAGACTTGGCTCTTTTTTTGACAGGCTGAAGCGCCGCGAAGCATTTGCTTCGCGGCGCTTTTTGCTTATTCGGATGGCCGGCGTGCTCAGGGCAGCATAAAGCCGCGCAGATACTCCAGAAAGGAGGCATAGCCGGTGAAGAACTCATTCATGGTGCGCTTGAAGGCGCCGTACTGGTTGAACTCGGAGACCTGCAGGCCATCCTCAAAGTAAACGGCCCGATATTCCGGCAGCTTGTCCAGCAGCTCGTCCACGATGTACTGGGGGACCTCTTCGTTGATGGTTTCGTGGATGGGCAGCCTGGCGCCGTTCATCCGCCGCCACCACAGGGGGTTGATGGTCATCAGAATATCGCCGCCCAGGAAACGGCTCCACAGGAAGTGGCTGTTGTTGTTGGCCACCAGCAGCTTCAGGCGATAGCCCCGCTGCTTGTACAGCTTGTAGACCTTCTTGAACAGGGCCTCGCCGCAGCAATCCAGATATTCCTGGGTGATGGGCACCTCCCGCTCAGCCACCAGGGCCTTCATATAGTCGTCCAGGCGGCCGGTCATGATGGTGCAGCTGCAATGCACATTGTCAATGGGCTTGCCCTCGGCCTCCCGGCGCTTCAGGCCGCGCTCCACGGCCTCGGCCACGGCCACGGCCTGGGGGATGCCGAAGCAGACGGTACCATTGACGGAGATGCCCCGATAGGCGCACTCCTCCAGAGCGGGAATGTCGGCGGTGGACACGGGCATCTTGATGAGAATGTTCTCATTCAGCGCGGACAGCTCGGCGGCGTGGGCCACGGTCTTTTCCGTGCTGCGGTAGAAGCGGGGGTTTACCTGCATGGCCTGCCAGCCCTTGACGCCGCCGCTCTCCCGGAACATGGGCAGCAGCATGTTGGAGCCCTTCAGGGCGGCCTCCTTGGACAGGGCCCAGCAGATCTCCTCATCCGTGGCGTCGGGCATTTCCACATGGATCAGGGCATTGAGCCGATCCTTCCAATCGGCCATCTCCTTGCGCAGAACGTTGCCCACGATGACGGGGTTGGAGGTGGCGCCGGTGGCGCCGTGACGCAGGGCCAGATTCAGATCCGCCACGCCGCAGGAGTCGTTCCAAAGCAGCGTCTGGGGGAAGCGCTCCGCCGCCTCCTGCAGCGGGCTTTCATAGGTTTTCATGATGTGTGCTCTCCTTTTCCATAAAAAATGCCGGTGGCGGGGTCTGGCCGCCTTTTCTAACACAAAAATAACATCATCGCATCCTCTTTGCAAGAAGAAACAATAAATAGCTCAAAATACTGTTATATATACCAGAATATTTGATCTGTTTTTGTGATAAAGGCACAGAAAAGCAGCCGCCCCGGCACAGGGGCGGCTGCTTGATTTGATTGCATATGTGCGCTTACAGCACGGTGACACCACCCTGGCGGGCGGCGGCCATCACGTCGGGCTCCGGTTCCTGTTCGCAGATCAGCACGTCGATATCCTCCATGCGGGCGAAGGTATAGGGCAGATTGCGGCCCACCTTGTCGCTGCTCATCAGCATGATGACCTTGTGCGCCTTGCGGACGATCTCGGTTTTGATGCTGGCCTCATAGGGGTTGCCGGACGAAAAGCCATTTTCCACCGAATAGCCGGAGGTGGCCATGAACGCCACGTCGATATTGATGGAGCGCAGGTATTCCAGGGTCAGATGCCCGGAACAGGAAATGGTATTGCGGGACAGACTGCCGCCCAGCAGAGACACCTGGGGCATGGTGGTACGCATGACGATCTCCATGGCGATGTTGGGAGCGGAGGTGAACACCACCAGATCCTGATCGGGGATCCTGCGCACCAGGGTCATCAGCGTGGTGCCCGCATCGAAGAAGATGGAGCGTTTTTCCTCCAGAAAGGGCAGCGCCTTCTCGCAGATGATGGTCTTGGCCTCTACGTTGGAGATCTCGCGCCGGCTGTAAAGGTCCTCTGCCTGGGTGGCAGGGGGAGTGCTGTTGATGTAGGCGCCGCCGCGGACGCGGACCAGGAAGCCCTCCTCCTCCAGCGCAGCCAGGTCGCGGCGCAGAGTCATCAGGGACACATCGGGATTCTGCTTGGCCAGATCCTCAATGCGGGCGCTCTTGTGTTCGGAAATATAAGCCTTGATCTGGCTTCGTCGTTCGTTTTTCATGATTGTTGCACTCCTGCCTCCGGAGAAACGGCTGCTGCGCCGGACCTCGCGGACATTCTTTCTATCCCAACAGATGCCCGTTCGGACAAGACCCGAGAAACAGGGCAAAATGTTCACTTCGTTATTCTATTCCATTGACGTTATTTTGTCAAGAAAAAAAGGCAAGAAACCGTTTGATTGTTCGCCTATATGAAAATTGTATACTTTTTTCGGCAAAACACCGGGCATCCAGGGGTCGGCTCCCAAATCTGCCCGGCGGTTCCGTTCCGGCGAGTTCTGCCAGGATACGCTGCTTTGTTCGAATGAAGCAAATTTCATGTTATTTTGCGTCTGAAAAATGTCCGAACATGTTATTTACAAATTTATTATGCACATTTAACAAAAGCATTTTCGTTTTTTTAGCGAATACTCCATGTTGACTCTGAGACACTTCATTGCTAAAATCAAATTATGATAAAAGAGTGTTCCAAGGCGTTTGAAAATGTTTTATAACGATGTGAAAATGTTTATTTCTTAACAAAATGAACGCGCCTGTGCTCCGGCCCGGCCGGATCGAACCAGTCATACCTTTATTCAATATAGAACCATATTTGAAAAGGAGAATTCATCATGAGTGAGTATGCAACCCTGAAGCGCCGTCCGATCCTGTTCCCTGACTCTGTCAGCAGCTTCCATGACAGCATCTTCTCTCTGAAGGAAGAACTGAAGGCCCTGGTTGCCGATGATCTTCAGAATAAGGACGCCTATGTGCAGACCGCCGTGGAGATCGCCATTGATCTGCGCTCTGCCCTGGCCGATTGGACCCTGACAAAGCTGGTGGACGACGACACCCGCGTGGCCGCCTCCGAGGACCTGCTGGCCTTTGCCGAGGGCTTTGGCTGCGGCGAGGCCGTCAAGGCTGCCCGCCAGGAGATCGAATCCATCGCCAACAGCTCCATGCGCAAGATGGGCGACCTGTACCGCCAGGGCAAGCTGAGCACCGTCTGGGGCCATGACTACGCTTCCGGCCTGGATCACTCCCTGCGCCGCGGCGCCCGCTGGTGCACCAGCAACCCCTGCAAGATCCAGGGCTATAAGAAGGACTTCCCCGAGAAGTACGCCTCCCTGGTGGAGCAGATCAAGCGCGAGAATCCCGGCGCCTCCACCGCCGACATGGCATCCCAGATGTTCACCAAGGTCTGCGCCATCAGCGCCCGGGCCCTGGCTCCCATTTATGAGGCCACCAACGGCCAGTACGGCTTTGTGTGCCTGCAGGTCGACCCCCGCGAGATCCGCAACACCCAGGCCATGATCGACCAGGTCCACTTCTGGAACCGGGCCATGGCCAAGGAGCTGAACATGGACAAGCCCAACGTGGTGTACAAGCTGCCTGCCGTTGAGGCATCCCTGCCCGCCGTGAAGGTGCTGCTGGAGGAGGGCTATCGCCTGTGCATGACCCTGAACTTCTCCATCACCCAGCACATGGCCTTCGCCGAGCTGCTGAGCAAGGGCCGCGACCAGGAGTATCTGGTGCTGATGGCCGGCCAGCTGGACGACAAGATCGCCGCCGAGCTGGAGTCCAAGGGCGTGGCAGACGCCAAGGTCATCGCCCGCCACGGCTCCGAGGCCGTTATGCGCAAGTCCTATCGCATGCTGGCCCAGCGCGGCTATAAGAACCTGTCCATTATGTCCGCCGCTGTCCGCGGCCCCTGGCACATCCAGAACTCCATGGCTCCTGTGGACGGCGCGCCCTTCCTGATCACCACCGTCACCGGCAAGGTGGAGGAATTCGACGCCAACCCCACTCCGCTGGCTTCCATCATTGACCAGCCCACCGAGGAGAAGTACATGGAGGTCCTGAAGCAGAGCAAGGTGTTCAACCAGGCTTACTCCGATCCCGAGGAGGGTCTGCTGACCTGGGAGGACCTGTTCTCCTATCCCCCGTTCGTGGGCTTCTTCAACAACTTCACCGCCGCCTATCAGGAGATCGAGGACGATTTCAAGGCGTAAAAGGAGGAACGCGCTACTATGGCTTCATTGATTCGTATGCCTCAGAAGGGCCTGTCCGAGGACAGCGCCATCCTGAGCAAATGGTATGTCAAGGAAGGCGATACCGTGAAAAAGGGCGACTTTGTGTTCGCCATCGAGACCGGCAAGGCCACCTTCGACGTGGAGAGCGAGGAGGACGGCACCGTCCTCAAGTGCATCGGTGAGGAGGGGGACGAGGTCCCCGTGAAGGCACTGGTGTGCGTGGTGGGTCAGCCCGGCGAGAGCTTCCAGACGGACGATGCCCCTGCCGCTGCCGCCCCTGCGGCGGCTGCTGCCCCTGCGGCTCCTGCCGCCGAGACTGCGCCCTCCGGCAACGTGCTGTTCGTCCGCATGCCCCAGAAGGGCCTGTCCGAGGACAGTGCCATCCTGAGCAAGTGGTATGTCAAGGAAGGCGACACCGTCAAGACCGGCGACTATCTGTTTGCCATCGAGACCGGCAAGGCCACCTTCGACGTGGAGAGCGAGCAGGACGGCACCGTCCTCAAGTGCATCGGCGAGGAGGGCGACGAGATCGCCGTCAAGGAGATCGTCTGCGTGGTGGGCAAGCCCGGCGAGCCCTTCTTCCTGGGCGGCAAGGCCGCTCCCGCTGCTGAGGCTGCCCCTGCGGCTGCTGCCGCTCCTGCGGCCGCCTCTGCCGCGGCTGCCGCGGCTCCCACCATGGTCAACCATGGCGAAGCCATCCGCATTTCTCCCCGGGCCCGCAGAATGGCCGAGGAAAAGGGCATCGACATCCGTTACGCCAAGGGCACTGGCCCCAATGGCCGCATCATCGAGCGGGACATCGCCGCTATGGCGCTGACCGGGCCCTTCATCACCGACGCCGCCCGTCCCTATGCCACCGGCAGCGAGGCCGGTACCGGTCTCAGCGGCGCCGTTACCACCGCCGATCTGGGCACCAAGGCCGCCGCTCCCGCAGCGGAGACTGCCGCGGCTCCTGCCGCTGCCGCCGCTCCTGCCGCCGAGGCGGAGTTTGAGACCGTCAAGAACACCCACCTGCGCAAGCTCATCGCCCGGAACATGCACGACTCCCTGTCCAACATGGCCCAGCTGACCCACAACAGCTTCGCGGACGTCACCGCCATGCAGAAGCTGCGGGCCCGCATCAAGGCCGAGGGCGAAAAGGCCGGTCTGCCCGGCATCAGCCTCAACGACATGGTGATCTTCGCCGTGTCCCGGACCATCCTGGATTTCCCCGCCCTGAACGCCCACTACAGCGACAATGAGATGAAGCTGTTCAAGCACGCCAATATCGGCGTGGCCGTGGATACCGACCGGGGCCTGCTGGTGCCCACCATCATGCACGCTGACGAGATGAGCCTGGCCGAGATCAGTCTGAAGATGAAGGAGCTGGCCGCCGAGTGCCGCAGCGGCTCCATCTCTCCCGATAAGCTCACCGGCGCTTCCTTCACCGTGTCCAACCTGGGCGCCTTCGGCGTGACCACCTTCACCCCCATCATCAATCCTCCTCAGACGGGTATCCTGGGCGTGTGCAACATCGAGACCCGTATCCGGATGAAGAATGGTCAGCCTGAGTTCTATCCCACCATGAACCTGTCCCTGACCTATGACCACCGCGCTTTGGACGGCGCTCCCGCTTCCCGCTTCCTGCAGGCCCTGGCCAACAACATTGCCAACTTCGACCTGCTGCTGGCGAAATAAGGACGCGGCACACGCTGCCAGATTTGATTTGGAGGAAATATCACCATGAGCTATGACGTTATTGTCCTGGGCGGCGGCCCCGGCGGCTATGTGGCCGCAGAGCGCGCCGGTCAGGCCGGTCTGAAGACCCTGCTGATCGAGCAGCGCGCCCTGGGCGGCACCTGCCTCAACGAGGGCTGCATCCCCAGCAAGGTCCTGCTGAATTCCGCAAAGATCTATCACTATACCACCGAGTACGGCCGCAAGTTCGGCGTGGTGTGCCAGGGGTCCCATGTGGACCAGCCTGCCGTGGTGGCCCGCAAGGAAAAGGTCATCCACACCCTGGTCTCCGGCGTGGGCGCGGCCATGAAGGCCAGCCACGTGGAGGTGGTCAATGCCTCCGGCATGATCCGCGGCCGCGGCGACGAGGGCATCCAGGTGGAGGCCGACGGTAAGGTCTACACCGGCAAGAACCTTATCATTGCCACCGGCTCCCGGGCCTTCGTTCCCCCCATCCCCGGGGTGAAGGAGGGTCTGGCCTCCGGCTTCGTGATGACCAACCGCGAGGCTCTGGCACTGAAGGAGCTGCCCCGGCGCCTGGCCGTCATCGGCGGCGGCGTTATCGGCCTGGAGCTGGCCGCCTACTACGGCGTGGTGGGCTGCGAGACCACCGTCATCGAGATGATGCCCAAGATCGCCGGGCCCATCGACGACGAGATCTCCGCCCTGCTGCAGAAGGGCTATGAGAAGGACGGCATGAAGTTCTGCCTGAAGTCCAAGGTGGTCCGCATCGACGCCGACGGCGTCGTGTACGAGAAGGACGGCGGGGAGGAGAAGGTCCTGTGCGACAAAGTGCTGCTGGCCATCGGCCGCAAGCCCGTGGCGGACACCTGCGGCGTGGAGAACCTGAACCTGGTGGTGGAGCGCGGCGCCATCAAGGTGGACGAGTGCTGCCGCACCAACGCCGTCAACGTCTACGCCGTGGGTGACTGCAACGGCACCTCCATGCTGGCCCATTCCGCCTACCGCATGGGTGAGGTGGCTGTGAACACCATCCTGGGCAAGAAGGACCGGATGCGCTACAAGGCCATCCCCAGCGTGCTGTACACCAACCCCGAGGTGGCCTGCGTGGGCATGACCGAGGAGCAGGCCAAGGCCGCAGGCATCGACGCCGTTACCGTGAAGCTGCCCATGGCCTATGCCGGCCGCTATGTGGCCGAGAACGAGGGCCCTGTGGGCATCGCCAAGTTCGTGTTCGACAAGAAATACCGCACCCTGGTGGGCGCGCACGTCATGAGCAATTATTCCTCCGAGTTCATCCTGGCCTGTGCCGTGATGATCGAGAAGGAGATGACCGTGGACGCCATCCGGGAGATCGTGTATCCCCACCCCTCCGTCAGCGAGATCATCCGCGAGGCGGCCTTCGCCGTGAAGCTCTGATTTCACCCGTTCCAACCGATATACTTTTATTTAGAAATATAGGAGTGTTGCACCATGTCCAAAGCACAATTCTATGATCCCAAACAGCTGCGTGCCCCCGGCGAGATCCACTTCCAGGATATCGACGTCTGCAAGTATCAGAAGACCGTGGCCGACGAGCTGAAGGGTGACAGCTTCACCAAGGAAGATATGCTGCGTATCTATCGCGATATGGAGTATATCCGCGAGTTTGAGTCCATGCTGAAGTCCGTCCGCCTGACCAAGGCCTACAACGGCGTGGAGTATACCTACACCGGCCCCGCCCACCTGTACACCGGCGAGGAGTCCGCGGCCGTGGGCCAGAGCTATCTGCTGGACAGCAATGACTTTATCTTCGGCACCCACCGCAGCCATGGCGAGGTGCTGGCCAAGGGCCTGTCCGCCATCACCAAGATGTCCGACGAGGAGCTGCTCCACATCATGGAGACCACCTTCGACGGCAAGCCCTATGAGGTGGTGAAGAAGCACCTGCCCGAAAAGAGCGTCAAGGAGCAGGCCATCGTCTTCTTCCTGTACGGCCTGACCTGCGAGCTGTTCGGCCGCGAGAACGGCTTTGCCCGGGGTCTGGGCAACTCCATGCACCTGTTCTTCCTGCCCTTCGGCATTTATCCCAACAACGCCATCGTGGGCGGCTCCCCCTGCATCGCCGCCGGCGCTGCTCTGTATAAGAAGAATATGAAGGCGCCCGGCGTGGTCATCGCCAACGGCGGCGACGGCTCCCTGGGCTGCGGCCCCGTGTGGGAGGCGCTGAACTTCTCCGCCATGGATCAGCTGAAGACCCTGTGGCCCGACGAGTACAAGGGCGGCCTGCCTGTGATCTTCAACTTCATGGACAACGGCTACGGCATGGGCGGCCGCACCAACGGCGAGACCATGGCCTATGGCCAGCTGGCCCGGGTGGGCGCCGGCATCACCGAGAACCAGATGAATGCCGAGCGCGTGGACGGCGTGAACCCCCTGGCCGTTATCGACGCCTATCGCCGCAAGCTGCAGCTTATCAAGGAGAACAAGGGCCCCGTGCTGCTGGACGTGCTGACCTATCGTCTGGGCGGCCACTCCACCTCCGACCAGAACGCCTATCGCTCCAAGGAGGAGATCGAGTCCTGGGAGCAGAACGACTGCATCCTGCTGTTCCGCAAGCAGCTCATTGAGGCCGGTGTGGCCACCGATGCCGACATCGACAAGATCAACGAGGACATCAAGACCCGCATCACCGAGGTCATGAAGCTGTCCAAGGATCTGGAGATATCCCCCCGTCTGGACTTTATCAAGGATCCCGATGCCATCTCCCGCTTCACCTTCAACAACGGTCACCAGGTCAGCATGGCCCAGGGTACTCCCTTCGTGCTGACGCCCAAGTCCGAGAACCCCCGGGTCCAGAAGATCGCCAAGAAGGAGCGCGCCGCCGTTGTGGACGGCAAGCCCGTGTCCAAGCTGAAGCAGTATACCATCCGCGACGCCATCTTCGAGGCCATTATCGACAAGTATTACGAGGATCCCACCCTGGTCTCCTACGGTGAGGATGTCCGCGAATGGGGCGGCGCCTTCGGCGTGTATCAGGGCCTCAGCGATTCCATCCCCTTCAACCGTCTGTTCAACTCCCCCATCTCCGAGTCCTGCATCGTGGCCAGCGCCGTTGGTTACGGCATGTGCGGCGGCCGCAGCGTCACCGAGCTGATGTACTGCGACTTCATGGGCCGCGCCGGCGACGAGATCTTCAACCAGATGGCCAAGTGGCAGGCTATGTCCGCCGGCCAGCTGAAGCTGCCTATGGTCCTGCGGGTTTCCGTGGGCCGCAAGTACGGCGCTCAGCATTCTCAGGACTGGACCGCTCTGCCCGCCCATGTGCCCGGCCTGAAGGTCGTGTACCCCATCACCCCCTATGACGCCAAGGGCATGATGACCACCGCCCTGAACGGCACCGACCCCGTGATCTTCATGGAGAGCCAGCCCATGTACGACAAGGGCGAGGAGTTCCACCTGGAGGGCGTGCCCACCGAGTCCTATGAGATCCCCTTCGGCGAGCCCGACATCAAGCGCCAGGGCAAGGATATCACCATCCTGACCATCGGCCCCACCCTGTACAAGGCCCTGAAGGCTGCCGACATTCTGAAGGAGCAGTTCGGCCTGGAGGCTGAGGTCATCGACGCCCGCAGCGTGGTGCCCTTCAACTATGAGAAGGTCCTGGCCTCCGTGAAAAAGACCGGCAGGATCATCCTGGCCTCCGACGCCTGCGTCCGCGGCAGCATCATCAACGACATGGCCACCCATATCAACGAGCTGGCCTTCGACGATCTGGACGCTCCCGCCGTGGTGCTGGGCGCCCGCAACTGGATCACTCCCTGCCCCGAAATGGAGGAGCAGTTCTTCCCCAATGAGCACTGGTTCATCGACGCCATCCATGAGAAGCTGATGCCTCTGCCCGGCTACACGCCCAAGAGCAACTTCACCCGCGAGGAGGAGCTGCGCATCGAGCGCCTGGGCCTGTAAAGGACCCGGTTTTTCCCGGCAAAATAGGCGATACCCGTTTATCATTGCACTTATATAAAAATTTTATGGAGGTACATTACAATGGAAGCTGCCAAGTATGTAAGCGAACTGGTTGAGAAGGCACGCGCTGCCCAAGCCGTTATCGAGAACTACACCCAGGAGCAGGTGGATGCCCTGTGCAAGGCCATGGCCAAGGCCATCTTTGACAACGCCGAGCCTCTGGCCCGCATGGCCGTGGACGAGACCGGCATGGGCGTTTATGAGGACAAGGTCAACAAGAACAAGGGCAAGGCCCGCGTGATCTGGAGCGACATGAAGGGCGGCAAGAGCGTTGGTATCATCCGCCAGCTGCCTGAGCTGGGCCTGACCGAGGTGGCCAAGCCCATGGGCGTGGTGGGCGCCATCACCCCCACCACCAACCCCATCGTCACCCCCATGTGCAACGCCATGTTCGCCCTGAAGGGCCGCAATGCCATCATCGTTGGGCCTCACCCCCGGTCCAAGAAGTGCTCCACCCGGGCCTGCGAGCTGATGCAGGAGGCCATCGTGAAGCTGGGTGCCCCCGCTGATCTGCTGCAGTGCGTGGCCGAGCCCACCATCGAGATCTCTGGCGAGATCATGAAGCAGTGCGACGTGTGCATCTCCACCGGCGGCGCTGGCATGGTCAAGGCCGCGTATGCCTCCGGCAAGCCCGCCTACGGCGTGGGCGGCGGCAACGTCCAGTGCATCATCGACGACGACGTGGACCTGGAGAAGGTCGTTCCCATGATCGTTGCCGGACGCAAGTTCGATAACGGCATCATCTGCTCCGGCGAGCAGACCGCCATCACCCCCGCCGCCATGTATGACGACATGGTCAAGACCTTCCAGAAGAACGGCGCTTACTATGTGGAGAAGCCCGAGGAGATCGACGCCGTCCGCAACGTGATCTTCCCCGGCGGCAAGATGAACAAGGACGCCGTGGGCCAGAGCGCGCAGCACATCGCCAAGATGGCCGGTCTGACCGTTCCCGCCGACACCGTGGTCCTGCTGGTGAAGGTGGAGAAGGCCGGCGCCGGTGAGCCCTTCTCCAAGGAGAAGATGTGCCCCTGCATCGCTGCCTACCGCTACAACACCTGGGAGGAGGCCGTGGCCATCGCCAACGCCAACCTGAACGTGGAGGGCAAGGGCCACAGCGTCTGCATCCACTCCTATAACGACGCCCACATTGATTACGCTGCCGAGACCCTGCCGGTATCCCGGTTCCTGATCAACCAGATCTGCTCCACCAACAACGGCGGCAGCTTCTTCAACAGCCTGTCCGCCACCACCACCCTGGGCTGCGGCAGCTGGGGCAACAACTCCATCAGCGAGAATCTGAGCTGGCGCCACCTGTTCAACGTCAGCCGTGTGGCCAAGGTTCGTCCCGGCTCCACCATGCCCACGGACGAAGAGATCTGGGGCTGAACAACAGGAGAGGCTCTGGATGGAACTTGAAGTTGGTTTCGGTAACGGCGTACAGCGCTTTACCGTCCCTGAACGGAATCTTCAGGGTGTTCTGACTCCCAACCCAGTCCCCCATGCGCTTACCGGGGAGCGAGAGGTCCGCAGGGCCCTCTCCTCCCCCATTGGCGCTCCTCTGCTGCGGGAGGTCATCCACCCCGGCGAGAAGATCGCCATTATTACCAGCGATATCACCCGGCCCATGCCCACCTATACCGTCATGCCTGCCCTGCTGGACGAGCTGTATGCCGGCGGGGCCAGGCCGGAGGATATCACCCTGGTTTTCGCACTGGGCAGCCACCGCGCCCAGACCCCGGAGGAAATGCGCCATCTGGCCGGTGAACAGGCCTGGGCGCAGATCCGCTGCGTGGACAGCGACCCCGCGGATGTGGTGCATCTGGGCGTCACCTCTGCCGGTACGCCGGTGGACATCACCCGGGTGGTGGCCGAGGCGGACCGGCGCATTTGCCTGGGCAACATCGAATATCACTACTTTGCCGGATATTCCGGCGGCGCCAAGGCCATTATGCCCGGCGTCTCCACTCCCAGCGCGATCCAGTCCAATCACTCCATGATGGTCCGGGAGAGCGCCTGCGCCGGAAATCTGGAGGGCAACCCCCTGCGCCGAGACATTGAGGAGGCCGCCGCCATGTGCGGGGTGGATTATATCCTCAACGTGGTGCTGGATGAGCACAAGCAGATCGTCTGCGCCGTGGCCGGTGATGTGACCCTGGCCCACCGGGAGGGCTGCCGCTTTCTGGACAGGCTCTACCGCAAGGACATCGACCACCGTGCGGATATCGTCATCGTGTCCCAGGGCGGCGCGCCCAAGGACCTGAACCTTTACCAGACCCAGAAGGCCCTGGACAACGCCAAGCATGCCGTCGCCAAGGGCGGCGTGGTGATCCTGGTGGGCTCCTGCCGGGAGGGTCTGGGCGGCACGACCTTCCAGGAGTGGATGACCACCATGCCCTCTCCCGAGAGCATGGTGGAGCGCATCGGCCGGGACTTTCAGCTGGGCGGCCACAAGGCCGCCGCCATTGCCATGGTCCTGCAGAATGCGGAGATCTGCCTGGTCAGCGAAATGGAGCCCGATTTCGTCCGGTCCATTTTCCTCACCCCCTATTCCGATGTGCAGAGCGCTCTGGACTACGCCTTCCAAAAGCTGGGCCCCGACGCCTCCGTGCTGGTAATGCCCTACGGCGGGTCCACTCTGCCCCATGCCATGGACGAACAATAAGAAAGGAATTACACTATGGATTACGCAAAGGAATCCCTGAGACTCCACGGCGAGTGGAAGGGTAAGATCGAGGTGGTGGCCACCGTGCCCGTCAAGACCAAGGACGACCTGTCCCTGGCCTATACCCCCGGCGTGGCCCAGCCCTGCCTGGAGATCCAGAAGGACATCGAAAAGAGCTATGAGCTGACCCGCCGCCACAATCTGTGCGCCGTCATCACCGACGGCAGCGCCGTTCTGGGCCTGGGCGACATCGGCCCCGAGGCCGGTATGCCCGTGATGGAGGGCAAGTGCGTGCTGTTCAAGTCCTTTGGCGGCGTGGATGCCTTCCCTCTCTGCGTCAAGACCAAGAACGTGGACGAGTTTGTGGAGACTGTGTACAACATCTCCGGCTCCTTCGGCGGCATCAATCTGGAGGATATTGCTGCTCCCCGCTGCTTCGAGATCGAGCGCAAGCTGAAGGAAAAGTGCGACATTCCCATTTTCCACGATGACCAGCACGGCACTGCCGTCATCACCCTGGCAGGTCTGACCAACGCCCTGAAGGTGGTGGGCAAGAAGAAGGAGGACGTGAAGATCGTCACCTCCGGCGCCGGCGCTGCCGCCATTGCCATTGCCAAGCTGCTGCTGTCCGCGGGCTTCAAGGATATCACCATGTGCGACCGCAGGGGCGCCATCTATGCCGGCCGCCAGGGCCTGAACTGGATCAAGGAGGAGATGGCGCAGGTCACGAACCTGGGCCGCAAGGACGGTTCCCTGGCCGATATGCTGGTGGGCGCAGACGTGTTCATCGGCGTGTCCGCTCCCGGCACCGTCACCACCGAAATGGTCAGGACCATGAACAAGGACGCCATCATCTTTGCCTGCGCCAACCCCACGCCGGAGATCTTCCCCGACGACGCCAAGGCAGGCGGGGCCAGGGTGGTTTCCACCGGCCGCAGCGACTATCCCAACCAGATCAACAACGTTCTGGCCTTCCCCGGCATCTTCCGGGGTGCGTTCGACGTCCGCGCCAGCGACATCAACGAGGAGATGAAGATGGCCGCCGCCGAGGCCCTGGCGGGCCTGGTGGGCGACGAGCTGTCCGAGGACTATATCATCCCCGCTGCCTTTGACCCCCGGGTGGGTCCCGCCGTGGCCAAGGCCGTGGCCGAGGCTGCCCGCAAGTCCGGCGTGGCCCGCATCTGAATCAAGCAAATCTGACTGGCGCACCTGCGCAAAAAAGGAGTACACACTATGGAGCATAAAGGTCTGCTGTCCGGCATGAAGGTGCTGGATCTGTCCCGCGTGCTTGCCGCCCCGTACTGCGGCATGATGCTGGCGGATCTGGGCGCCGAGGTCATCAAGATCGAGCGTCCAGGCAAGGGCGATGACGCCCGCAGCAACTTCCCCATTGTCAACGGCGAAAGCGCCTATTATATGAACCTCAACCGCAACAAGCGCGGCATCGTCCTGAACCTCAAGAGCCAGGCCGGTAAAGAGGTGTTCCGCAAGCTGGTGGCTCAGAGCGACGTGGTTCTGGAGAATTACCGTCCCGGCGTTATGGACCGCCTGGGCCTGGGCTATGAGGAACTGCGCAAGATCAACCCTGCCATCATCTATGCCTCCGTCTCCGGCTTCGGCCACTACGGCCCCTACCATGAGCGGGCAGGCTATGACATTGTGGGTCAGGCCATCAGCGGCCTGATGAGCACCACCGGCTGGCCCGACAGCGCCCCCACCCGCACCGGCACCGCCATTGCCGATGTCATGGGCGGCATCAGCTGCTGCGTGGGCATCCTGGCGGCCTATATCAACCGCCTGAAGACCGGCGAAGGCGAGAAGGTAGACGTGGCCCTGGTGGACTCCATGGTTTCCTCTCTGGAGATCATCAACATCATCTATCTGGCCACCGGCAAGATCCCTCAGCGCATCGGCAACCGCTATGAGGCCCTGTATCCCTATGACTCCTTCCAGGCCAAGGACGGCATGCTGGTCATCGGCGCAGGCAACGACAAGCTGTATGGTCTGCTGTGCGACCTGATGGGCAAGCCCGAGCTGAAGACGGATCCCCGCTTCACCTCCAACAACGACCGCGTGCTGCACCATGCTGACCTCAAGCCCATTATCGAGGACTGGCTGAAGGATTGGACCATCGACGACGCGGTGCAGGCCATGCTGGACAAGGGGATTCCTGCCGCGCCCATCAACACCATCGACCGGGTGGTGAAGGATCCCCATATCGCCGGCGCCCGCGAGATGTTCGTGGAGGTGGACCACCCCAAGGCCGGCCGTATGAAGCTCACTGGCAACCAGATCAAGCTCACCAACCACAAGATCGACACCTTCACACCGGCCCCGCTGCTGGGCCAGCACAGCAAAGAGGTGTTTATGGAGAAGTTGGGCCTTACGGAAGAAGAGGCCGAGGCCCTCATTGCATCCGACGCCGTAAACGGCTGATGAACCCTCCATGCCCGCGTCCCGTGACCGCCCGGCGTATCATTGGCGGCACGGGACGCGGGGAAAATTGTTCATTTTGTTTGATCATATGTAACACATCCTGAGAGAAAAATGTTCTGAAATACCATTTTTTCTCAGGATGTGTTATTATTTTCGCCTTATCACTATGTTTGTGGCCCAGAATGCGCATTTTTTAACATACGCAAGTGCATATTGAACAAATTAGACAAGTTTTTTTGTTCATTGCGCTGGTCTTTGGTAATTGCATCACATTCCCCTTGACATTTCCAGACATCCTTTATAAAATCTAAATATAGAAGATGTTAGGAAATGGACGCGAAGTCAAGCGGGGCAGGGGAGCTCTGCAAAAATATTGTGTGATATTTTGATAGTTTTTCAGAAACGAACGCTGTCAAAATGTTCATATTACATTTTAGGAGGACGAAAATGAAAAACCAAATGAAGAGATTTGTCGCAATGCTTCTGGCGTCCCTGGCCATCCTGGCCCTGGCCGGCTGCAGCAACTCCGGTAACGGCGACGGTGACAAGGCTGATTATCCCAAGGAAAACATCACCGTGATCGTTCCCTACTCCGCCGGTGGTCCCACCGACATGTCCGTGCGCGCTCTGCTGGACGCTGCCAGCAAGTATCTGCCCAGCGGCGTGAGCTTTATGCCTGAGAACCAGACCGGCGCCGGCGGCCTGATCGGTATGTCCGCCACCGCAGCATCCGACAACGACGGCTACACCCTTGGCCCCATCGCTGTGGACCTGCTGATGATGAAGTACGAGGGCAAGACCCAGCTGGGTCTGGATTCCTTCGTCCCCCTGGCTGCCACCATGGCTGACCCCTACGGCCTGCTGGTTGCCGCCAACAACGGCAAGTATGACTCCGTGGAGGAGTTCGTGGCTTACTGCAAGGAGCATCCCGGTGAGGTCACCGTGGGCAACTCCGGCGTGGGCACTGCCACCCATCTGGCTGCCATCGCTTTCGAGCGTGACTTCGGCATCACCCTGAACCATGTTTCCTACGACGGCTCCGCCGACGTGGTGGCCGCTATGGCCGGCGGTCATCTGGACGCCTCCTTCACCCAGATGCAGCCTGCCAAGAGCCAGGTGGAGGCCGGTACCCTGAAGATGCTGGGCTTCCTGGCTGACGAGCGTATGGAAAGCTATCCCGACATCCCCACCGTTTCCGAGACCATGAACATCGACACCAACTTCCGCGGCTGGGTTGTTGTCTGCGCTCCTGCCGGCACCGATCAGGCCAAGATCGACTATCTGAGCGATATCTTTGCCAAGGCTGTTGCCAGCGACGAGTACAAGGCTGCCATCCGCAACCTGGGCATGGAGCCTGTTGAGCTCACCGGCACCGCTCTGAACGACATGCTGAAGGCCGACGACGCCAAGTATGCCGAGCTGTGCACCGGTATCACCCTGAACTGACCCCTATCCACCACCTCCGAGCTGCGAGAATCTGAATTATGAAAAAATGGAACATCGGAGCTGCGGCGGTATTCTTTGCAATCAGCGCTTTCGTCTTTGTTTCCACGGCTGAGTACGCGCACCCCATCGGTGCAAATACCATTGGCCAGGACCCGGGCTCCGCTATCTGGCCCCGCTGCCTGGCGGTGCTGCTGGCGGTGCTGTCCATCGGCATGGTTATTGAAGGCTTTGTCAGCAAGGCTTACCGCGACAATAATGAAGCTCCTATCAATCTGAAAGCCCCTGAAATGAAGGGTATTTACTGGATGCTGCTGATCTTTGCAGTGTACTGCGTGGTCTTGCGCTTCGGCGGCTTCATCCTGGCGTCCGTGATCTTCATCCCCTCCGTTATGTGGGTGCTGGGTGAGAGAAAGTGGCTTCGTGCCATCCTGGTAGGCGTTATCGCTACGGCCGCTGTGTACGCACTGTTCAAGTTCGGCCTGCGTGTCAGACTGCCGCAGGGTATCCTGTTTAAGTGAGGTGCTTGCTGTGGAATATGTATTGGCTGCGATTCAGAACGTCTTTCTACCCATGAATCTGCTGGCCGTGTTTATCGGCACGTTCGCGGGTATCGTCATCGGCGCTCTGCCTGGCCTGTCTACAGTCATGGGCCTCTCGATCCTTCTTCCCTTTACCCTGAGCTTTTCCGGCATGGGCGGCATGTACATGCTGCTGGGTGTGTTCTGCGGCGGCATTTACGGCGGCTCCATTTCCGCCATTCTGCTGAACACCCCGGGTACATCCGCCTCCGCTGCCACGGCTCTGGATGGCTATCCCATGGCCAACAAGCTGGGTCAGCCCGGCCGTGCCCTGGGCATCTCCACCCTGGCCTCTCTGTTCGGCGGTCTGTTCAGTGCCATCTGCCTGTGCATCTTCGCCCCCCTGCTGGCTAAGGTAGCCCTGAAGTTCAGCGCACAGGAATACTTTGCGCTGGCGGTGTTCGGCATCAGCATTGTGGCAGGCTTGACGGGCAAATCCGTCATCAAGGGCGTCATCGGCGGCGTCATCGGCCTGCTGCTGGCCACCATCGGCATCGACGGCATGGGCGGCGTCAGCCGGTTCACCTTTGGGTCCGTGTACCTGATGGGCGGCGTCAGCTTCATCCCTCTGCTGATCGGCCTGTTCGCCTTCTCCCAGGGCCTGAACACCATTGAGGAGATGGCCAAGGGCTACAAGGCGGAGAAAAACAGGATGAAGATCGAGCACGTTTTCCCCTCCAAGTCCGATCTGAAGCGGATCTTCCCCACGCTGATCCGCTCCTCCATCATCGGCACCTTCATCGGCGCGGTGCCCGGCACCGGCGGCGATATCGCCTCCTGGGTCAGCTACAGCCAGGCCAAGACATGGTCCAAGCACAAGGAGGAATTCGGCCACGGTTCCCCCGAGGGCATTGCGGCCTCCGAAAGCGGCAACAACGCCATCTCCGGCGGCGCCTTCGTCCCGCTGCTGTCCATGGGTATTCCCGGCGACGCCGGTACGGCGGTCATGCTGGGCTCCCTGACCATGCTGGGTCTGGCCCCCGGCCCGCTGCTGTTCACCGAGCATAAGGACAGTGTATATATGCTGTTCGTGGGTCTGTTTGTGGCGAACCTTCTGATGGGTATCTTGGGCTTTGCCGGTATCCGGCTGTGGTCCCGGGTGCTGGATATCCCCCAGAAGATCCTGCTGCCCCTGATCTTCACCTTCTGCTTCGTGGGCACCTACGCCTGCAACCGCAGCCTCAACGACGTGTACATGATGATCATTGCCGGTATCGCGGGCTATGTGCTGCAGAAGATGGACTTTTCTCTGCCGCCCATCATCCTGGGCGTGATTCTGGGCGGAATGATCGAAAAGAACTTCCGCCGGGCCCTGATCCTGTCCAACGGCGACGTGGGCACCTTCTTTACCCGGCCCATCAGCTGCGTGTTCATCATCCTGGCCGCCGTTTCCCTGTTCTCTCCGGTCATCAAGACGGTGATCGCCAGCAAGAAGGCCAAGAAGCAGGCAGCTGCCGCCGCTGTCAACGACAGCGAGTCCGCGTCCTGACACACAGATATCAGCTTCCTCATTACCGTTTCTCTCCACACTCAGAATGCCATCGCCCACCTCCTTCAGGTGGGTGATGGCATTCTGGCGGTCAAAAAACGGGGGCGGACTCGTGTCCGCCCCCGCAGTATATACACAAATCAGTCCTGGGTCTCGATGAGGCCGTAGCCGCCGTTGTTGCGGCGATACACCACGCACACGGCGGAGGTATCCATATTCCGGAACACATAGAAGGTGTGATCCAGCAGGTTCATCTGCAGAATGGCCTCCTCAGTGGTCATGGGCTTCACGGCGAAGCGCTTGGTGCGCACCACGTCGAATTCCGGCTCCTCCACCACGTCAAACTCGGCAGGAACGGTGGACGCCAGGGCATCGGGCCGCAGATTCCGGGCCAGACGGGTCTTGTTCTTGCGGATACGGCGGTCGATAAAGGCAACGGCCTCGTCAATGGCGCCCCGCATGTCGCCGTCGGGGTCCTCCTCCTGGGCGCGGAACAGCGTGCCGTTGGCGGCGCGGATGGTCAGCTCCACCACACAGCGGTTTTTCTTCTCTACGGCGAAGGTCACAAATGCGTCCGCTTCCTCCGGGAAATACCGATCCAGCTTGCTGATTTTCTTTTCGGCATAGTCCTTGATGGAGTCGTTCAGGGCGATCTTCTTGCAGGTAAATGTGAACTTCATAGTTGGTTGCTCCTTTCGCAGGTATCCCTTTCGGGGCAAGGGTCGGGGAGATGGTTCCCCTTATCCTTATCCGCATTATAACATAATGCCCGGGCCTTGAAAAGTAGGCACGGGCATTTTTGGCAGAGATTCACAAAAATTTAAGATTTTTTTGTCGTTCGACCAGATGTGACAAAGGTTCCTATTTACACGGCAGGCAAAATGGCGTATCATAAATATCGGAAGCTTTCCAATATCCCACCCGCTTGGGCCGCTCTGCTTGCAGGGCGGCTCCTTTTTTGCGCCGGGGCCTTGACAAACCGGGAGGCTGGGGTACATGGGCTGTGAGAAAAGCAGCCGGCAGGGAGGAAACCATTATGCGCGGTAAGAAAATGTCCCAGGCCATGGCCTTCATCGTGCTGTCCGCCCCCTTTTGCCATTTTCGTGTTTGCGGGGCATTCGGTGGCGTCTCTGCTGGCAGCCATCCCCCTGTATATTGCCTCGTCCCGGCGGATCAAAGCCAACCCATGAGCTTCACAAAGCTCCACAGCAGCTTGCAGCCATAGAAGATGATCACCGCGCCGCAGACCTTGTTGATGATGTTCAGGACCTTTTCGTTGAACCGGCCTCCCAGCAGGGATACCACCGTGGACAGGGTCAGGAACCACAGGACGGAGGCGCTGCCGAAGCCGAAGATAAAGGGCAGATCGCCGCCCTGGGGCAGGCTGGCCCGGAAGGCCCCCAGCATCATGGTGCCGTCGATGAGGGCCTGGGGATTCATCCAGGTCACCACAAAGGCGGTGGTGAACAGACGCCAAAGGGGCACGTTCACGTCCTTGCCGCCCTCCAGGGAGGCCTTGGATCGCAGCAGCCCCACACCGATCCAGATGACGATGAGGCTGCCCAGGCCCAGGATGACCTTCTGAAGCCAGGGCAAGGCCTCCATCAGGGCGCCGGCACCCAGGAAGCAGGCAATACCCAGGGACACGTCCCACAGGATCACGATCAGGGCGGTGAGATAGACCCGAGTCCGCTTCTGGGTCAGGGCGCTGTTGATGACGAACAGATTTTGCAGGCCGATGGGGGCCACATACGCAAGGCCCATGGTCAGGCCCTGAAGATAAATGTGCATTTGCTATTTACTCCTTTTTCCTTATCTGATACAATAGTAGCACAGTCCCGGAAAAAAGCAAGCACGCAGAAAGAACTGACCAGGTCAGGAGGAGCTTACCATGTCCCATTACGACTGCCCCTGTATGGAGAAATGTCCGCTGCACTGGGCCATGAGCCGCATCGGCGGCAAGTGGAAGGTGCAGATCCTGTGCTCCGTGGCCAATGCCGGGAGCATCCGCTACAACACCCTGCGGGGAAAGTTGGACGGCATCAGCAACACGGTGCTGGCGGCGGCTCTGCGGGAGCTGGAGCGGGACGGCCTGGTGCGGCGGCAGGCATATCCCGAGGTGCCGGTGCGGGTGGAGTACAGCCCCACGGAGCGCTGCCTGCGGCTGCTGCCGGTGCTGGAATCCCTGTCCGACTGGGCCGAGGCGGAAATGGGCAGCGGGGAGGGAGAGCTTCCGGAATAGAGTGAATTTTTCCGGGCCAGGTAAGAAAAAGCTTGCATTCTGGCGCAGAATGTGTATAATAATTGAGCAGGGCGTGCGACGCCCTGCAACATGGGCTTGTAGCTCAGCTGGGAGAGCGTTCGGTTCGCATCCGAGAGGTCGAGGGTTCGAATCCCTTCAGGTCCACCATAATGTGGAGACAAAAAAGATGTCTCACGCGAAAAGCCCGAATATATCGGGCTTTTTTGCTACCTAAACGGCGATTTTTCTCTGTGCCAAAACACAGATGTAAAATCGCCGTTTTCCCTAATGAAGTACGCAGTAACAGTGCTCCGCTGTGGTATGGCCCGGCCAGTCCAGGCGGCCCCACAGCCACCCCAACCAGCACACAGAGGCCGAGCTGTTTGACAAACCTACATTTCGTGCAAATTCCCCGCTGGGACTGTCCCGTCTCCCGGCGGGTTGCGGCCCGGGGCAAAAAGAGGATTGACAAACCGCCGCAGCGGTGGTAGAGTACGGGTAATACAAAAACCGATGAGTAAGAGGAGTACCCGCAGGGGAGCCTTTCAGAGAGCCGCCGGTGGTGGGATGGCGGCAGGGGAAGCTGCGGCGAATGGACTTTACGAGGGCGGGGAGAAAGCCATCACGGCCTGTAATACCCGACGGCATCCGCGGCCGTTATCCCGGCGGAGCGCATGATGGTGCGCGCAGAGTGGGCGCTTTAGCGCCAATGTGGGTGGTACCGCAGGTTTTTATGTTCACAAACAGCCTGTCCCACGGAGAAGATTCCGTGGGACAGGCGTTTTTTATTTTTTGAAAGGAGTAAACAGCATGGAGGACATCCCCTACAAGATCTACCTCACCGAGGAGGAAATGCCCCGGTATTGGTACAATGTTCGAGCCGATATGAAGACGAAGCCCGCGCCGCTGCTGAACCCCGCCACTCTGCGTCCCATGACCCAGGCGGAGCTGGAGCAGGTGTTCTGCCGGGAGCTGGCAGTCCAGGAGCTGGACGACCGGACACCCTATATCGAAATCCCCCGGGAGGTCCGGAATTTTTACCGGATGTACCGTCCCTCCCCCCTGGTTCGGGCCTATTGTCTGGAGGAAAAGCTCCGGACTCCGGCAAAGATCTACTACAAGTTCGAGGGCAGCAACACCTCCGGCTCCCACAAGCTCAATTCCGCCATCGCCCAGGCTTATTACGCCAAAAAGCAGGGTCTGCGCGGCGTCACCACGGAGACGGGAGCCGGCCAGTGGGGCACGGCCCTGAGCATGGCCTGCGCCTACCTGGGGCTTGACTGCCGTGTGTTCATGGTAAAGTGCTCCTATGAGCAGAAGCCCTTCCGCCGGGAGGTCATGCGTACCTACGGTGCCTGCGTCACCCCCTCCCCCTCGGATACCACCCAGGTGGGCCGGGATATCCTGCGCCGGTTTCCGGAGACCACCGGCTCCTTGGGCTGCGCCATCAGCGAGGCAGTGGAATACGCCGCCGGCCGACAGGACTACCGCTATGTGTTGGGCAGCGTGCTCAACCAGGTGCTGCTGCACCAGAGCGTCATTGGTCTGGAGACAAAGCTGGCCCTGGATAAATACGGCGTGCATCCGGACATAATCATCGGCTGCGCTGGAGGCGGGTCCAATCTGGGGGGACTCATCGCCCCCTTTGTGGGGGAAATGCTCCGGGGTGAGGCCCGGTATGAGATCATCGCCGTGGAGCCCGCCTCCTGCCCCAGTCTGACCCGAGGCCGGTTCCGCTACGATTTCTGCGACACCGGTAGGATATGTCCCCTGGCGAAAATGTACACCTTGGGCAGCGGCTTCATTCCTGCCGCCAACCACGCCGGCGGCCTGCGGTACCACGGCATGAGCAGTACTCTGTCCCAGCTGTACGCCGACGGGTATCTCACCGCCCGCAGCGTGGAGCAGACGGCGGTATTCCAGGCAGCAGAGGCGTTTGCCCGGTGCGAAGGCATCCTGCCTGCACCGAAGAGCAGTCACGCTATCCGTGCAGCCATAGACGAGGCCATCCGCTGCCGGGAAGTCGGCCTGGAAAAGACCATTCTGTTCGGCCTCACCGGCACCGGTTACTTCGATATGGCGGCCTACGGCCAGTACAACGATGGCCGGATGACCGACCGCGTCCCCTCGGAGGAGGAGCTGCAGCGGGGTTTTGCCTCCATTCCCTGCTTCCCCGGCAACCTGTAGCCAAACCCCGAAGCACGCCCTCCGGCCTCAGCCGGAGGGCGTGCTTCCCGATCCGTCTTATTCATTCTCCGGCGGTTATTTTCCCTGTGTGATCTGCTCACACAGCCACTGGGAGAAGAAATAAGCGTATTTGCCATAGGGGTGGACGCCGTCGCCGGTGTATTCCGGCAGCATGAAGCCGTCGCTGCCGCAGAACAACTCGTCCGAGTCCAGGCAGCGGATGCTGCCGCCGTCGGCCAGGTCCGCAAAGCCTTTGTTCACCGCCGTCAGGCGGCTGTGGGCAAAGCTGGGATTCCCGGCGGCAATGTCGGCGGTGACGCCGTAAACCTTCAGAATGTAAATGGTGGCGTTGGGCTGGAGCTGGCGCAGCTGGTCCAGGTCCTCCTGATAGGCGTCGAACAGGTTCCCCAGAGGATACCCGGCCTCGTTGAGGCCCAGCATGATGAAAATATGGCTGTACTCCCGGGAACGCAGCAGCGACGCCAGGTCCGTGGCGCCGAAGTCCTTGTCGGAGGCAGTGGTGGAGAACATCTTGAACACCGTCATGCCCACGTCGGCGAAATAGTCGGCATTGCCCAGCCGGGCATAGTTGGCCACGTTCACCATCCGGGAGTCGCCGATGAACAGCGCATCGTCGAAAAAGCTCTCGTCCTGGCCGTACACGGCGTTGGTGACCACCACCGGGGGCTGGGGCTCCGGCTCCGGTTCGGGGTCCGGTTCAGGCTCAGGCTCCGGTGCCGGTTCGGGGTCCGGCTGGGGGTCCGGCGCAGGCGCGTTTTTGGCCGCCAGCATCCGCTGCCAGTCCGTGTTGTCCCGTAGCATCAGAAACGGCACCGCCACGGCCCATTTGTCGTCGTAGCCGCCCACATATTTTTGCAGCTGCCCCTTCATCACCAGGCCGCACACGGCGGCGGCGATGCCGGTGACCACCAGGATAAAAGCCAGCGCCAAGGGGCGGAGGTTGTGGATATGCTTCATGAGAATTGCCCCCTTAGAACGAGAAGTACAGAAACGGATCGTTGGTGGCCACGGACATGCAGTATACGCAGGCCCAGAACAGCACCGCCAGGATCACCGTGCCCAGCCAGGAGCTGCGAATGCGGTTCCACAGCTTCTCCGGCCCCGGAGTGGAGAACACGATGCCCAGCACCAGCAGCCACCAATACTGTTTGCCGTATTGCAGCCAGTCCCCGGCGTTGACGGCCACCCCCCGGGACACGATGGGGAACAGGCGGCCCAGGTACACGCCGATGCGGCCCACCGACGGGATGGCGAACAGCAGCCAGCTCAGGGGGATCATCAGCACCATGTAGACCCGGGACAGCACCCGGCTCTTATCCAGCACCCGGTCCCAGCCTGCCCGCTCCAGAGCGATGAGGACAAACAGAAACAGGCCCCACAGCAGGAAATTCAGGGTGCTGCCGTGCCACAGGCCCGTCAGGACCCATACCGCCAACAGGTTCAGATACGTCCGGGCTTTGCCCTCCCGGCTGCCGCCCAGGGGAATGTATACATAATCCCGGAACCAGGAGCTGAGGCTGATGTGCCACCGGCGCCAGAAGTCCCGCATGGACCGGGCAGCATAGGGATGCTCGAAGTTCCGGGGCAGGCGGAAGCCCAGCATCCGGCCCAGCCCCAGAGCCATCCAGGAATAGCCGCAGAAGTCCAGATACAATTGCAGGGAATAGGCTGCGATGCCCATCCATGCCAGAGGCGTGGACACGCTCTCGTAGCCGATATTGCCCACCTGACGCCACAGGCCGCCGATTTGGTTGGCCAGCAGCACCTTCATGGACAGACCCAGCACGAAGTCCCGCAGTCCGCTGTCGAAATCCTCCAGACCGGGCCGGGGCGGGGCGGACAGCTGCTGCTGCAGGGACAGCGGGTCCATCAGAGGGCCGGACAGCAGCTTGGGAAACAGCAGCACGCCGGTGAAAAACAGCAGGGGCTTCGTCTCCGCCGTCACCCGGCCCCGGTACACGTCGATGAGATACGCCGCCAGCTGGAAGGAATAGAAGCTGATGGCCAGGGGCAGCGTCACTCCCAGACCCAGGAGCCCCGCATATTTGAAGAAGAACAGGCAGCCGAACAGGGCCGCCAGGCCCAGCACCAGCAGCCCCCGGCTTTTCCGGGGCTGCATCCCCCGGCCCAGGAAATATACCAGCGCCGCCAGGCCCAGCAGCGGAGCCAGGCACCAGGGCCTTTTCCACACGCCGATGGCGTAGAACACCAGGCTCCCCAGACACAGCAGCGCCGTCCGCCAGCGGGCGGGGACCAGATAAAACGCCGCCAGAAACAGCGGCAGAAACGCGAAAACAAATGCAAGCGTATTAAATCCCATGATGGTTTTCCTCTTTTTATCTCCGCAGGGCCGCAGCCCCGGCTGAACTCACAGAGCATATTATAAGGCCGGGCCGGAGAAAATGTCCAGTTAAAAGGCGGAAACAAAATGTTACAAATTATGACAAAACCAACTGCGGAGGCCGTGGGGAAAGGCACGGAAAAGTTGCGGTTGACTTTTTCGGAAAATACGCTAAGATGGAGGGTAGAAAGGACACGCGATTCTGTCAAAATTGTAGGAGGTCACCAGATATGAAATTTTCCAGCAAGGTCCAGAAATGCGGCCTGTCCCCTATGCGGAAGTTCCACCCCTACGCTGTGGCGGCCCAGGCCAAGGGTCGGAGAATCTATCACCTGAACATCGGCCAGCCGGACATCGAGACGCCCAAGGCGTATTTTGAGGCTGTGCGGCATTTTGACCTGCCGGTGCTGGAATATGCCCCCTCCCCCGGTATGCCGGTGCTGGTGGAGGCCATTCAGAAATATTACGACAAGCTGGACATGCACTTCGACGCCGGGGATATCCTCATCACCAACGGCGGCTCCGAGGCGCTGCAGATCGCCTTCAACTGCATCCTGGACGACGGCGACGAGGTTCTGATTCCCGAGCCCTTCTATCCCAACTACAACACCATGGTCCGCACCTGCGGCGCGTCCATCCACCCCATTCCCACCAGCCCCCACGAGGGCTACCGCTACGCCGACCGGGCCCGGGTGGAGGCGGAGATCAACCAGCATACCCGGGCCATCGTATGCACCAACCCCGGCAACCCCACCGGCGTGGTGCTGACGCCGGAGGAAATGCGGATGCTGGTGGACGTGGCCAAGGCCCACGACCTGTTCATCATCGGCGACGAGGCGTACCGGGAGTTCGTCTACGCCGGGGAGCCGCTGCAATCCCTGGGCCAGTTCCCGGACGCGGCGGAAAACGTCATCGTCATCGACACCGTATCCAAGCGGTTCTCTGCCTGCGGCGCCCGCATCGGCTGCCTCATCACCCGCAACCGGGAGCTGATGGCCCACGCCATGAAGTATGCCCAGTGCCGCCTGTCGGTGCCCACCCTGGACCAGGTGGCCTCCGCCGCTCTGTACGATGTGGGCCCGGAGTATTTTGCCGCCGTGCGGGAGGAGTATAAGCGCCGCCGGGATACGGTGATGCAGAAGCTCCAGGCCATCCCCGGCGTCATCTGCGAGTGTCCCAAGGGGGCGTTCTACGTCATGGCCCACCTGCCGGTGGACGATGCCGACACCTTCCAGCGCTGGCTGCTGGAGGAGTTCGAGGACAACGGCGACACCGTGATGTTCGCTCCGGGCGAGCCCTTCTATGCCACCCCGGGCCGGGGCCGCAGCGAGATCCGCATTGCCTATGTGCTGAAGCAGGCGGATCTGGAGCGGGCCATGGACCTGCTGGCCCTGGGCATCCGGCGCTACAACGCCCGGTAAAAAGCGTGTCAGAAAAAACACCACGAAAGGGAGGACCACATCGTGACAAGAGACGAGCTATGCCAGGCCGCTGTGGCCATGCTGGACCGGGCCTATATCCCCTATTCCCACTTCCCGGTGGGGGCGGCTCTGGAGTGTGCCGACGGAACGGTGTTTACCGGCTGCAACATTGAAAACGCCGCCTACGGCTGCACCATCTGCGCCGAGCGCACCGCCATTTTCAAGGCCGTCAGCGAGGGGCACCGGGACTTTGTGCGCATCGTCATTGCCGGACGGAGCGAGGACTACTGCGTGCCCTGCGGCTCCTGCCGCCAGGTGATGATGGAGTTTGCCCCGGAGATGGAGGTCATCTGTCTCAACGGCCGGGGCCAGGCCAAGAGCTTCCGGCTGCGGGAGCTGCTGCCCTACGGCTTCGACCAGAGCTGGCTGTAAAAAAATCATCGTGCGCCGCCGGTCTGCGCTTTCCGCGCAGGCCGGCGGTTTGTTATCCCTTTTCTTCGGGTTCCGGCATTTTTTGCGCCATGTTCCTGTTAACATAATTATGTGGAAAACCCTGTGGATAATGTGCAAAACCCTTGCGGATACCGGATACCGGCCCGGTTGCAAAAGAATTATGGGGACCCGGCCTGCGTAACTTTTTGACCCGGCAAAACATTTTTGCCCCGTCCGGCGGCGGCACTTGCCAGACGGGAAGTTTTGCGTTACAATAGATTGTATAATCGGAGTTTTGGCGGCCTTGACCGCCGGAGGGAATCTATGGCCAAGAAAAAAGTATACGACAACGACAGCATATCCAGCCTGAAGGGTGCGGACCGGGTCCGGAAACGGCCCGGCGTCATTTTCGGCTCCGACGGGCTGGAGGGCTGCGAGCATGCGGTGTTTGAGATCATGTCCAACGCCATCGACGAGGCCCGGGCGGGCTTCGGGCGGCTCATCACCGTGACCCGCTTCCTGGACAAGTCCATCCAGGTGGAGGACCAGGGCCGGGGCTGTCCCGTGGACTGGAACGAAAAGGAGGGGCGGTACAACTGGGAGCTGGTGTTCTGCGAGATGTACGCCGGCGGCAAATACGACCCCACCGGGGAAAACTATGAGTTCTCCCTGGGCCTGAACGGCCTGGGCTCCTGCGCCACTCAGTATGCCAGCCGCTACATGGACGTCACCGTCTGCCGGGACGGAAACGAGTATAAGCTCCACTTCCGGCGGGGCGAGATCGCGGGTCAGATGGAGGTCACGCCCCTGACCCGGAGGAAAACCGGCACCACCATTCGCTGGCTGCCGGACCTGGAGGTGTTCACCGACATCGACATCCCCCTGGACTATTACCGGGATGTGATGAAGCGGCAGGCGGTGGTCAATGCCGGGGTCACGTTCCGGCTGCGCAGCGAGGTATCTGCCGGAAGGTTCGACACCCAGGACTTTCTGTATGAAAACGGCATCCGGGACTATATTGCCGAGCTGGCCGGGGAAGACCCCATCACCGAGCCCGTGTGCTGGGAGGCGGAGCGCCAGGGCCGGGACCGGGCGGACAAGCCCGAGTATAAGGTGAAGCTGAACATCGCCTGGTGCTTTTCCAACCGGGTGCACCTGATGGAGCACTATCACAACTCCAGCTTTCTGGAGCACGGGGGCAGCCCCGACAAGGCCACCCGCCTGGCCTTTGTGGCGGCACTGGACAAATATCTCCGGGACAACAACAAATACACCAAGGGCGAGAGCAAGATCACCTTCCCTGACGTGCAGGAATGCCTGCTGCTGGTCAGCAGCAACTTTTCCACCCAGACCAGCTACGAGAACCAGACGAAAAAAGCCATCACCAACAAGTTCATCCAGGACGCCATGTCCGAGTTCCTGCGCCAGCAGCTGCAGGTATATTTCATCGAGAACCACGACGCCGCCGAGCGCATGGCAGCCCAGGTGCTTATCAACAAGCGCAGCCGGGAGACGGCGGAGCGCACCCGCCTGGGCACCAAAAAAAAGCTGACGGAGAAGATCGACATTGCCAACCGGGTGCAGAAGTTTGTGGACTGCCGCACCAAGGACGTGGACCGGCGGGAGATCTACATCGTGGAGGGTGACTCCGCTCTGGGCGCCTGCAAGCAGTCCCGGGACGCGGAGTTCCAGGGGCTGATGCCCGTCCGGGGCAAGATCCTCAACTGCCTGAAGGCGGACTATCCCCGGATCTTCAAAAGCGACGTCATCACGGACCTGATGAAGGTGCTGGGCTGCGGCGTGGAGGTTCAGGGCAAGGCCGCCAAGGAGCTGAGCCAGTTTGACCTGAACAACCTTCGGTGGAGCAAGGTGGTCATCTGCACCGACGGCGATGTGGACGGCTTCCAGATCCGGACGCTGATCCTGACCATGCTGTACCGGCTGTGTCCCACCCTGATCCGGGAGGGGTACGTCTACATTGCGGAGACGCCGCTGTTTGAGATCACCTATAAGGAAAAGAGCGCGGAAAAGACGTGGTTTGCCTACTCCGAAAAGGAGAAGGCCGACATCGTCCGCCAGCTGGAGGGGAAGAAATTCACCGTCCAGCGATCCAAGGGACTGGGCGAAAACGACCCGGAGATGATGTGGCTGACCACCATGAACCCGGAGACCCGGCGGCTGGTGAAGGTACTGCCGGACGACGCCGAGGAGACGGCCCGCGTCTTTGACCTGCTGCTGGGCGACAACCTGGCCGGACGAAAGGACTATATCGCCGAGAACGGACACCTGTACCTGGACATGATCGACGTAAGCTGACAATAACCCCACAACGAAAGGAACCTGTTTCCTATGGCAAAGAAGAAAACAGAACCCAAAGCCGTTCACCGGCCCGCAGACCCCAATGTGCTGGGACTGCGGGGGACGGTGGTGGAGCAGCCCATCACCCGGACTCTGGACGAAAACTATATGCCCTACGCCATGAGCGTCATCGTCTCCCGGGCCATTCCGGAGATCGACGGCTTCAAGCCCTCCCATCGCAAGCTGCTGTATACCATGTACAAAATGGGACTGCTCACCGGCGGACGCACCAAGTCCGCCAACATCGTGGGTCAGACCATGCGCCTGAACCCCCACGGCGACCAGGCCATTTACGAGACCATGGTGCGTCTGGCCAAGGGCAACGAATCCCTGCTGCACCCCTTCGTGGACAGCAAGGGCAACTTCGGCAAGGTGTACTCCCGGGACATGGCCTATGCCGCCAGCCGGTACACCGAGGCAAAGCTGGCCCCCATCTGCGCGGAGCTGTTCCGGGACCTGGACTGCGACGCCGTGGACTTTGTGGACAACTACGACAACTCCATGAAGGAGCCGTCCCTGCTGCCCACCACCTTCCCCAACGTGCTGGTGTCCGCCAACCAGGGCATCGCCGTGGGCATGGCGTCCCAGATCTGCGGCTTCAACCTGGGGGAGGTGTGCGACACCACCATCGCCCTGCTGAAAAACCCGGACCACGACGTGGCCTCCACACTGCTGGCTCCGGATTTCCCCACCGGGGGCCAGATCATCTGCGACCCGGCGGAGCTGCGGGAGCTGTACCGCACCGGCCGGGGCGGCGTGAAGGTCCGCTCCCGGTGGCGGTATGACAAGCAGGCAAACCTCATCGAAATCTATGAAATCCCCTACTCCACCTCTATCGAGGCCATTCTGGACAAGGTGGCGGAGCTCATCAAGGCCGGGAAAATCAGCGAGATCAGCGACATGCGGGACGAGACGGACCTGTCGGGCCTGAAGCTGGCCATCGACCTCAAGCGCGGCGCGGACCCGGAGAAGCTGATGACCAAGCTGTTCCGCCTGACGCCCCTGCAGGACACGGTCAGCTGCAATTTCAACATTCTCATCGCCGGGATGCCCCGGGTCATGGGTGTGGGAGAGATTCTGAACGAGTGGACGGCCTGGCGCACGGAGTGCGTGCGGCGGCGGGTGTATTTCGTGCTGAACCGCAAAAAGGACAAGCTGCACCTGCTGCTGGGCCTGAAGCGCATCCTGCTGGACATCGACAAGGCCATCGCCATCATCCGGGAGACCGAGGAGGAGGCCGAGGTCATCCCCAACCTGATGATCGGCTTCGGCATCGACCAGGTCCAGGCGGAATATGTGGCGGAGATCAAGCTGCGGAATATCAACAAGGAGTATATCCTCAAGCGGGTCCAGGAGACCGAGGACCTGCAAAAGGAGATCGCCGACCTGGAGGACACCCTGCAAAAGCCTGCCCGAATCCGGAAGATCATCGTGGGCGAGCTGGAGCAGGTGCGCAAAAAGTACGCTGTGCCCCGGCGGACGGAGCTCCTCTACGGTCACGAGGTGGAGGAATACGTGGAGGACGACCAGCCGGAGGATTACCCCGTGACGGTGTTCCTGTCCCGGGAGGGGTACTTCAAGAAGATCACCCCCAAGTCCCTGCGCATGAGCGGGGAGCAGAAATACAAGGAGGGCGACGGCCTGCGCCAGCAGGCGGAGACCGGCAACAACGCCGAGATCATGTTCTTCACCGACCGGTGCCAGGTGTACAAGACCCGGGTGTCGGAGTTCGGCGACAGCAAGGCCAGCGTCCTGGGCGACTATCTGCCGGGCCGACTGGCCATGGACGAGGGCGAGCGGGTCATCTTCATGGTGCTGCCCGGGGACTATTCCGGGTGCCTGCTGTTCTTCTATGAAAACGGCAAGGCCGCCCGGGTGGAGCTGTCCGCCTATGCCACGGTGTCCAACCGCCGGAAGCTGACGGGGGCCTACTCCGACAAGAGCCCCCTGGTGAGCATCCTGCCCCTGCCGGAGGACCGGGAGCTGGCCCTTGTGTCCACAGAGCCCCGGGCTCTGCTGGTGCACACGTCCTTACTGGCCCCCAAGACCACCCGAAATGTCCAGGGCGTGGCGGTGATGACCCTGAAGCCCAAGTATCACCTGGACCGGGTGCTGCCGGCGGAGGAAAGCGGCATCGTGAACCTGGCCCGCTACCGCACCCGCACCATCCCTGCCGCCGGCGCCATCCTGAAGCCGGAGGACCGGGGCGAGGAGCAGCTGACGCTGCTGTAATGCGAAAATCGGGCGGTGCGCCGGGGACGCCGCCCCCTACGCACCATATAAAGTGTTTTCCGCCCCCCGACCGATATCCCTGCGTTTTCCCATACAACAGAAAGAGAGGTGTCCCCTATGTCTGCTGCCAAAATTCTCAAGCGCTACGCGCTGATTACCGTGGCCTGCGGCCTGTATGCCCTGGGCTTCAACTGGTTCTTTGTGCCCAACCGCTTCACCGTGGGCGGGTTCACCGGCGTTGCCCAGATCATCAACCACTTCCTGCCTATGCTGCCGGTGGGTATTGTGGCCCTGGTGCTGAACATCCCCCTGTTTATCCTGGGCTGGCGGAAGATCGGCCGTGATCTGCTGATCTCGTCCCTGTACGCCACCGCCGTCAGCTCCCTGATGATCGACGTGTTGGCCTCCCTGTATACCTTCCCGGCCATGGATCCCATTCTGGCCTGCATTTACGGGGGCATCGTGGTGGGCATCGGCTGCGGCATGCTGCTGCATGAGAGCGCCACTACCGGCGGCACGGAAATGGCCGCACGGCTCCTGAAGCTGAAGTTCCAGGGACTATCCATCGGCAGCCTGTGTCTGGCGCTGGACGTGGCCGTGACCCTGGGCTATGCCCTGTGCTTCCGGGACCTGTCCCGGGCCATGTACGGCATTGTGGCCCTGTATATTCTGTCGCTGCTGATCGACCGGGTGGTGTACGGCCCCAACGCCGCCAAGGTGGCCTATATCATCAGCGAGCAGTATGAGGCCATCACCCGGGAGCTGCTGCAGCTGGACCGGGGCGTGACCCTGCTGGAGGGCAAGGGCGCCTGGAGCGGCAAGGACAAGCGCGTGATTCTGTGCGCCTTCGGTCGCCGCCAGATCATCCCCGTGAAGAAGCTGGTCCAAGCCGTGGATCCCAACGCCTTTGTCATCGTCTGCGACGCCCATGAAATTCTGGGCGAGGGCTTCGGCACCTATGACCCCACGGGCCTGTAACGGAGGGGCGGCCATGAGAAAAACCGTGCTGGCCGCCGTTCTGGCGGCGCTGACGCTGCTGCTCTCCGGGTGCGGCTCGCTTCTGGAGCGGGACTACAGCGTGGTCCGGCCCCACAGCTCCACCTACTACGAAAGCGAGGACCGGTCCGTTCTCCGGGCAGAAAGCTATCAGGACCTGGTGAACGACCTTCTTCTGCTGCTGACCGGCGGGGCCAAGGAGGGCACCGTCTGGCTGTATGCCGGGTCGGAGCCTATGGACGCCTCCGCCGCCGCAGAGCGGGCCTGCAAGGAGGTGCAGCAGGAGACGCCCCTGGGGGCCTATGCCGTGGAGTATCTGACCTATACCGTGGACGACAGCGCCCGGAACTACACGGCCATCCAGCTGACCATCGGCTATCGCCGGACCCCGGAGCAGATCGCCTCCATGGTGTATACCACCAGCATCTCCGCCCTGCACGACCTGCTGACCTCTGCTGCCCGCAGCGGAAGCGGCGAGCTGGTGGTGCAGGTGGGGTATTTTGACCACCAGGAGGAGCAGGTCCGGGCCATTGTGGACCAGGTGCAGGCCATGGAGGCCCCGGAGGAAAAGGAGCCCTGGACCGTGAACTTTTATCCCGAGGGCGGCGACGTGGGCATCATCGAGATCATCCTGAAAAAAAGCTGAAAAAAGCAGAACGCAGGGGTTGACAAATCCCGCCAGCCGGGTTATAATCTATCTTGCGTTTGCGGGCGTAGCTCATCTGGTAGAGCGCGACCTTGCCAAGGTCGAGGTAGCGAGTTCGAGCCTCGTCGCCCGCTCCAGAAAAGCACCATCTGAGAAGATGGTGCTTTCTTTTTTTTGCAGACAGCCCCGAGAACTCGCTGCCTCGACCTGCGCGCAGCGCGTGAAATCAGGGGCCCCTTGACAGACTGAGACGGCTGTTCCTTTGAAGAACAGCCGTCTTGATTTTTGCTGATGGGGATGCACCGGAATATCATTTCTCAAACAGGTACAGGAGATGCCCGTACCCATCAGTCTCCATTCGGGGATCTGCCGTGGGCGCTGGGGTTCCCGGTCCTCACTTAGCCCTTGTCAGCGGACAGGGCCTTGTTGATGAGGCTGTTCAGAGACTCCATCTGGGATTTGTCGGTGATGGCGCCCACAATGGGATCGCCCACGATGTTGCCGCTGCGGTCCACCACATAGGTGGTGGGGTAGGCGAACACATTCTCCACAAACTTGCCGGCCTCGCCCTGGGCGGGGAAGTAGACATTGGGATAGGTGACGCCCTTCTTGGACAGAACGGATTTGGCCTCGGAGATGGCAGCCTCATCGCCGCCCAGGGTGAAGGAATTGATGCCGACGACACCGCCGCCCTTCTTGGTCAGCTCCTGATGCAGGGACTCCAGCTCGGAAAGCTCGCCCACGCAGGGATTGCAGGTGGTGAACCAGAAATTCACCACGGTGACGGCGTTCTTGGAGAACAGGTCATCGCTCTTGACGGGGTTGCCGTTGAGGTCCTTGCCCTCAAAGGCGGGGAACTTCTGCGTCTTGTCGCCGTCGCCGGGGGTCGTGGGGCTGTCGGCAGGGATGCTGTCACCGTTGCCCGGGGCCTTGGGAGCCGCCTCGGGGAACTTGGCCTCAATGGCGGTCAGGGTGCGCTCGATCTCCCGGATCTTCTCGCCGCCCTGGCGCAGCAGCTTCAGCTCGTCGGCGGTAAACTTGTCCTTGGCGGATTCAATGGTGTCCAGCAGGAAATCACCGTAGTTCTTGCCGTCCTCCTGCATGGTCATGCCCTTGTCGGCAGACATGAACACCTTCTCCCAAAGGGACTGGTTTTCCATCAGAATGGCGTTCTCCTGGTCCATCAGAGCCTTGTACATAGCGGCCGCCTCCTGGGCGTTCTTGGGCTCGCTGTTGGACGTTGTCATGTCGTCGTTGCCCTTTTTGCCGCAGGCGGCCAGGGACAGCACCAGCAGTGCTGCCAGCAGCAGGGTCAGCAGTTTCTTTGCGCTCATTTTGGTTCCTCCTAATTATTGTTGTTCGTTGGATTCCTGCGGCATCTCTGCCGCAGCAGGTTTATGTTCACCGTCTCCGAAGCCATAGCGGAAACACACGGCGTTTGTGGGACAGGCACGGATGCACATCCCACAGCGGATGCACTCGGTGTGGTTGGGTGTCTTGGTCACGTCCACATCCATCTTGCAGGCTTTGGCGCATTTCCCACAGGAGACGCACTTGCTTTTGTCTACCTTCATCTGGAACAGGGACACCTTGTTCAGCAGGGCATAGAACGCTCCCAGCGGACAGAGCCACTTGCAGAAGGGACGGTAGAACAGCACGCTCAGCACGATCACCGACAGCAGAATGCCGAATTTCCATGTAAACAGCTTGCCCAGCGCCGCCCGGATGCCGGCATTGGCAAGGGACAGCGGGATGGCTCCCTCCAGCACACCCTGTGGGCAGAGGTATTTACAGAAGAACGGGTCGCCCATGCCAACATCGTTCACCAGAAGCGCCGGCAGCAGGAAAACCATCACCAGCAGCACGGCGTATTTCAGGTATGTCAGGGGCTTGAGCTTCTTTGTGGAGAGCTTCTTTGTCGGGATTTTATGCAGCAGCTCCTGAAACCAGCCGAAGGGACACAGAAAGCCGCAGATAAAGCGCCCCAGCAGGACTCCCAGCAAAATGAGGAAACCTGTGATATAATAGGAGAAGCTGAACTTGGACGAGCCCACCACCGCCTGAAACGCCCCGATGGGACAGGCTCCGGAGGCCGCCGGACAGGAGTAGCAGTTCAGCCCCGGCACGCAGACGG